>JAABUQ010008293.1_pt1 | contig 14641 bp, 10 predicted proteins | sample 5560001 | NCBI WGS metagenome assembly JAABUQ01 (sample SAMN10711888, study PRJNA513371) | rock metagenome | isolation source: Antarctica rocks | place: Antarctica: Victoria Land, Finger Mt nord | collected 2015-12-18 | reverse complement strand
ACCGCGAGCATGGCGTCAAGAAAGTCGTCATCAGCGCGCCGGGCAAGAACGAAGACTTGACCATAGTGCTGGGCGTCAACGACAACATGTACGACCCGGCAAAGCACAACGTCATCTCCAACGCGTCATGCACGACCAACGGGCTGGCCCCGGTCGCCAAGGTGCTTAACGACAAGTTCGGCGTGGAAAAAGGGCTGCTGACCACCATTCACGCCTACACCAACTCCCAGCGCACCGTGGACACCGCGGCCAAAGACCTGCGCGATGCCCGCGCCGCCGCCCAGAACATTGTCCCAAGCTCCACGGGAGCCGCCAAAGCGGTCGGCCTGGTCATCCCCGAACTGAAGGGCAAGTTTACGGGCATGGCATTCCGCGTGCCCACGTCCACAGTCAGCGTGGTGGACTTCACGGCCCTGCTGAGCCGCGATGCCTCCCCCGAAGAAATCAATGTTGCCGTCAAAGAATACGCCGACGGCCCCATGAAGGGCATTTTGGAGTACAGCGACGAGCCATTGGTGTCCACCGACCTGAAAGGCAACCCGCACTCGTCCATCTTCAGCGCGCTGGAGACCATTGGGCTAGGGAACTTCGTCAAAGTCGTATCGTGGTACGATAACGAGTGGGGCTATTCGTGCCGAGTAGCCGACCTGCTCAAGTTCCTGAGCGACAAGGGCCTTTAAGAGAAGGTTCAAGAGGGTGCAGCATAAGCGGTGCCCTCCTTTGTAGGAGTCGTTTGTGCTGCGAGAGCAATTGGTTGATATTCCAGAAACAATCTTTGAGTTCCAAAGGGCATCAGAAGATCGCTATTGGGAGGCTCTGAGTTTATTTACCGAAGGATACTTTGGCGGGGGCATATACCTCATGGGATATGCGGCTGAGATGTTGCTAAAGGCAGCCTACTTCTCATTCCGTGGAGAACTGCTCACGGCTCCCATATTTCCGATGCTCGCGCCTGCATGGCAACGTGGCTGCGCTTGCTTTCCAGGCTCATTTTCTCGGCAAAACAGGGACTATCACAATCTGGACTTCTGGTCAAGGCTATTGCGCGAGGAACGCCGCCGTCAGGGGATGTCTCTGCCATACCATGAGGATTCGGAATATCAGTATCAAACAGGGTGTTTGTTTAGAACATGGTGGGGTGAGATGCGCTACCGCCATGACGTGGCAAAACTCAGCGACGCAGAGGCTACACTAGAAGCTGTAAACTGGCTGCGCCGCTACTACAGCCAGCTTGCAGCTTAAATTGAGGATACATATGCCGTTTGGAACAATAGTTCAGGAAGAGGATAAAGAACGCAATAGTTTGCGTGAACGATTGCGTCAGGAGTGGGCTGGCGAACAAGCGGATACGCTTGGTCCTGTTATCATTGAAACAACAAATAATCTGCGTCCCCAAGTGACTCCCACACATCTGTATGTATTCTGGAGTGCTTGGAGTGGCTTGAGTCAGCAGCAGCGCTCAGAGATGATGATGGATGTGTACGAGCAGGTACGTGGACGTGCCAGCGCGCTGAATGTGACGCTTGCAATGGGACTGACACCGGAGGAGGCCGCCCGTATGGGTATCCACTATGCCACGTCTGATGCCGCTTAGCCTCTTGCCGTTCCCTGAAACCTTCTCAAAAGCATGGCTAACGTATCTAGCAAAAGGGGCATGGCAAATGCCCTGCCCCTTTTGTCTGAGCGGGTATACTGACCCTGTCTTCACTTGTTTCCAAAGGATTGGTAATTATGAGCTTCAACAAAAAGACGGTAGAGGACATTGATGTCGCGGGCAAGCGCGTCCTGGTGCGCGTGGACTTCAACGTGCCGCAGGACGAGAGCGGCGCGATTACCGACGACCGGCGCATTCGGGCGGCATTGCCTACCATTCAGTATCTAATTGCACATCGCGCGCGTGTCGTGCTCGCCTCGCACCTGGGGCGTCCTAAAGGCGGGCCTGCGCCTAAATACAGCCTCGCGCCGGTCGCTATGCGCCTCAGCGAACTGCTCGGCCAGCCCGTGCCTCTCGCCCCGGACAGTGTTGGGGACGCCGTCAAAGCGCAGGTGGACGCACTGGCTGACGGCGATGTGCTCTTGCTGGAGAACGTGCGCTTTTACCCCGAGGAAGAAAAGAACGATCCTGCCTATGCCGCGCGGCTCGCGTCGCTGGCGGATGTGTTTGTCAACGATGCGTTCGGCACCGCCCATCGCGCGCATGCGTCCACCGAGGGTGTGGCGCACCTGCTGCCCGCCGTCGCCGGCTTCCTGCTCAAAAAGGAGCTGGACTACCTGGGGAGCAATGTAGACAACCCCAAACGTCCCTTTGTGGCGATACTGGGCGGGGCGAAAGTCAAGGATAAAATCCCGGTGATTGAGAGTTTACTGCCCAAAGTGGACACGCTGATTATCTGCGGCGGCATGGCGTATACGTTCTTCAAAGCCAAAGGCTATGAGATTGGCAAGTCGCTGCTGGACACCAACAGCCTGGACTTTGTGGCGAATGTACTGGCAACGGCAGGCGACAAGCTGATGCTTCCCGTGGATGTCATGGTCGCTGATGGCAATCCATTTGACGGCGGCCCCGACGGCCTGCACACGGAAGTGGTGGGTGTTGACAAAATACCTGCGGATTGGGAAGGCGTGGACATCGGCCCGGTTTCGGTGAAGGCCTTTAGCGTCGTCATCGCCGGGGCGCAGACGGTCATTTGGAACGGCCCCGCCGGCATCTTTGAATTTGACCGGTTCGCCGCAGGCACGAAGGGCATCGCACAGGCATTAGCCGACAGTTCGGCGACGACTATTGTGGGAGGCGGCGACTCGGCGGCGGCGGTGGAAAAGCTGGGCTTCGCCGATAAGATGACCCATATCTCTACAGGCGGCGGCGCGTCGCTGGAATTTCTGGAAGGCAAAGAGCTGCCCGGCGTCTCGGCGCTCCAAGACAAATAAGTCGGCACCCCAAGATAAATAAGTCGTTTGTCCCGCTTAACACGCTCAGCCCTTTCCCGTTTGGGAAAGGGCTTTTCTTTTTGGCGCGCTTTTGGCGGGGGCAGGCAGGAATCGTGTTTGCCGCTCGCGAATAGCAAGGCACGCCTGGCAAACAATGGAAAACCACGCCAGAAAAGGGGGACGCACACAATGAGCATGGCCTACAACAGCGGCATGGCGCCCGCTCAGCCACGCGTGAACTACGGCTGGATTGGTGAATCCTGGCGGTTTTTTGGGCAGGCGGCAGGCCTCTGGATTGTCGCGGTTCTTTTGTACGTCATTCTGATTAACGTGGTTGCCGCTATAGTGCGCACTGTTTTTCCGAACCCGGCGTATGTGCCGCCCCTCTTTGGAAGGCCCGGAGTGACTTACGGCAGCTATACCGGCTATGGCACAAACAGCCCGTTTTCGCCCACCGGCCAGGTTGTCAATTTGCTGCTGTCATGGCTGGTCGGGTCGTTTCAAAGCGCCTCGCTGTACCGTCTTGCCGTTAAGCAGGCGCGCGGGCAGGCGGTTTCGTTCGCTGACATGGTAGGGGGCGGGCCTGTTTTTGCGGGCATGCTGATTTACAGCATTTTGTATAGCCTGACTTTGATTTTGGGCAGCGTCGTGCTTTGCGTTGGCTTGTTTGTCGCGGCGGGCCTGCTGCTGCCTGGCTACGCCCTGGTGGCGGACGGCGCAAAAGCCGGCGATGCTTACTCCCGCAGCCTCGCTGCCATGAAAGGTAATTGGCCTTCGGCAGCGCTGTTTATGCTGGTTTTCATTGCGCTGGCAGTGGCAAGCGCCGTCCCGTGTGGCCTGGGCTTGTTTGTGACTCTCCCGATGGCGCACCTTGTTTCCGCGCTGGCTTACCGGGATATGATTGGAATGCCCAACATGGCCGCCCCTGCTGGCCCGGATTACGGCGTGGCGCAGCCGGGCGTGTGGCCTCCGCCGCCCACCGTGACGCCGCCGCCTTCGTGGCCGCCTCCGCCCGGCACGGCGGGTTCGGCCTAGCGTGGCATAGGCGCTGCTTGGGTGTTTCGCCGTCGTTCCAAGCGCGTACCAACGACGGAAGAAACTGTTCCGTCGTTGCTACGGCGTAAAAACGGGGTAGAAAGCAGTTGGCAATGCCTACAAAACAACCGGCAAATAAAAGCACCAAGCCACGGTTTACCCTGTTTCCATTCTCGATAACTCTTATGGCTGTGCTGTTCATGACGGGGTGGGCACTGGCAGGCGCATTTGGCCCTGCTCTGGGAATAGGCGTAGCGGCGGGAGCCTTTTGGTTTGTGCGCGGGACAGTCATCGGGGGCAGGCTGGGCAATGCGCGCAAAGTAGGCCGGTCGGAAGCGGATATGTGCCTGCGGGTGGGCGCGTGTTTGGCTCTTGCGGGCATCGCGGCAGGGGGGCAAGGGCATAACCCGCCGTTCACAGAAACGCAGCGCGTCTTGATAGGGCTGGGACAAGGACTGGCTTCACTGCTTGCTTTGGGGCTGGCGGGACACTGGGTAACACAAACACGAACGGCAAAGGAAACTGAGGCCGCGCACGAAACTTCGGCTAAGCTATTATGAACCTCAGCGTGGGCGCGAAAACTGACCCCGGACGACGGGCCAACAATGAAGACCAACTCGCGGTTGTGGATGTGCGCCGGCATAGGCTGCGCGCGGACGGCGTGCTGGTGATTGCCGATGGCATGGGCGGGCGCAACTTTGGGGAGCGCGCCGCCGGTGCTGCGGTGGAAACCGTGCAGGACACTCTCATTGAGATGCTGGATGCCGACCGGGCCGATACGGTCAATGTCAGCGATGCCCTGGACTCGGCGCTGCGCAAGGCCAACGCGCGCGTTTATGAAGTCGCCGGGCAGACAGCCGAAAGCCGGGGCATGGGCACGACGTGCGTCGCCGCCGTGGTGGAAGGCGACCGCTTGTTTCTGGCGCATGCCGGGGACAGCCGGGCTTATCTGCTGCGCGGGCAGCATCTGGTGCGGCTTACCGATGACCATTCCTACGTGGCGGAGCAGGTGCGCGCGGGCACATTAAGCGAGGAAAGCGCGCGGCATTCGCGCTTCCGTAACGTGATTACCCGTGCCATTGGGATTGAGCCAACTATTACGCCAGACCTCAGCGAGCACGATATACAAAGCGGCGACTGGGTCTTGCTCTGCACCGACGGCTTGTCCAACATGGTCGCCGACCCCGAGATGGTGCAAACCCTGCTTGCCGCCTCGTCCGCGCAGGATGCTGCCGACCGGCTGGTGCTGATCGCGAGCCGCAACGGCGGGCGGGACAACATCACGGCCATCGCCGCGCATGTGGAGGCGGGCAACCGCACCCAGCGCATGCGCAAAAGCGACCTGGCCCGCGTGCTGGACGAAAGCGATCCATCGGGAAATAAACCCCCCGGGCCGCTGTCCGAGCCTGCGCCTGCCGCCGATGCCAGCGGAGCCAATGGGCAGGGCAAAACTCGGCCCGCCGCCCCGCCTCTCGTGGATGACGAAACGCCCACCGTGCCGCCACGCTCCCAAACGCCGCTGGCTCCCGCCGCCTCCGGGTCATTCCACCCGCTGTCTCCTGCCGCCCGCACGCAGTATGTGCCGCCCGCCCGTGAAGAAGCTCCGGCGCGAGTGCGTGTCGCGCGCGGGGTGGTCGCGTCCCTCGTGGCGCTGTCTGTGCTGTGCTTGGCTCTCGCTGCTGCCGTGCTGGCACTCGCCCAGACCCTCAGCCGTGCCGGGTATGTTTTTGGCGCCACGGCCCCGTTTGTGTCAAAGCCGCCTGCGGCTCCGCCCCCCGCCCCGCCGGACTTCCGACGCATGGCCTACGCTGCCCCTGCTTTGCTGGTTCCCACGCCGGTGCAGGGCAGCGTGCTTGCGCTGGCAGGCGACAAAGAAATCGCCGTGCTTTCCGTGTCTGGGCAGGTTTTGCATCTGAGTACGCGGGGCGAAGTTCTGTCCAAGTATCCGCTGCCCAAAAGCTACGTACCGGGGAGCGTGTCCCCGCCGGGCGCTTCTGCGCAGGGCGATGGCGGCAGCGCTTCGGCATTGCCTGCCCCCGCCACGCGCCTGCACTGGGCATTAGACAGCCAGGGGAACTCGTATGTCGCCGATGCCGTGCAGCACACGCTGCGTCAGTACCAGGCCAATGGCGAGTTTGTGCGCTCCATTGCTGCGGGCCAGCTCACGCAGCCGGAGAGCCTCGCTGTCGCCGCAAACGGCACGATTTACGTTGTAGACGCTCAGCGTCTCAAAGTAATCGCCCCCGCTGGTTCCTCTGCCGCGCCGACCGGGGGCCACAGCGCCGCCCTGGGAACATAGCCGATGGCGCTGGGGATGCTGGGCAAATACGAGCGGCTGGACGTGCTGGGACACGGGACATCGGGCATTGTCTACCTTGCCAAAGACACGCTGCTGGGGCGAATGGTGGCCTTGAAAGAAGTGGCCGCGCAGGGTGATGACAAGGAGCGCGTGCTGGGCGAGGCGCGCGTTCTGGATAGGCTGCGCCATCCCAACATTGTGCAGGTGGCAGGCGTTGACGAGATTGGCGGCAAAGTGGTCATTGCGATGGAGTATGTCCGGGGGCAAAGCCTGCTGGAGATACTGCGGCATCGCTCTCCCCTGCCCGTTGCCGATGCCGTAGACATTGTCGCGCAGGCGTGCGAAGGCCTGGCCTTCGCCCACGCTCATCGCACCATCCACCGCGATGTCAAGCCTGCCAATATCTTGGTGGGACAAGACGGTATCGTTAAATTAGTAGACTTCGGGCTGGCGGAGGTGCTGGGCACGCATTCGCTGGCTGGCGGGGCGGGCACGTATGCCTACATGGCCCCGGAAGACTTCCACGAGGACGAGCAGTCGGGCCGACAGTCCGACATCTGGGCGGCGGGCATTGTGCTTTACGAGCTGCTGGCGGGACGACGCCCCTTCGCGGTCACGAAAACCAAAGACCCCTTTGCCTGGAAACGGGCCATTGAAACCGACCCCTTGCCCGCGCTTTCAGCCCTTCGCGCCGAAGTTCCGCCCGCGCTGGAAGCCATTGTCGCCCGTGCCCTCGCCCGTGACCGCGACGTGCGCTATGCCGACGCGAGCGTGCTGGCCCGCGACCTGCACGCCCTGTCTGCCACGCTGCCCCCGCCAAACCTCGGCGCACTGGAAAGCGTGGCCCCGCAAAGCATGGGCTATGGGGCAAATGAAGCCTCGCCTTCTCCGCCCCCTAGGGGCGCGCCGGACGCAGGCGTGCGTGCCTGGACGGGCGACTTGCCCACTGCCGCCCTGTCTTCTCTTCCCTCGCTCGGCCCGGACTTTCCCCCTGTCACAGACATAGACGGCTTCTTGCAGGCCGCGCCCGACGATTGGGAAGCGGCAAGTGCGGCTTTGACAAATGGAGCGCTGGCCCGCTGGCTCCAGGCTGTCGGCGAAGCGCCCCTGGCTGCCGTCGCGTCCGAGATTGCATTGGAAGAAGCGCGTGCCCCGGATGAAAAGCTGCGCGACTTTTTGTACCGTGCCGGGGTGGAAACTGTGCTTCTGGCTCGCCGCGCCTTTGCCGAAGGGGAGCGTGCCGCGCAAAGAGGGGACTTGGACAGCGCCGTGCGCCTTCTGCGCCAGGCCGTGCATCTTGACCCCAGCTATGCCGTCTACCGGGAGCGCCTCGCGCGCGCCCTGCGCGCCCAAGGCGAAGACCCGGACACGGAAGCCTTCGCCCCGCCTGCGCCTGCCGTGCGAACACTAGCCCAGGCAGGCGAAGCCGTGCTTTCTCCCGCGCAGGCCGACTTTGGCGTGCTGCGCGCAGGCCAGACCCGCACGCTGAAAGTGGTTGTGCGCAGCGCAGGGCGCGGCGTCGTGCAGGGCCGGGTGGCCTCTGCGCCGGGCTGGGTGCGGGTGGAGCCGGCGGCTTTTTCCACTCGGCATCGCCAGCCGCTGCGGCTGACCGCCACTGCCGACAGCCTGTGGCCGTCCGGCAGGCGCGTGCCCGCCCCCAGCGTCGTGGAAGACGCCATTGTTTTGGATATGGACGGCGCGCGGCAGACACTGAGGGTGTCCGCAAGCCTGCTGCCCGCCCGTCGTGGCTTTTGGCAGGTGGCGTTCTGGTACGCGCCGCTTTTGCTGTGCTGCCTGCTGCCGCTGCTTGCGGGGATTGCCGCGCCGGGCGTGGCGCACCTCAACGGCACGACGCATGGGCATCTGCACCAACTGCATAACCTATGGCAGCCGGGCGCGGTGGCGGCGGGCCTCTTGTGCGGCGCATTGTTTGTGCTGGCCTCGTCCGCAGACACCGTTTGGGGCCTGCGTTTACTGCCTCTCGCCCTGCTGTGTTTGTGTGTCGGGCGCTTTGCGTCTGCCGCGCCCCTGCTCGGCAGCCCGCGCGAAGAGCTGGCCCGCATGGCTCTGGTGCAGACTTCTATTCCCATTCTTGTGCTGCTCGTCTTGCAGGCCATAGCGGCGACCACCGACCCGCAGCGCTGGGGGCGGTGGCAGGTGTGGCGCTGGATTGTGGGCGCGACAGGCTTGTTTGTCTCGTATGCGCTGCTGCATATCGGCTGACGCCTAGTGGGTAGACTGGTTTAACCATGAAAGACGCTCTGCTTCTCACGCTGGACATCGGCACATCGTCGGTGCGCGCGATGCTCTTTGACGCGCGCGGCAGGACTGTGCCGGGTGCGGAAGTGCAGATTGCCTACAAGCAAACTACCAGCGCCGACGGCGGCGTGCAGACCGATGCCGACGCTTTGCTGGCGCATACCGTGGACAGCGTGCAGCAATTGCTCCATGCTGTGGGCAAGGCAACAGCCGCGCGCATTGCAGGCATCGGCATGTCGTGCTTCTGGCACAGCCTGCTCGGCGTGGGCGAGGACGGGCGGGCCGTGACGCCGCTGTACTCTTGGGCCGACAATCGCGCCCGCGCGCAGGCGGCGCATCTTGCCCAGGTTTTAGACCCTAAAGCTTATCACGCCCGCACCGGCTGCGTCTTGCACCCGAACTACTGGCCTGCCAAGCTTTGCTGGCTCCGCGAGACGCAGCCTGACCTCTTCCACTCAGTACGCACTTGGATGTCGTTTGGCGAGTATATAATGCTGCGCTTGTTTGGGCACGCCGCGTGCTCGCTGTCCATGGCCTCCGGCACAGGCCTGCTGGACCAGAACACGGCCCAGTGGGACGCGCAGACACTGGCCGCATTGCCCATTCAAGCGTCCAATCTTAACACGCTGACTGACCGCCATGTTTCCCAGTCTCAGTTAACAGGCGATTATGCCAATGTTCTCGCGCCCCTGCGCACGACACCCTGGTTTCCCGCCGTGGGCGACGGGGCCTGTTCCAATATCGGGTGCGGGGCGACTGACCCTTCGCGCATTGCCATCAACATGGGCACGTCGGGGGCCATGCGCGTGGCCGTAGAGGCGGACACGCTGAGCATCCCGCCCGGCTTGTTCTGCTACCGCATTGACGGCAAACGGTTCCTGGTGGGCGGCGCGTTCGCCAATGGCGGCAATGTCTACGCCTGGCAGCAGACTACGCTGAACCTCAGCGGGCGCGAGTTTCTGTCCCAGGAATTGTCCAAGCTGCCGCCCGATGGGCATGGCCTTTCCGTGCTGCCGTTTTGGGCGGGGGAACGCTCCCCTGGCTGGCACGCGGACGCGCGGGCCGCGATCCTAGGCATGAACCTGCACACGGCCCCGCTGGAGATAATGCAGGCGTCCCTGGAGGCGGTCGGCTACCAGTTTGCCGCTGTGCATGACCTTTTGCTGACACAATTCCCCCAGGCGACCCAGATTGTCGCGTCGGGCGGGGCGTTGACCCATGACCCCGCCTGGACACAGATACTGGCGGACATCTTCGGCATGCCGGTCAGCGCCACCAAGATTGGCGAGGCGACCAGCCGGGGCGCGGCCCTGCTGGCTTTGGAAAGCCTGGGCCTGCGGCGCGAGCTGTCCCATATTCCCACGTACTTTGGGCGCACGTACAAGCCGGACGCCGCGCGCCATGCCGTCTACCAGAAAGCCCGCGCGCGCTACGAATCTTTGTATGCGCTTTTGATAGAAGGACGGCATTCTTGATCGGAACACCTTTGACGGAAACAATCGCAGCGGGAACAGTGTATCTGATTGGCGCGGGGCCGGGCGACCCGAAACTGATTACCGTGGGCGGAGCCGACGCTTTGCAGCGCGCCGACGTGGTGGTGTACGACCGCCTAGCACATCCGCGCCTGCTGGACTATGCCCGGCCCAATGCCGAGCGCGTGTATGTGGGCAAGCAGGCCGACCGGCATGCCATGCGCCAGGACGACATCAATAGCCTGCTTGCCGAGCGTGCCCTGCGCGGCCTGACCGTGGCGCGTCTCAAGGGCGGCGACCCGTTTGTCTTTGGGCGCGGGGGCGAAGAGGCCGAGTTTCTGCGCGAGCGTTTTGTGCCGTTTGTTGTGATCCCCGGCGTCACTTCCGCGATTGCTGCGCCTGCGTATGCGGGCATTCCCGTGACCCACCGTGACCTCGCGTCCTCGTTTGCCGTGATCACCGGGCACGAGCGCGACGATGCCCGCGAGTCCGGCACGCGCGCGCCCGGCGGGGCCGAGCAGCGCCGACGCTGGGACAAGATTGCCCATGCCGCCGACACTCTGCTATTCTTGATGGGCGTAGAAAACTTAGACGAGATTGTGGGCAACTTAATAGCCCACGGACGGCGCGAAGACACGCCCGTGGCCCTGGTGCGCTGGGGGACGTGGGCCGGGCAGCAGCAAACTCTGGTCGGCACCCTGGGCACGATTGTCCAGGCTGTTCGTGCCTCACGGTTTACGGCCCCCGCCGTGACCATTGTCGGCGAAGTCGTTTCTCTGCGCGAGCGTTTGCGCTGGTTTGACAACAACCCGCTTTACGGAAAGCGCATTGTGGTGACGCGGGCACGGGAGCAGGCGTCCGATTTTGCCGACCGCCTGCGGACGCTGGGTGCAGAGCCGATTGAGTTTCCACTCATCCAAACCATCCCGCCGCCCGATGATTACGCCGCCCTGGACGCCGTTCTGCCGAACTTAGCGGCGTACACCTGGGTCTGCTTCGCGTCCGCCCCCGCCGTGCGCGCCGTGCTGGAGCGCCTGGCCGTGCTGGGGCGCGATGCGCGCGCGTTCGGCTCTTCGCGCATTGGCGCGGTTGGCCCTGCCACTGCCGAGGTCCTGCGCGCCGGGGGCCTGAGTGCAGATTTCCAGCCTTTTGTGCTCACCGGCGCGGCTTTGGCTGGCAGTTTGCCCGGCGACCTGGCAAACACGCGTATTCTCATTCCCTGCGCTTTGGAAGGCGATGAAAGCCTTGTCACCGGCTTGCAGGCGCGCGGGGCTTTGGTTGATACCGCCCCCGCCTACCAGACGATTCTGGATGGCGCAAACGCCGCGCTGGTGCGCGAACGCCTGCTTGCCGGCACCATTGACGCGGTCACATTCACTAGTTCCTCCACAGTCAAGAACTTTGTCTCGGCTCTTGCCTCCAATCTGCCGCCTTCTGTTGCTGCTGCCTGCATCGGCCCCAGCACTGCCCAAACCGCCGCCACTCTCTTGGGCCGCGCGCCGGACATTGTCGCCTCGCGGCACACCATGGACGGCCTGCTGGCAGCCCTCACAGATTACTTCGCCGCTCAAGCCGCTGTGCCCCTCCCGCAAACCGCGTAAACGCCAACTTTCCCGGCTCATTAACAAAGCCCGCGCAGTCCCACTTCCGGGGTGCGCGGGCTTTGCGTCGGCGTGTTACAGGCGCTGCGAGCGCGTCCCAACGACGGAACAGTTTCTTCCGTCGTTGGTACAGGCTCGAGACGCTGGGGAAACGTGTTAGAAAAGAGTTTGGGAGTCCCTCCCCCGCCTCGCATACTGCTCGGCTTCCCCTCCCCTAAAGGGGCGGGGTGCCTGTGTCTATTGGTTGATCTCTTCGGTGAGGGGCTGTATTCTCTGGAAGGCTTGGCAGAGAAGAACGTCTGTTACCAAGATCAACCCACTGACATAGGCACCTCTCCCCTTTAGGGGAGGGGAAGCCGAGCAGTATGCGAGGCGGGGGAGGGACTCTTCAAGCCACGGGGATTATCACTGGTGCAAGCCGTCGAGTTCAAAGCGGGGCGCGGGAAATGCTTCTACGACCTGGTTGCGCCCGCCGTGTTTGGCACGGTACAGAGCGTCATCGGCCTGCTTCACCAGGGCGGGCATTTCTTCGGCATCGGCGGGGAAAGTGGCGACTCCCAGGCTGATGGTCTTGAGCACCGCCATCTCGGGGTCGTCGGCAAAGCCGGGGAAGATGGCGGCCTCGACGGCGCAGCGCAGACGCTCGGCTGTCCGTAGGGCCTCAGTTTTGGGGGTTTCCGGCAGCAGAATAATAAACTCTTCCCCGCCGTAGCGGCCCACAATGTCCACCTCGCGGGTCTGCTCGCGGAGAATAACGGCAAGCATTTTCAGCAAAACATCGCCCTGCGGGTGGCCGTAAGTATCGTTGTAGCTTTTGAAGCCGTCCACGTCCAGCATAATCACCGATAGGCTGTGGCCGTAGCGCTGGGCGCGCAGGCGCTCATCGGCGAGGGCAGACTGCATGTGGCGGCGGTTAAAAAGGCCGGTGAGGCCGTCGGTGATAGCCTGCGTGTAGATGTCGTGGTGCAGGCGGACATTGGCGATGGTGGCGGCGACCTGCCCGGCCAGCGAGCGGACGCGCAGCATGTCGCGGCGGCTGTAGGTGCCTGGCGCGTCGCGTTCAAACTGAGCCACGCCCACAGTTTCGCCGCCGGTCACCAGGGGAACCAGCAGCAGGGCGCAGGGCGAAACGGCACGCGGGTAGGTTTCGATGGGGGACAGGCGCGGGTCTCGCGCGCCATCGCGCAGGGTCAAAGGCTCTTTGCGGTCGGCGACTCGTCCGACCAGGCCCTCGCCAAACCGAAGCGAGGCGAGATCGCGGCCCGCGCCGTCTTTGCTCGCGGCGGGCGCGGCCAGCGAGGACGACGCCTGGCGGCGGGCGACACGCTCCAGCTTGGTTTGCGAATCGTCGGTCAGCCACAGGGCGGCGCGGTCGCAGGGAACCAGGCTGGAGCTAAGCTGCAAAAAGCGGTCAATGATGCGGTGCGGGTCGGTCTGCGAAAGGGTGACGGCGCTGATTTTCTCCATCGCCCCCACCTGCTCGCGTAAAAGAGACACTTCAAAGCCGAAGTAGGCGATGACCAGCAGCACCAGCATCAGCCCTGCCGCTCCGGCCACGCCTAGAATGCCCCAAGCCGGCTGGGCCAGGCTCATCAGCACAGCCACGGGAATGCTGGCGGCAAAGCCGGCAATCTCCAGCCGCCGGCTGCCCATCCCCTGCCGCCAAAAGCGGGCGCGGCGGGGCGCGGGGCAGGCTGCCGCGACCTGTCCTGCGAGGTAAACAGCCGCATACAGCGCAACAACAAGCCCCAGGAAAGAAGCCCGAGCGTGCATTTGAGCGTAAAAGCAGCGGCCTCCAAAGCCGCCGACTAGGGCGGCGAATGTCAGCCAGCCGCCCCGCGAAAGCATCAGCCGCCGCGCAGACGCTGAGTCGCGCGTGGCGGCGTACAGCAGGCTTGCGCCCAGAGTGGGCAGGGCAGCAGTCAGCGGCGGCAGCAGCAGCACACTCGCCAGCCCAAGGCCGGGCAGCAGGCCAACACGCTGGCCGTGCGGGCCGCTCGCCGGCAGCAGGGCCGCCAGCAAAGCCAGCCCAAACAGTAAAAGCAGCAGGGGGTGCAAAGCCGCGTGCCCGAGGCCTTCCCGGAAGTACGCGCTCGCGGCGAGGGCCAGGGCGACGAAAATCTGCCCAATCCAAAAAGGCCCATCAGTGCCAAGCGAGAGGAGGCGCGGCAGGGATGGCGCAGGGCGAGAAGATTTCTCTGGCATGGAGTTGACCCCGCGCAGGGGGGAGGCGGGAACACTCGGCAGTTTGGGCGCAAGTTTAGGTGGAAGTTTGGGCGCGGTCATCATGGTGTGCTTGAGCTGCGAGCCGCCGGGCAGGAAACCAGGCTAATGCGTGGTTATCATAAATCGTGCCAAGTGCTGCCTGTTTCAGCATTGTTCCATGTTTTCAAGCATTCTTGCTATGTTGTTACCGCACAAACTGCATCAACTGCGGGGCGCGTAAACCCGGCATTCGGTCGTGAAGACAAAGGTGTTTGTGTAGCCTACAGCCGTGTCATAGTGATCAGGATAGGTCAGCCGAACAAACCGTGCCAGGGTGGGAGGGAAGCTAAACAAATGCTTTTCCTCTTTGCGCAGAGAGAACACGCAGCGGCCAACCGGCGTGAATGTGTTTCCATCGGCGCTGACCGAAACTTCCACTGTCTTGGTGGAGCCGAACGGCGGTACGCCGACAGTGACCAGGCCTACCCGCGCGGCCTGCTGCAAGTCAATAGTCGCCGTCTTCGGAAAGGCATCTTTGTCGCCGCTGGCAAAGCAGTGAGGCGTGGAAACGTCCCACGAGCCGTCGGTCAGGCCGCCAATGCCATAGTTGTAAAGGTTGGGGTCGCTGCACACATAGCTTTTCCCCAAAGCAAGGTCTGTCCCCGCCCGCTGGGGCAGAACCGGATCGGGAATGGGAACCGGGACATCGGTGCGAAATGGGAACGCGGGCAGCCCGGCATTGTTGTACAGGCTCGTTTCCGGGTAGCTGGCCCACGCATAGCGCACCGCCGTGGGCGCGGGCACCTGGGGCGAAGAAACGACAACCGTGCTGCCCTCAATCC
>JAABUQ010008292.1_pt1 | contig 14642 bp, 13 predicted proteins | sample 5560001 | NCBI WGS metagenome assembly JAABUQ01 (sample SAMN10711888, study PRJNA513371) | rock metagenome | isolation source: Antarctica rocks | place: Antarctica: Victoria Land, Finger Mt nord | collected 2015-12-18 | reverse complement strand
AGCTTGGTTGAGAAGTTTCCAACCCTGGCAACACCGGGGTCATGATGACTTGCTGGACGGAAAGTGGCATACATTTGACACCACGCTCTGGCCTCAATGTCAAACTTTACCAGAACGAGTTGGTCGTCACCAGCAAGAATGGGGATTCATTCACTTCAACTATGTCATCAGCACCTACCGTTGGTTTCAAAAGAGTAAAGGTCCTTTTGAAGATCAATACTTCCGACTACTGCTAGTCAGGTTGCTAATTGATGCCTACGATCGCTCTGGATGGGTTTATGAAGTTCCTACCCTGGCTGGATTGGTTGAGGGATTAAATGACAGTTCAAACCGAGTAACATACATCCAGGAGCAAACCAGGCAGAAATATCCAGAGTTTCGCTTGAAGTTACAACGACTGATTGATAGTGGACTCCTTGACGATGAAAAAGTTACCATCTTATGCGATGGAGTCCAGCCATTCGATCGAGTATTTGGCAAGGAATTACAAGTAATTTAACAATTAACTTGGTCAAGTACTAAATCTAGAGCGCGGTGCCAGTTGGGTAGAGATAGCCCAAAGGTAGTAGACAGTTTATCTGTTGATAACAATGAGTAGGCTGGGCGCTTTGCTGGTGTGGGATACTCTTGTGTAGAAATAGCAATCAACCTCTGTAACCGCAGTGAATGCGACGGTTGCTCCCGCTCAAAGATTGCCTGAGCGAAGCCATACCAACTAGTCTGCCCAGTCGCACTCAAGTGGTATATACCGCTCTTATCGGCTAGAAAACTGGTATTTTGTGCTTGAGCCAGAATCTGGGCTGTAGCTTCAGCGATCGTCCTACTATCAGTTGGAGCCCCAATTTGGTCATCAACCACCCGGAGTTCTTCTCGTTCCCGCCCCAATCTCTGCATCGTTAACAAAAAGTTTTTTCCCCGCGCTCCGTATACCCAACAAGTGCGGAGAATCAAATGTGGCACACCCTCAGCTTGAATTGCCTGTTCGCCTGCTAATTTCGTTTTTCCATAAATGTTTTGGGGATCTGGTTGATCTTGCTCTATATAAGGTGTAGATTTTGTCCCATCAAATACGTAATCAGTGGAATAATGAACGATCGCTGCCCCCAGTCGATGTGCTTCTTTGGCCATTAAGCCAGGAGCATCACCATTAATTACCATTGCCAGATCTGGTTCTGACTCAGCTTTATCTACTGCTGTGTAGGCGGCGGCATTGACAATCAATTCCGGTTGCACTTGACGAATTACAGAGCGGATCGTCTCTGGCTCGGCTAGATCTATGTGCAATCCATTACTAGAATTGCGTCCAACAGCGATCACTTCGCCCAGCGTCATCAAGGTTCGTTGCAATTCCCAACCGACTTGCCCATTTGTACCGACCAAAAGAATTTTCATCAAGCAAAAACCTCGGCTTCTCGCAGTAACTTCCCTGCTCGGTCCTTATTTGATAGTACTGGTTCTGCGATTGGCCAAGCAATTGCCAAATCTGGATCGTCCCATCGGATGCAGCGCTCGTACTCTGGCGCGTAGTAATCCGTAGTCTTGTACAAAAATTCAGCAGATTCAGATAGCACGATAAAACCGTGAGCAAAACCGGCAGGCACCCAAAATTGCTGTTTTTCCTCAGCGCTCAAGTGGATTCCTACCCATTGACCAAAAGTTTTAGAGCCTTTTCTTAAATCCACCGCCACGTCAAACACTTCCCCAACTACCACTCGCACCAATTTGCCTTGAGGCTGCTGGATCTGGTAGTGCAAACCCCGCAACACACCTTTAGCCGAACGTGAGTGGTTATCTTGGACAAAATGTGCGCAGATGCTAGCTTTTTCACACCAGACTTTCTCGTTGAAACTTTCCAAGAAAAAACCGCGATCGTCTCCAAATACCTGCGGCTCAATGACGAGGACATCAGGGATTGCCATTTCTCTTACCTTCATAGCTTTACCCCTTTGCCTCGGAGAATTCTTGCTCCAATATACTACCGACATGGTTACTCTTTAGTTCTACTGGTTCGCCATCTTTAAGAACTTCTAGCAAATAACGACCATAGCTACTTTTCGCCATCGGCTGAGCTAACTGCTGCAATTGCTCCGAGTCGATGTATCCTAGACGATAGGCAATTTCTTCCACACATGCAATCTTCAGTCCCTGTCTTTGCTCCAGCGTTTGGATGAAAGTAGCAGCCTGATGTAGGGATTCGTGAGTTCCAGTATCTAACCAGGCATAACCACGTCCTAAAATTTCAACTTGCAGTTCACCCCGACTTAAATAAACTTGATTAAGATCGGTGATTTCTAGTTCATTACGTGCTGAAGGCTTAAGTTGAGCAGCAATTTCTGTCACCTTGTGGTCATAGAAATAAATTCCAGGAACCGCATATTTCGATTTTGGCACTAACGGCTTTTCTTCAATGCTTATTGCTTTTCCGCGAGCATCAAATTCAACCACACCATAGTGTTGCGGCTCGGTTACCTGATAGCCGAAGACTAGCCCACCCTCACGTAGTGTTGCCGCTCGCGCTAGCACTTCACTTAATCCATGACCATGAAAAATGTTGTCACCTAAAATCAAGCAGACTGGATCGGAGCCGACAAAATCTTTGCCCAGAATAAAAGCTTGCGCCAAGCCTTCTGGCTTTGGCTGTTCCACATAACTAAATTTGAGTCCCCACTGACTTCCAGACTTAAATAGTCGTTGAAACTGCGGCAAATCGTTGGGAGTAGAAATAATCAAAATTTCCCGAATCCCTGCCAGCATCAATACTGACAAGGGATAGTAGATCATTGGTTTATCGTAGACTGACATTAGTTGCTTACTAACTACATGTGTCAGCGGGTAAAGACGTGTCCCAGAACCACCAGCTAAAATAATTCCTTTCATTTTACTTTCCCAATGCAAAATTTACGGCTAGTGCAGTCACTTAGTTCGATCTTCATAATTTTGTTTCAGCCAGTTCTGGTATGCTCCCGATCGCACCTGTTCCACCCAAGTAGAGTTACTGAGGTACCACTTGACTGTTTTGAGTAATCCACTCTCAAAATTCTCTTGAGGTTGCCAGCCTAATTCCCGATTAATTTTACTACAGTCAATTGCATATCTTAAGTCATGACCGGGACGGTCTTTGACAAAGGTAATTAGCTGTGAGTGTGGTGTCCCAGTTGGAGCTAAATCGTCGAGCAGTTCGCAGATTTTTTCGGCAACTGTCAGATTTGTTTTTTCATTTAGACCACCGATATTGTAAGTCTCGCCACTCTTACCTTGTTTAAGTACCAAATAAATGGCTTCACAGTGATCCGTTACATAAAGCCAATCTCGGATGTTTTGCCCATCGCCGTAAATTGGTAGAGGTTTACCATCAATAGCATTGAGAATGGTTAATGGAATTAATTTCTCTGGAAACTGGCGCGGACCGTAGTTATTAGAGCAATTGGTAGTCAGCGTTGGTAGTCCATAGGTGTGATGGTAGGCGCGGACTAGATGATCGGAACCAGCTTTAGAAGCTGAATAAGGACTATTAGGAGCGTAGGGAGTATCTTCACGGAAGGCTGGGTCATTTGGACCAAGTGAGCCGTATACTTCGTCTGTAGATACATGCAAAAAGCGAAAATGCTCTCGCTTTTGCCAGTAACGGCGGCTCGCTTCTAAAAGTTGGAAAGTCCCCAGTACATTAGTTTCAATGAAAGCTTGCGGATTAAGTATTGAGCGATCGACATGGCTCTCAGCCGCAAAATTGACAATCGCATCTGGCTGATACTGCTCTAGAAGATAACTCACTAACTCTAAATTGCCAATGTCTCCTTGAACAAAATGATAGTCTGAGTCTCCTTGCAGTTGAGCGAGAGTTAGAAGATTGCTGGCATAAGTTAGCTTGTCTAGATTTACTATGCTTGCCCATTCAGCAGTTCTAGCTTGCAAAACGAAATTAGCACCAATAAAGCCTGCTCCACCTGTTACCAGTATTCGCATATTTTCCCTTCCAGGTTGGACATGTTGTAGACGCATCCAGTTTGCCTGACGCTACAAACTTACTGCTCAAAATTAGCTCTATTTCTGCCTTTTGTCTAGGTTGGATTTGTCAATCTTGGCGATCGCCGCCTGCTTAGTACCTGTTGAGCATCATCTACTTTAGCCCCAATAGCCGAGTCCACTTTCCTTGTGCAACCTTCTGTTTGCTTGGAAGAATACCATCAGGTCTACTATAAATGCAGCGATCGCCAAGGGAAATCGCAGAATTGCTTTGAATGGGCTGTAGTTTCGGAGTCTGTCAAACCGACGGAACAAAAACTGTTTGGGAATCAACCACCAACCGTGCTTGGAATATGATTGCTGGAGGAATTGGTTTACCCACAATGGATCTTGTTCGTTCCTGCTCTTGATTAGTGAACCAGCATCCTGCTCTTGATTACAGTTAGCCCACAAATCTCCATAAATAAATGCGTTGATCGTGCTACCAACGATTATTCGCTGCTCGTGACGGAGCAGAGTGATTGGGTTAGTGTAAGCTTCAAAAACGTGTGATGCAGCTTCGGCGCGGACGATCCGCTCAAAAACTTCCTTGGATGTGAACCGATCGGTGACGATCATCGCGGCAAGAAAGCCGTCTTCGACTGGTAAGCCTGGCGGCATCCAGATTCCACGTAACACTGAGGCCCGACCACAATAGAGTTGACCACAAATGGCAACGCCACTACCACCCTTAGACACTGAAACCGAAAGCCGTTCTAGCAGGTTTTTCTTTTCCTTGATTTCTACATCTTTAACTGGCGTGTCTACCGAAACCCAAGCTGAGGGAGTTGCTTCCAAGATCTCGATCATATGGCGGAGAGTGTGAGGCTCCAGAAATTTGATGTCAGCATCCATCAGAAAAAGGTAGTCAGCCGCAGGATCGGAAAATTCGTGGACGTATAAATTCCAAGCATTGCTCTTTCCTGACTGCTCGACTTCGCAGACTACAGCGCGGACACCAGGGCGAACAGTTTGTACCAACTCCTCTAGTTTGGCGCGGGCAACAGATGCAGTCTCATCAGTGCAACCATTGGGCACAACTACAACTTCAATAGCGCAGTTAGGTTCAGATTGATTTAATAGGCTCTGCTGAAACAGCGACAACAGGGTGGCGCTAATCGAGCCAGATTCGTTGTATGCCAGAATGCCAATGCTGACGTTCAATTGTATGCTCTCTTTAAGTAGGACAGCGTCAGTTGTGGGCAGATTAAGAAGCGCCCACTATGTTTTCTGATTAAGTATTATCATTTTCAAGAGTAAAGTTATTTGTTTTTATTGGCAAGTTGTTAGAACATATCTACAGAATTCATCTACTGAAGCTCATATTGCCATCTTGGTAATCAACCGTAATGGTGTCACCAGCAATGAAGGCATTCTCTAGTAACTTAGTCGCTAGTGGGTTTTCTAGCTCACGCTGAATTGCTCGTTTCAAGGGACGAGCGCCATAAATTGGGTCATAGCCAACTTCTACTAGATAATCTTGGGCAGAAGAAGATAGCTGAAGCGTGATTTTCTGCTCGGCTAAGAGTTTTTGCACTCGCTTAATTTGAATGCTGATAATTTGACGCAGTTCATTCCGGTTGAGGGTGTGGAACAAAATGATGTCATCCACTCGGTTAAGAAATTCTGGACGAAAGTGCGATCGCAATGCCGTCAGCACCTGTTTATGCATCATTTCCGAGTCGTCAGCATCGCGGATGTATTCGCTGCCAATGTTACTCGTCATCACAATCACAGTGTTGCGACAATCAACTGTTCTGCCTTGAGAGTCAGTGATTCGACCGTCATCGAGTACCTGTAACAAAATGTTGAAGACATCTGGGTGTGCTTTTTCTACTTCATCTAGTAGGACAACTGAGTAAGGGCGGCGACGGATTGCCTCAGATAGTTGACCTCCTTCTTCATAACCGATATATCCCGGCGGCGCTCCGACTAGGCGTGATACCGAGTGTTTTTCCATATACTCAGACATATCTAAACGCACTAAAGCGTCGTCAGCATCAAATAAAAACTGAGCTAAGGCACGGGCCAACTCAGTTTTGCCCACCCCCGTCGGTCCCATAAACAGAAAAGAACCAATGGGGCGACTGGGATCTTTCATTCCCGATCTAGCTCTACGAATCGCAGCAGCGACAGCAGCGACAGCTTCATCTTGCCCCACCACTCTTTCGTGCAAGTGGCTTTCTAGTTGCAGCAGTTTTTGCCGCTCTGATTCTAGTAGCCGATTGACTGGAATTCCGGTCCATTTAGCAACAATCTCGGCAATGTCAGCTTCAGTGACTTGTTCGCGCAGTAGAGTGGAGCCTAGAGCCTGGACTTCCAATAGCATACTTTCTTTAGCTTCCCGCTCGTGCTGTACAGCTTCTAAACGGCCATACTTGAGCTGAGCTGCAGTATTAAGTTCATAAGCACGTTCTGCCTGCTCAATTTGTAAAAGAATCTGCTCTTCTTCTTTCTTCAAATCGCTAATCGCTTCTAAAAGCTGCTTTTCACCCAGCCATTGAGAGTTAAATTGCTGCTGCTTTTGCGTCAGATCACCGATTTCTTGCTCAATTAGCCCCAAACGTTCGCGGGCGATCGCACTATGCCGATCTTCTCCAGCTAATGACAGCTTTTCCATTTCTAGCTGCATTAGTCGCCGATCGATTGTCTCTAACTCAACTGGCTTAGAAGTAATCTCCATTTTTAATTGAGCTGCTGCCTCATCCACCAAGTCAATTGCTTTATCTGGCAAGAAGCGATCGCTGATGTAACGGCTTGATAAAACAGCCGCTGCCACCAAGGCTGAATCAGTAATCTTGACACTGTGATGAACTTCATAACGTTGTTTCAAACCACGTAAAATCGAAATTGTGGTTTCAACTGTAGGCTGAGCAACAAATACCTGCTGAAATCGGCGTTCTAAAGCGGCATCTTTTTCCAGCTTGCGATACTCATCAAGTGTAGTCGCCCCAATACAGCGCAATTCTCCCCTAGCTAGCATTGGTTTGAGCAAATTTCCCGCATCCATTGTTCCTTGGCTTGCGGCACCATTACCAACGACGGCATGTAGTTCATCAATAAACAGCACAATTTGACCGTTAGATTCGGTAACTTCCTTTAAAACCGATCGCAGACGGTATTCAAACTCTCCTCGATTTTTAGCACCAGCAATCAAGCTACCTAGATCCAGCGAAATTAACTGGCGACCTTTTAAGGATTCTGGCACATCGCCGTTGACAATTCGTTGCGCCAAACCTTCAGCGATCGCTGTTTTCCCTACCCCTGGTTCCCCAATCAGCACTGGGTTATTTTTACTCCGGCGAGACAAGACCTGAATCACACGGCGAATCTCATCATCTCTACCAATAACCGGATCTAACTTGCCAGCTTTAGCTCTTTCGGTCAAGTCGATCCCAAACTTCTCTAAAGCTTCATAGCGTGATTCCGTTTGATCTGTAATCTTCTGAGTACCTCTAACAGCTTTAACCGCAGCTTCTAGTTTGGCTGGATCTAAGTTAAAGCTTTTGAGTAATCGCCGTCCAATTCGTTCATCTTCAGCAAAACCCAGGAGTAAATGTTCAATAGATATGTAGCTATCTTGCATTACCACTCTAGCTGCCTCTGCGCGGTCCAGCAGTAGGTCTAAATAAGGACCTAGATACAACTGATCGTCACTCTGACTAACTTTAGGTTGCCGCCCTGTAAAGGCTTCAAGTTGCGCTTCTAAACGACTAGAAATAACGCCAGCTTGAGTGAGGATCTGCTGCGCTCGCCCGTTTGGTTCCAATAAAGCAATAGCTAAATGCTCGACTTCTAACTGCTGTTGTTGAAAACGACGAATAATATCCTGAGATTTGACAATAGCTTCCCAGGCTTTATCAGTAAACTTGGTGGGGTCAGTAGGCTGCATCTGTTAATAAGAAGTAGAAGAAGTGGCAACTGCCTTGGAACTGAGCTGAATTAGCTCTACTTTGTACCCATCTGGATCTTCGACAAAAGCGATTACTGTCGAACCATGTTTCATTGGTCCTGGCTCTCGCACTACTTTGCCGCCACGAGTTTTTATTGCCTCACAAGTGCCGTAGATATCATCAACCCCAATGGCAATGTGTCCATAAGCATTACCCAAATCGTACCGATCTTTGTCCCAGTTGTAGGTCAGCTCTATAACAGTATGGTCAGATTCATCGCCGTAACCCACAAAAGCCAAGGTAAATTCCCCGCCTGGATAATCTTTCTGACGCAGTAACTTCATTCCCAGCAACTCGCAGTAAAACTTGAGGGATGCTTCTAAGTTACCGACGCGCAGCATAGTGTGTAGCAATTGCATAAGTAACTCCAAATTGTTTTACTATTTCATTCTAGAGAAGTACTCAACTTTGTTTAGAGCAGATCGAACTTATTTCTGTATGCAAGATGACTGCTGAAAACTGTAGATATCTTTAATCTCACACTTGTATAGTCTGTTAGACCTATATGCTAACGACAAGAGGACGAGGAGAACTAGGTTTAAAGGAATAAGGATGCGAGTAAATAGATCTTCTTGGCTACAAACAACTTGACTTACTGCCATTGCCACATGTGAGGTATTACAAATGATTGATGTAGATACTGCCATTGAGAACATTGTTGCCCGCGAAATCTTGGACTCGCGCGGTCGCCCAACCATTGAAGCTGAAGTACATTTAGTCAGTGGAATCGTGGGAATTGCCCAAGTTCCTAGCGGTGCCTCGACGGGAACGTTTGAAGCCCATGAATTAAGAGATAACGATAAAAGTCGTTATGGAGGCAAAGGGGTACTAAAAGCGGTGGAAAATGTCAACCAAAAAATTGCCCCAAAACTGGCGCAGATGGATGTCATTAACCAAGAACTCATAGACCACACGATGATTTCGTTGGATGGCTCCCCGAACAAAGCTAACTTGGGCGCTAATGCAATTCTGGCAGTTTCGCTAGCAGCAGCTAAGGCAGGAGCAGAATTTTTGGGACTTCCTCTTTATCGCTATTTGGGCGGTCCCTTAGCGAATTTATTGCCAGTGCCGTTAATGAACGTAATTAATGGCGGCGCTCACGCAGCTAACAACATAGACTTTCAAGAATTCATGATTGTTCCAGTGGGAGCAACTTCATTCCGAGAAGCACTACGTTGGGGCGCAGAAGTATTTGCGGCTCTAGCAAAAGTTTTGGATGACAAGGGCTTGCTCACAGGAGTTGGGGATGAGGGTGGTTTTGCGCCTAACCTAGAGTCAAATCATGCCGCATTAGAATTGCTGATGATGGCGATCGCTAAAGCTGGGTATCAGCCAGGAACACAAGTAGCTCTAGCACTGGATGTGGCAGCAAGTGAGTTTTACAAAGAAGGTCAATACGTTTACGAAGGTGCAGCCCACAGCCCAACTGAGTTAGTCGAGTATTTAGCTGGGATGGTAGATCGATATCCGATCGTTTCAATTGAGGATGGATTACACGAGGAAGACTGGCAACATTGGCAGTTACTGACTCAAAAGTTAGGCGATCGCACTCAGTTAGTCGGTGATGACTTGTTTGTCACTAATGTGAGCCGCTTAAAAACTGGTATTGAGCAGCAAGCAGCTAACGCCATTTTAATTAAGCTCAATCAAATTGGTTCTTTAACTGAAACTCTGCAAACCATCGATCTTGCCACCCGTAGCGGCTTCAGTTCCATCATCAGTCATCGTTCTGGTGAAACCGAAGACACTACTATTGCCGATTTAGCCGTAGCCACTCGTGCTGGTCAAATCAAGACTGGTTCACTTTGCCGCAGTGAAAGAGTCGCAAAATACAACCGCCTGCTGCGAATCGAAGATCAACTAGGCGATCGTGCCGTTTATGCCGGAACAGTTGATTTAGGACCATAGAAGAAGAGGGGGGGAGTGGGTGAGGGGGAGAGTGGGAGAAAGAATAGATTTATTTTCTCTCTTCTTATGCTGAGGTCTTAGAACAAGACAGAGATTAGGTAGATAATTTGATGTCAACTAGAAGACAGAAGTTGAATCGACAAGTCTGCTTCTAGCTTATTTCTCCCCTCACCCCCTCACCCCCTCACCCCCTCTTGTTCAGTTCTGGCGGTGATTATTGTCGTAGTGAATCCTTGCCCCTGCCCACAGCAGCTTTTCTCTAAGAGTTTGATAATAGGAATAGTCTTCTCGCAAGACAATAAATTTAGCTTGACAATCTGCCATTCTGATGTCTACTCGCTGCCCAGGCCAAATTGAGGTGGCAAGAACGCCGTCAGTCCAGAGTTTGGTACTAAGATCGTTATCAGCTAGTGGCCAGACAGTGACTACAGAACCTGGAGGTAAAACTAGAGGGCGACTAGAAAGACTCATCGGACAAATGGGAGTTATGGTAATTGCTTTCATACCATCGTGCATGATTGGACCGTTTGCAGCGACAGTATAAGAGGTAGATCCAGTCGGAGTAGCGACAATTAACCCATCTCCCTGGTATTGATCTACTACCTCGCCATCGATTTCCATCTCTAAAATTGACGTGATCATCCGTTCAGCCGAAGCTGGTTTGATGCACATCTCATTTAGTGCCAAAAAGCGATCACTCTGCGGCTCCGAATCCCGACGATATCCTGAAGGGCTACCCGCGTATGCTTCGCCGTTAAAAGTTGCTGCCTCTAGCATCATCCGGCGTTGGATCGCATAGCGGTCTTGTAAAAGCCTTTGCCATACTTGTTCTGAGTCTTTAAATTCCTCGAAAGCCTCAGTTAAAAACCCCAGATGTCCTCCCACATTCACTGCCAAAATTGGAATGCTGTCTGCTGCTAGGTGTCTCGCGGCTGTTAGTGCTGTACCATCACCACCTAGTACCACAGCTAGATCGATCGGTTGCGTTGCCGAAGCCAAGAAAACTGGATAAGGATTATCTTTTGGTCCACTTGGTCCCATGAGAATGCGACAATTGAGGCTTTCCAATTGCTGGGCACAAGTTTCTGCCCATCGGCGGCTCAAGGGATCTCCGGCTTTATGAGCGATAATGACCTGCTTTAGTTCCACGCGGGCTGAGGGGTAAAGAGAAAACGAGGGCGATAGCGAAGCCGCCCCCTTAAGGCATCGCCGCTACCATTTCAAGAGATTGAATTGCTCCATATCTACTGTGTCGCGGTTGCGATAGATGGTAAGAACGATCGCCAAACCTACTGCTGCTTCAGCCGCAGCCACTGTAATCACAAACACTGTGAAAACCTGACCTTTGATTTCTTCAGTGTCTAAGAAGTTAGAAAACGCCATTAAATTGAGATTAACCGCGTTTAGCAGTAACTCGATCGACATCAATACCCTGACAGCATTACGGCTAGTAATTACGCCATAAATACCAATACAGAACAAAGCAGCCGCTAGTAACAAAAAATACTGGAGTTGCATAAATCCTCTACTTAACTGAAATGACAGAAAAAAAGCCTGCCAAAGCAAGCTCGTTTCTTCTATTCGCGGCGGTTGACATCAAGACTGCTATTACGGTCGCTTGCTACCCCAACTAATTGCCGTGGGCGCTCTGCCAAAGTTAAAACTGGCTGCTTCTGTTCTGGTGACATCGTTTGCTGTGGTAAAAATTCTCGGCGTGCCAAGACAATTGCCCCAATCATTGCGATCAACAACAGAACCGAAGCTAGTTCAAACGGCAGCAAAAAGTCGCTAAAGAAATGCTCTCCAATAATTATGATTGAATTATCACCTGCGGCAGTGCCAGTCGATAGCGACCAAGGCGTTGTTAACATTGCCGTACTTAAAAGAGCAAACAATCCGAGGCTAACTAGTGCCGTTAGAGCTTGGCGCACCCAAGCCTTAGGAACGACGACAAAATCCTGCCGCTTGTTCACTAGCATGATGGCAAACAAGATCAAAACGTTTACTGCCCCGACATAAATTAGCACTTGGGCTGCTGCCACGAAATCAGCGTTTAGTAAAAGATACATTCCAGCAATGCTGATGAATACACCTCCCAACAAAAAAGCTGAGTAGACGATGTTAGATAGCAGTACCACACCCAGCGCTGCTGTAATCATCGCCACAGCTAGAATGCCCAACGAAACAATTTGTACTCCGGCTGCTAAATTCACAGCTACTTAGTCTCCTTAAAAGCTAGTTATTAGCTGCTGGTTTAATGTCTTCTGGAACCTGACCAACGCGACGCTCAGAAGCAGGCACATCATGCGGGTACAGAGTGCCCTTGGGTAAGTAAACCAGTTCCCGTAAAGGCGTGACCATCGGATCGTCAGTTACTTTGTAAGGCAGACGACCCAGAGCGACACTATCGTAGTTCAATTGATGGCGATCGTAGGTAGAAAGCTCATACTCTTCTGTCATTGATAGACAGTTTGTTGGGCAATACTCTACGCAATTACCACAAAAGATACAAACTCCAAAGTCAATACTGTAGTGATCGAGCTTTTTCTTTTTACTAGCTTTGTCGTATTTCCAATCGACTACGGGCAAGTTAATCGGGCAGACTCGGACACAAACTTCGCAAGCAATACACTTATCAAATTCAAAATGAATCCGACCCCGAAACCGTTCCGAAGGAATTAGTTTCTCATAAGGGTATTGCACAGTAATCGGTCGCCGCCGCATGTGATCGAAGGTGACAGATAGCCCCTGACCGATATGTTGGGCAGCTTGTACAGTTTCTTTGGCGTAATCGCCTACTTGCTTGAGGAACTTTAACATTTTTCTTCTTTATCCACCAAAGGCGACAGGAAAGGATAACTTCAGGGCCGCAGTCAATAGCAGGTTTACTAAACCTACTGGTAGTAAAAACTTCCAACCTAAATCTAGTAACTGGTCAATGCGTACTCGTGGAAGAGTCCAGCGCAGTAAAATGGCGAGAAATATCAGAAAGTAGGCTTTTAGGATGGTCATAGTGATACCGAGTGAGGCATCAATCACTTCCAACCACGGACTAGTTTCATTCACCCCTAGCCAATCAGCAATTAAACTAATCGGGATCGGAAGGCTCCAACCACCCAAGTACAAGACTGATACTAGTAGGGAAGAAAGTACCAGGTTAACGTAAGAACCTAAGTAAAATAGACCGAACTTCATACCAGCATATTCAGTTTGGTAGCCAGCCACTAGTTCTTCCTCGGCTTCGGGCAAATCAAACGGGAGTCGTTCGCATTCTGCTAAGGCAGCAATCCAAAAGATGAGGAAACCAATAGGTTGTCGCCAGATGTTCCAGCCGAGAATGCCATAGTCAGACTGCTGTTCCACAATGTCAACTGTACTGAGACTGTTGGACATCATGACAATTGCCAGTACCGCCAGAGCCAAGGGAACTTCGTAACTGATTGACTGAGCTGCTGCCCGCAAGCCTCCTAGAAGAGAGTACTTGTTGTTTGAGGAGTAGCCAGCCATTAGTAAGCCGATCGGTTGAATGCTAGACAAAGCAATCCACAAAAATACTCCAGTTCCAACATCAGCGATCGCCAGATTCTGTCCAAACGGCACAATTAGATAGGACAGAAATACCGGAATTACAACTACGATTGGTCCTAGAGTAAATAGTAAAGCATCAGACTTAGCTGGTATGACATCCTCTTTAAACACCAGTTTCAGTCCGTCTGCTACGGGAACCAACAGCCCAAAAGGTCCCATATATTCGGGACCAATTCGCTGCTGTGCTGCGGCTGAGATTTTTCGCTCCAGCCAGGTAGTCACTAACACCCCTACTGTTGCCCCGATCAGCATTAATACCATAGGTAAAGGCATCCAAATAGCTTTGGCGGCCCCTGCTGGCACTCCTAAATCCATGACGGATTGAATAAAACTTCCTTGGAGGTCGATTCCTGGATTCATGGTTTCAAGTCACCGTGTTTGGCGATTGATAACGAACGGTTGAGTTAATATCTGCTAAGAAGGCAAATTTTATGAAGATTTTTGACTCCCCCATTGCCTAGTATACCGTTGGATCGTTTTTACTTAAAGAGTGCGCTGTTCGATTGGAATGTAATGAGAGTCATGCAGACCGTTGTAAACCTGAGTCGGACGAAAAATGCGGTTTTCTGCCAGTTGTTCTTTCCAATGAGCTAGCCACCCCGCAACGCGAGCGATCGCAAATACTGGAGTAAACAAATCTGTCGGAATTCCCATCTTTCTATACACCAAACCGGAATAAAAGTCAACATTAGGATAGATGCCTTTTTGACCCAGTTTTTCTTCGACCACTCGTTCCATCTCCAGCGCGATGCCATAGTACTCATCGTGACCAAATTTCTCAAATAACTGCTCTGCCAAGCTTTGCAGGATAGTTGCTCGTGGGTCTTTCACCTTATAGACGCGGTGACCAAAGCCCATAATCTTCGCTTTGCGTTGCATCCGGTCCTCAAGATAAGGACGCACATTCTCTATTGAGCCGATCTCTTCCAACATCCCGATGACTTCCTCGTTGGCTCCTCCGTGCAGTGGTCCTCCCAGTGTCCCCACGGCTGAGGCAACTACGGCATATGGATCTGTGAGTGTAGAAGCGGTTACCCGCGCGCTGAAGGTGGAGGCATTCATCGTATGTTCGGCATGAAGCATTAAGCAGACATCAAGGATGCGAGCTGCTAATGGATCGGGTTCTCGTTCGCTAATCATGTAGAGGAAATTGGCAGCATAGCCTAAATCGTCACGCGGACGCACTGGATC
>JAABUQ010008291.1_pt1 | contig 14642 bp, 8 predicted proteins | sample 5560001 | NCBI WGS metagenome assembly JAABUQ01 (sample SAMN10711888, study PRJNA513371) | rock metagenome | isolation source: Antarctica rocks | place: Antarctica: Victoria Land, Finger Mt nord | collected 2015-12-18 | reverse complement strand
ATCCGATCGAACGGCTGTGGGGGCTGATGCACAAGCATATCACCCACAACCGATGCCATGACACATTCGCCGACTTCCGGGCCGCGATCCTGGCGTTCCTGCGCGAGGAGGTGCCCAGAAACTGGCATGTGTTCTGCGATGCGGTAACCGATAACTTCCGGATCATCTCACCGGAGGATTTTCGGATCCTGACGTGAACGGGGTATAATAGCCGGAAATCGCGCTGTTCCTGGAGGGGGGGGCGAGCCTGGATTGGAACCGGGGGGGCGGCGACTGGGAGGTGCTTGAGGGCGAACCTGGCCCGGAGGTGCTGACCGGCCCGCTCAGGCTGCCCAAGGGCAGCAAGCGAAGGGTGCCGCGGAACCAGCTGCAGTGACCTGAAGCCGGGGTAGCCAACAGCACACCCTTCTTGGGGCCGGAAAGCGCCGCCGCCTTACAGCACTCGACGCCGCATCCCAGATACCGGATCCATGTCGCACGATGATCTCCTCATGCCCGATCACGGCGTCCCGGACGGGAGTAGGACGGCAACGGCGCTGACCGCGCCAGCCGGTTCCAGCCCTATGGTCCACGCCTACATGGCGGCGCGTGCGGCGGCACGCGGCCATTTGGTGCTCTACCGCGTCGGTGAGTTCTATGAAGTGCTGTTCGAGGATGCCGCCATCGTGTCGCGCGTGCTGGGCATTGCCCTGACGCGGCGGCCGCAGAAGAACGCCGACGACATTCCAATGTGCGGCATCCCGGCGGGCTCGGCAGATGCCGCAGTCGCGCGGCTGCTGGCCGCCGGACGCAAGGTCGCCCTGTCCGAGCAGCCCGGCGAGCCGTCCGGGGAGCGCCCGCTCCGGCTTGTGACGCCCGGCACCACCGTGGACGCCGGCGTGCTGGCCGCGGGTCGCCCGAACAACCTGGTCGTCGCCCATGCGCACGGCGGGATGGTCGGGTTCGCCTGGATGGACCTGTCCACCGGCGAGGGTGGTTTGTCCATCGCGTCCCTTGGCGGGTGCGGTGCCGCCCTGGCTCGGGCCACGCCGTCCGAAGTTCTGGTGTCGCGGTGGCCAGAGGAGTCGGATGCCTTGGCTGTTGCGGTCCGCGGGTCCGGGGTGCGCTTCACCGACCTTCCCCGGGACGGGCTGTCGCCGGAGGGAGCGGAGTCCACGCTGGCCGAAGCGCACGGCCCGGCCTGGCGCGACGTCTTGCGCGGCTCCTCGCCGCCCGAGCTGGCCGCCTATGCCGCGCTGCTGGCCTATGTGCGCGGCGTTCTAGGCCGATTGCCGGCAGCCCTTGCCCCGCCCCGGCGTGCGGCGACGGGAGACACCATGGAGATCGACGGCCCGACCCTGCGCGGGCTGGAAGTGTTCACTTCGCCCTCTGGCCGAGACGGTTCGCTGTTGTCCGTCATGGACCGGACCGTGACAGCCCCGGGCGCCCGGCTCTTAGTCCGGCAGCTATCGGCCCCGCTGACCGACCCGCGCATCATAGGGCGGCGGCTTGCGATGGTCCGCTGCCTCAAGGACGACCCCGGGCTGCGGTCCGACTGCCGCGACACGCTCGGCGGCATGCCGGACGTGCTGCGGGCCTGCGGGCGCCTGTCGCTGGGCAAGGCTGGACCCCGTGATCTCGCGGCCGTCCGCGACGGCCTGGACCGCGCCGCCACGCTGGCCAGGAGGCTGGGCGCATCGCCGGAGCTGCCGGCTGGCCTGGCCACGGTCGCCCGGGATCTAGCGGCTGCTGCCGGGCAGGGCTTTACCAAGCTGGCCGGCACGCTCCGGCGCGCGCTGGCGACGGACCCGCCATCCACCACGAAGGAGCCTGGCTTCATCGCCACTGGCTATGCCGTGCGGCTGGACGCTGCCCGCACCGACATGGCCCGCGCGAAGGAGGGCATCGAGGCGCTCCAGGCACGCTACGCGGCGGAGACCGGGGTCAAGCCGCTCAAGATACGGACGAATGGGGTGGTAGGCTACCACGTCGAGGTGCCGTCGTCGCATGCCTCAGCGCTCGGCGCCGGGTTCACGCTGCGCCAGGGCCTGGCCTCCTCGACACGCTTCAGCACCCGCGAGCTGGATGCAATTGCCGCCGCCTTGGAGGACGCTTCCGACCGGGCCAGGAGCGCCGAGCTGGCCGCCTTTGCCGACGTGTCCGCGGCTGTCATGCAGCACCGGGAGGCTCTGGCCCGGGTCGCCCACACCGCGGCGGCACTCGACCTGGTGGCAGGGCTGGCCCAGGCGGCGGCCGAGGGGCACTGGACCGAGCCGGAGTTGGTCGACGACGCTGGCCTGGACATCGAGGGCGGCCGTCATCCTGTCGCTGAGGCGCTGCTGGAGGCCCAGGGCCGGGTGTTCGTGGCCAACGATTGCCGGATGGGCGACGCTGACCGGCTGTGGCTGCTGACCGGGCCGAACATGGCGGGCAAGAGCACCTTCCTCCGGCAGGTCGCGGTTATTGCGTTGATGGCCCAGACTGGTTCTTTCGTGCCGGCGAACCATGCCCGGATCGGCATCGTGGACAAGCTTTTCAGCCGCATCGGCGCATCGGACGACCTAGCAGCCGGGCGCAGCACGTTCATGGTGGAGATGCTGGAGACGTCAGCCATCCTGAACCAGGCGACCAGCCGTTCGCTGGTGATCCTGGACGAGGTGGGGCGCGGCACCTCGACGCACGACGGCCTTGCCATCGCACAGGCATGCCTGGAGTTCTTGCATGACACCGTGGGGTGCCGGACACTGTTTGCCACACACTTCCACGAGCTTGCCGATGCCGCCGACGCCATGCCGAAAGCCGCTTGCATGGCGATGGAAGCGTCTGCCGGCCGGCACGGGGACATCTTCACCTACCGGATCGGCCGCGGTCGGGCCGGACACTCCCATGGTCTGAAGGTGGCTGCCTTGGCCGGGATGCCGGCGCCGGTGCTCGCTCGTGCAGCCAAGCTACTGGCCATGTACAACAGCGACGCACCCACCAAGATCCTGCAACAGTGAGCGGTAGTGTCTCAGTCTGAACGTCGGCCTTCGGCTAACGCATCTCGGTGGTAGGCGAACGTCAACACTTCGAGCCCGCGACAAGCTGCTTGAACACGTAATTCGGTCTGATTGGCCGCCCTCGAGCATTAGCTCCACGCCATCTACCCGGGTGGTCCGAATGTGCCGCCCGGACCGCGACGCCGGGCCTCTCGGGCATCCCCCCGTGTACTTTGCTTATCCTGGGTGGGCGGCCTTATTGTTCCTGCCAAACGACACCTGTTGCAGGATACGCGATGGACGACACCGCAGCCGATATACGCTTTTCCGCTCTGCGGGCTGCGTATTCCGACGATTGCAGCCAGTGATTCCGATCGAAACCAGCCATCTGTTCCGAGCGAAGCCAGCCGGGCATTCCGATGATCCCAGCCGGGTGGACGGTGCTGTTTGCGAGCGGGTGAAGTTGGCCTACGCGGCGGCTGTCTCGTCAAGCCTGGCCTTGGCGGCGCGCAGCTTGCGCATGCTTTCTCCTTTCAGGTCGAGGCGGTGTGCGCCGTGCACGAGCCTGTCCAGTACGGCGTCGGCGATCGTGGGATTGCCGATGTGTTCGTGCCAAAATTCCACGGGGACCTGGCTTGTGACGATGGTCGACGCGCGGTCGTGCCGGTCGTCGATGATCTCCATCAGGTCACGGCGCTGCTCGGCGGTGAGCGGCGTCATCGCCCAGTCGTCCAGGATCAGCAGCTGCACGCGGGCCAGGCTCTTCAACATGCGGGCATACCGCCCGTCGCCGCGCGCCAGGCCGAGCGCCTCCAGCAGACGCGGCACGCGCTGGTAAAGCACGGACCGGTTGTCGCGGCAGGCCCGGTGGCCGAGGGCGCAGGATAGCCAAGTTTTGCCGGTCCCGGTCGGGCCGGTGACGAGCAAATCCTGGTGGCGCTCGATCCACTCGCCGCCAGTCAGGCGTTGGAACAGGGTGCGGTCCAGCCCGCGGGCGGCGCGGTGATCGACGTCCTCCGGCGTTGCCTGCTGGCGCAGGCCGGCGAACCGCAGCCGGGCGGCCAGGCGCTTGGTGTCGCGCTCCAGCGCCTCGCGGTCCACCAGCATGGCCAGACGGTCCTCGAAACCAAGGTCCATGTTGTCCGGTTGTCGCCGCTGCTCCTCAAGGGCGCGGGCCATGCCGGCGAGGCCCATCTCGCGCAGGCGGTCCGTGGTGGGGTGGGTCAGCATGGTGTCGTCCTCCTTAATGGTAGTAGCCGCTGCCGCGGATGTTGCCGTGCTGGACCGGCAGCTCGTCCGGCACGGGTTCGGGGCGGTAGGCCCGGTCGAGGCCGTTCTGCAGGATCGAGCGCACCGATCCATAGGAGCGGGCGCCGATGTCCATGCCGCGCTGGCACGCCGCCTCCAGCCGCTCAGGGCCGTAGGTGCGCGCCAGGCGCAAGATGCCGAGGCAGGCTCGGAAGCCTTGCTCGGGATGCGGCTTGGCGGTCAGGATGCGCTCCACCAGGGCGATGGTGGCGGGGCCGACCGCCGCGGCCTCGCGCAGCAGCCGCGTCGGCGTCCACTCGGCGTAGCGGCGGTGGGCGCTCGGCATGTGATCGGGCGTCGTCGTGTGCTGGTGCTGGCGTGGGTTACGGAGGTGGCTGGCCACCCGGGTGCCGCCGTGGAACAGCTCGATGGTCTGGTCGGTGATGCGGGCCTCGACCACCTCGCGCACCAGGCGGTAGGGCACGGAGTAGAAGTGCCCGTGCACCTCGACGTGGTAGTCCAGCCCCGCCCGGCAGCGCTTCCACTCGGCGTAGGCGTAGGGTTCGGACGGCAGCGGCAGCAGGGCCGGCCGCTCGACCGCCTCGAACAGCGCGCGGCGCGTGGTGCCGAGGTGGCGCATGGGCCGGTCGTTGAGGTCGGTGGTGAGCGCCCGGATCGCGCTGTTCAGCTCAGCCAGGGAGTGGAACCGTTGGTTGTGTAGCCGGGCCAGTATCCAGCGCTGCACCACCTGGACGGCAACCTCCACCTTGGCCTTGTCCCGTGGGCGCCGCACCCGCGCCGGCAGCACCGCCGTGCCGTAGTGGCCCGCCATGTCCTGGTAGGTCCGGCTGATGCCCGGCTCATATCGGCATGTCGCGGTGATGCCGGACTTCAGGTTGTCGCAGACGATCTGCCGCGCGGCGCCACCGAAGAACGCAAAAGCGCCGACATGGCAGCCAATCCAGTCCGGCAGCGCCTGCGTCCAGCGGGCCTCCGCATACGTGAGGTTGGACGCGCCGAGTGCTGCGATGAACACCTGCGCCGCACGCACCTCGCCGGTGGCGGCACAGATCACGTCCACCGTCTGCCCGGCATAGTCCACAAACAGCCGCTCGCCGGCCGGGTGGGTTTGCCGCATGGTCGGCGACAACCGGCCCCGCCAGGCCGCGTGCAGGTCACAGAACCGGCTGTAGCCATACCCCTCCGGCTGCCCCGCCCTATACTCCTCCCACAGAAGCGACAGGGTCACGCCGGGGCGGCGCAGCTCGGCGTGCACATACGGCCAATCCGGCTGCGGCCGCGACAGCTCGACCGCAAAGGGCGGGCTGAACAGCCTGCGCTCCAGCGCCGCGTCGTCCAGCCCGTCCGGCACCGGCCAGGTGATCCCCACCACGCCGGCACGGCGCAGATACTCGGCCACCGTGTAGCGGCTGACGCCGACCATGGCGGCGATCTGGTGGCCGCTATGGCCGCAGACGTGTTTGAGGCGAAGCACTTCTCGAACTTGACGCATCGGCAGTCTCTGGCCTGGCATGGCGCTCCCCGGGCTTGCCCGGAGAAACCTTGCTCTCGGTGAACAACTGCTCGCGAACCGCGCCGACCGACCCTACTCAGGGGTGGCTGGGTTGCCTCGGAATAGGTGGCTGGCTTCGCTCGGAATCACCGGCTGGCTTGCGTCGGAGTCACCGGCTGGAATGCGTCGGATTACGCAGCGGGCCCGGTATGGCGTTGAGACGGAAGTCGCAGATGCCGGACCGTGGAACGAGGTCATTGGCAGCTTGGTGAGGCACCGATCCGTGCGTGCCTACAAGGCGGACGCGTTGCCGGAGGCCACTCTCGAGACGTTGGTGGCCGCAGCGCAATCTGCCGCCACGTCGTCGAACATGCAGACCTGGTCCGTGGTCGCCGTAACCCGGCCCGACACCAAGGCCGCGCTGGCGGCGGTCGCGGCCCGGCAGGCGCATATCGAGCAGTGCCCGCTTTTCCTGGTCTGGGTCGCGGACCTGTCGCGCCTGGAACGGGTGGGGATTGCGGCAGAGCGGAGATTGGAGGCGCTGCCCTATCTCGAGACGTTCCTTGTCGCGGCGATGGACGCTGCCATCGCTGCGCAGAACGCCGCCGTAGCGGCCGAGAGCATGGGTCTCGCCACCGTCTATATCGGAGCGCTGCGCAACGACGTGGAACAGGTCGCGTCTCTGCTTGGCCTGCCGGTGGGCGCGGTCGCCGTTACCGGGTTGTGCGTCGGCTACGCCGACGAGGGCGTGCCCGCCATTGTGAAGCCAAGGCTGCCGCAATCGGTCGTCCTCCACCCGGAGCGCTACGGTAGCGCAGCAGAGAGCGGTGGCGTGGCGGCATACAACCGCGCGCTCGAGGCATTCAGCGCAGCGGCCGAGCGATCCCCCTACAGCTGGACGGACCGGGTCATGTCGCGCATGGGACAGGTCGCCGCCCTGTCAGGCAGGGACTGCCTCAGGGACGCGCTGGTGCGACTGGGCTTTCCTCTCCGATAGCCCGCATCCGGTCAGCTTGGTCAAGCGGTGTACCAGGCCCTCCCGGTGTCTGTCCTTGAGCGTGCCGTGCGACCTGTCTTCTCTCACAACAGCCGCGAGTCGCCGGGTTGCCGAGCTGGCAGCCGCCCGGCATATCGGTTTCAGGCGGCAGCCGGGTAGTCCACGTAACCCACGGGGCCCTGGCTATACCATGTGCGGGCCATATCCTTGGCGAGCGGCACGCTGTCGGCGATCCGCCGCGGTAGGTCGGGGTTGGCGATGAACGGCCGGCCGAACGCAATCGCATCCGCCTTGCCATCCGCCACCGCCGCAACGGCGCCTGCCGTGTCGTAGTCGGAGTTCAGGATCATGGGTCCGGTGAAGACGCGTCGCATCATGGGCGCGATCGGGGGATGGTCGGGCGTTCCGAACGTGCCGCCCTCTCCAGGCTCCCGCATCTCCAGATAGGCGATCCCGGCCTGTTGCAGCACCTGGGCGGCCGCTACGAACAGACGCGCCGGGTCACTGTCGTTGCAGCCCTGGATGGCGCCGTTCGGCGACAGCCGCACGCCAGTCCGGTCGGCGCCCACGGTCTCTGCCACCGCCTGTACGACCTCCCGCAGCAGGCGGACGCGGTTCTCCACCGGGCCACCATAGGAGTCGGTCCGGTGATTGGTGCCGTCGCGTAGGAACTCATCGATCAGGTAGCCATTGGCGGCATGGATCTGCACGCCATCAAATCCTGCGTCGAGCGCGTTGCGAGCGGCCCGGCGATAGTCGTCGAGGAGGGCCGGAATCTCGTCCAGCCGCAGCGCTCGCGCTTGGTGATACGGCTTCTTGCCATCGTAGGTATGGGCAGCATCCGGTGCCGTGGTGGCCGACGCGGCGACCGGCGGCTGGCCGCCCAAGAAGTCCGGATGCACCAGCTGCCCCATGTGCCAAAGCTGTGCCGCAATGCGTCCACTGGCCTGATGGACCGCCGCTGTGACGGGCTGCCAGGCCGCAACCTGGTCCGCGTTCCACAAGCCCGGCGCATACGGCCAGCCCAGGCCTTGCTGACTGATGCCGGTGGCTTCGGAGATGATCAGGCCGGCGCCAGCGCGCTGGGCGTAGTACTCCGCCATCAAAGGTGTCGGGACGTGCTCCCGCGTGGCCCGCCCCCGGGTCAACGGCGCCATGATGATCCGGTTCGGCGCGGCAATGGCGCCAAGGCGGATGGGGTCGAACAAACTAGGCATCGAAATCACTCCAACGGCAACCTGGTTGCATCTGCCAAATTCTCATCGGTGGCCAGGTGTTCAAGGCCTCAAACCCCCGATGCGGGTGGAGCGAGTTCCTGCCGCTGTCACGCTCCGGAAAGCGTCGGGCTGTTGGCAGCGGCCAATCTGCTGGACGGCCTACGTCCACTTACCGCAGCCACGCCCTCCATAGAAGACAGGCAACTTTCGTGAAGACTTTCGTACGCCTTCGGCGTCCGAAACTCTTCACGAAAGTTGCCTGTCTTCGCTCGGATGACCGCTATGCAAAACGGACGCCTACGTCGGTCGTGGCTTCGGCAACCATGACGGCTGGCCGCGCTCCGGTTCCGGGCTTGCCTTGTTGTGCCTCAGCGCGACACGAGGCGGTGCCGTTCGGTTCACTCTGCGTGCCAATCCTCGGCGCGCAACGTCGTGTAGTCGGTCATGCCCGACGGCACGTAGCCCTTGAGCCAAATCGGGACGACGTGCGCTTGCGGCACGAAGAACAACGGCAGCGCGGGTAAATCCTCCAGATAGAGGCGTTGCATGTTCGCCCATGCGGCTTTCTGCTCGGCCGGGCCAAGAGTGGTCTCGGCAATCTTGAGCTGATCCTCGAACGCTTGGTTCTTCCAGTCCATGTAGTTGCTGCCGCCCCAGCCGTTTGCCTCGGTCGGAATGGCGGTCAGCCCGTAAAGCTGGCGCGGCGGGTAGCTGACGTTGAACAACCAGTTGTAGAGAGCGAGGCCGCCGTACTGCCGATGCTTGAGCGTCGTGCCGAAAAAGGTGCGCTGCACCTCGTTCCGGAGCACCACGTCGATGCCGACTGCCTTGAGCTGGTTCTGCACCACCAGCTCCACAAGTTCCATCAGGCGCACGCCCAGACCCATATGCAGTTCGATGCTGAACCGCTCGCCTTGCGCATTGCGCAGAATGCCATCCGGCCCCGGCGTGTAACCTGCCTCTTTCAGCAACGCCCTCGCCTGCGCAGGATCATACGGGGCGATCGGCAAGCCCGGGGCGAACATCGGCTCTTTCGGCGGAACCCAGGTCGCGGCAAGCGTGAAACGCCCACCCGCCAGCCTCTCGCTCATCGTCTTCCGGTCGATTGCCAGCAGAATCGCCCGGCGAACGCGCGCGTCGGTGAGGAACTTGTTGTCCAGATCGAAGTCGATGTTCCAGAACGCGAGCGCGTCGTTGTAGACGTACTGGAACTTGGTCGGATTGTCCTTCTGCATCGCTAGCACCTGGTCGAGCTGCAGCCCGACGGCATCGCCCGGCGCCATGTCAACATCGCCCGACATAAGATTAGCTTGCAGGGCCGCCGTGTCGGCGATCGAGCGAGCGACGATGCGCCTGATCGCGGGCGCCTTGCCGGTCCAGTGCGGGTTCGGCTCCAGCACGATCTGCGAACCGCTGTCGTAGCTCGTGATGATATAGGGCCCGTTCCAAAGCCCAGGCGTCGTCGGCGCACGGTTGTAGACCGTGCCGGTCAGGTAGTCGCCGGGCTTGGTCGCTCCATAGAATGCCGGGCCGTCCGAATGCTCGGACAGCAGCTTGCCCATGCGGTTATAGAGCGGGGTCACCTCGTCGAGGTGCAGGACGATCGTCTGGTCATCGACGATATCGACGCTGCGCACGCGGCCCCAAACGCGCGCGTCGGGGAAGCCGCTGCCACTGTCGCCGCCGACCTTCGCGGTGTAGGCGATGTCCTTCGTCGTCAGCGGCACGCCGTCGCCCCAGAAAAGGTCCTTGCGCAGCGTCCAGCGCACGGCCAGGCCCGGGGTCCCGTCCGGCTGCGTTTCCATCTTCACCCGGCCGTTGTCCAGGCGCGGCACCTCCGTGCACATCGAACAGACGTTCTGCCAATCCGGCGTGAACATCGTGACTTGGCGGCTGGCGAAGCCGAGCACCCAGCTTTTTACGATCAGCGGGTCGATGTAGGGGTGCTCGCTTGGCGGGAACGATGTCATGCCCACGACGAGCTGCTCATGCGGGCGGGACTGTGCGAGCGTCGCGCTGCCAAGGCTTGCCCCCATGAGCGTCGCGAGGCCGATGGCCCTCATCATCACGTTGCCGACCTCCGCAACTCGGCGCGGATCGGCTGGCCGGACGTCGTATCGTCCGTGAGCGACTCTAGGGAGAGATGCACGTCCGGTTGACTCCAAATTTGGCGTGGTAGGCGGGCGGTCAGCAGAGCTTACAGCTTCCCGCATGCCATTCTTCCATCAAGCGGCATGGTTGGCGAGCCACGGCCGCAAAGATCGGACGCATTCAGCACACGACCAGAAAACACGGCCGAGGCTGTAGCCCGTCAACTCGTGGCGGCCTGACAGCAGGCTACGCGTTTCGGGGTCAGTTGCGCGGCAGCATCTGAGCCAACGTCCGCTTTTGCGTTCCCCGCAATAAGCCTAGAACGATGTGATTGGGCGCAAAGCAGACATTGCAGCGTTAAATCCCGCCGGTCGCGTCCGCGCCGTTGCGGGTTCGTTTCCCGTGCTTCCGAAGCTGCCGTCCCAGACCCGGCGCCCGGCTGTAGTCAGGCGGGGCAGAAGGCAATCACTCTCCGTTGCCGTCCAGCCCCTGCCCGGCAAGTGCCCGCCCGATGACAAGCAGGTCCACGGGTACAAGCGTGCCCGGCTGCTCGTGTCGCCGCGGCGTCTGCGAGCTGTCCAGGGTGCGGATGCGTGGGAACGCCACCCGTGCCAGAACGCCATCGCTTGGTGCCCATATCCAGCCCTCGCCGCGCATCAGCCGGGGCAGGGCGCCCAGGATGCGCCGCCCCTCGGCGCGGTCGGCCTGCCCCTCGATCCAGCGCCCAACCGCGGCCCGATCCTGGCTGGAGGTGAGCTTCATGGACACGAGCACATCGGCCTGGCTCAGCACGTCTTTGTGCAGCACGGCCGGGCGCTGGGTAATGAGCCAAGGGACAAACCCGCGCACCCGGCCGCGCCGCACGATCTCCTCCACTCGCCCGAGCAACTCCAACCCGTCCGGTTGAGTGCGCTGCGGCGCCCATAGGTCCGCCTCGTCCAAGACCAAATGCAGCGGCTCGGTATTTGCGGCATACAGTGCCCCGGTGAACGCCGTCATGAAGATCCGGCGGGCTGCGCCGCTGCCGAAGTCGGACACGTCCACGACGCAGGCCATCGGCTGCGTGCCGACCAGGCGGCCGAGGGCGGCGCCCATGCCCGGGTCGAGCGGCACGTCGGCGTGAGTGCCGCCGAACACGGCCACTGGGAAGGGCGGCGCGGCGCCGTCCGCCCCCTTGCCCAGCCCCCACCACACCCCGAGCGGGTCCACGACGCAGACCCTGCCCCCGCTCGTCAACACTCGTTCGATGAGGCCCTTGGCCGCATAGGTTTTGCCTGATCCGGAGGTGCCCACGATGGCTAGGCGCTCGTCCAGGGTGGACGGGGGAAGCACACCCAGGAGCCGGTCCGCGGCCACACCATCCCTCACCACAGGCCTGCCCGGCAACAATGCCGACACCCCCGTCCTACGGGCTGCCAGCAGCCGGCTGATCGTGGCGGGGTTGACCTTGTACCTCCTGGCCATCGCGGCGGCCTTGCTGCGGCCGGACAGCACCTCCTCAATCACTTCCGCCTGCTGCTCGGGCGACAGCTTGGGTGGGCGGCCACCCGCGCCGCGCCGCAAAACGTCGCTTCCGCGGCTGCCGCCTTGCCCTTCCAACGCAACCATGTCGGCGGGGTGCCGTGGTGCTGGAGCATCCAGTGCTTCGTCTAGGCTGCGAAGCCCGGCGCCGGCCGCTGTGAGCTGCTGCACCTGCTTCACCACCTCGGCCAGAGAGCCGCCCAGGCTATCCAGTTGCGGCACAACCACGATGTCGCCCGGGTGGAGACGCGCGAGCAGGCCGCGAAGTGCGGGTCGCTCGTCGCTGTCCTCCGGGCCGGGCCGCTCATCCACGACCTGCCCGCATCCCGCCTCGGCCAGTGCACGGCGTTGCGCGGCGGCATCGTCGTCGTCGCCAGGAGCGACCCGGAGATAGCCGATCAGCATGACAATGCCGCGCACGACGCAGCCAGGTTCCACCCGGAGCCGCCGCAACACCAGGCTGAGCGGAAGGGGGTTCCGCGTCCGACAAAGTCAGTCGCGACGGGTGCCCTGCGCTGCACAACCATGACGGCCAGAGCGCAGGCCACGTTGCATATCACCAAGTTTCGAAACTTAGGTATGATCTGGGCTAAATTACTGTTCATAAAATAGTTTTGCAGTTGTGAAACCGAAGCGCAAGGTAGGTAGTTTCGCAACACTTGGCCGGAAGTACACTCCCCCAGCCGCATGTGGCAAGTCCCTTTGGTGCCATGGTGCCCGTCAAGAGGCCAAACGGTGCATTACCCTCCTGTCAGCGGCTGTGCGCCTGGCGCTTGCGCCCCCTGCCCTACCAAGCTACTTTCCCCTGGGCCTTTGCTGGAAATTGCGATTTCCGGAGGACCTGGGCGGGATTGAGGAACAAACGATGGTGGCGGCTCCGGAGCGCGATGACAACGGCCAGCCCGTCACGGACCAGGCGATCGCCGTCCCGGACGGACCAAAGAGCGTAGCGACATTCACGCCCGAACAGGTCGAGGCCGCCCGCGCCTACGCCGACGCCTCGCGGGCGGCGTCCACGCGAGCAAAATACCTGCAGCACTGGACCGCGTTCGGCCGCTGGTGCCAGGAGGCTGGCCACCGGCCGCTCCCCGCCGAGCCGGCCGTGGTGGCGGTCCACCTGTCAGGCCTCGCTGCTGCCGGCACCGCCCCACAAACGCTCGCCCTCCGGATGGCCGCCATCGGCTACGCCCACCGGCAGGCCGGCGAGGTGCCTCCGCACAAGGTCCGCGGCGGCTCAGTGATCCTCGACATCCTCGCCGGGGCGCGCCGCAGCTGGGGCAAGCCGCCCGCCCGCAAGGCCGCCGCCGACAGCGACCTGATCTGGAGCATGCTGCACGAGATTAAGGACGACACGCTGCGCGACGTCCGCGACCGGGCCCTGCTGTCCTTCGGCATGGTGTCCTGCCTCCGGCGGTCGGAGATCACCGCCCTCGACGTCTCCGACCTGGTCCGCACGCCCGAGGGCCTGCGCGTCACCATCCGCCGCTCGAAGACTGACCAGGAGGGTGCTGGCGCCACCATCGCCGTCCCTGCCGGGCGCCGGCTCAAGCCGGTGCAGCATCTTGACGCCTGGCTGGCGCGCGCCGCCATCGCCGACGGCCCACTGTTCCGGCGGCTGTCGCAGTGCGGCACGCGGGTGCTGGATGGGCGCATGTCCGACCGCTTCGTGGCCGAGGTGGTGAAGGCGCGGGCAAAACGGGCGGGGCTGGACCCAGCGGCGTTCGCCGGTCATTCGCTCCGGGCAGGGTTCCTGACCAGCGCCGCCCGGGCCGGGGCGTCGATCTGGAAGATGCAAGAGCAGAGCCGACACAAGAGCCTCAACGTCCTCTCTGGCTACGTCCGCTCGGCAAGGCTGTTTGAGGACCACGCGGGGAAGGACTTCGCGTGATGCCGGAGCTAAAGGCGACGGTGCCTCGGGCCTATACGGCGAGGCTTCTGCTCCCCTGACCTAATCGCCCTGGTCCTGACGCAGGCTGCGCAGATTGGTGCCCTGATGGCGGGAGTTGGCGAGTTGAAGGCCAGGCTCAACGCGCTGTCCAAGACCCCGGACAACTTAAACATGCCGCCTGTAAGTCAGCGGTGGGCTTCAACGCTGATCAGCGTAACTGGGGCAAAACCCCGGGCACGCAGTTGCAGCAGAACAAAGGTCAGAGTGGGTCGGTAACTCTACCACCTTGAATATATGCGGCTTTTTTCGTTCTTTTAGTGATATAGATTGGAATGCGGTTCGTCTTTGCCCGGGGTTTTGCCCCAGTTACGTGATCAGTGATCAGCGCCATAACGCATTGAACATCCTTATTTTTCTGTACCCGATATCTTCGCTGACTAACATCCTACCGCGTTCAAGGCATTGAGCTGCAACGCCGTGTCCTGGTCTGTGGTGCTGACGCGGGCGTAGCCGACGTGTGCCAAGGGTGTGCCTGTCCGTTTTCCCGTCCGGCAATCAAAGTGTCCGTTTTCCCGTCTGCCGTCCAGGGCTGGCGGACACTTTGGGCCTGCCCGCCTAGGGTTCGTTTGACGGACACCCCTAGCCCTGAATCCCGATCAGGATGCTGGGGCGCGAGATGGCCAAGATGTACAGCTTCATGGTCACTGTGCCGACATCACGGTGCCCCCACCTCTATGCCTGGAATCTTCGGCACCTCGCGTTGCATGAAGGCCAGGAACGCTGCCAATCGTACGGGCCGGAAGCGTCTGGCATGCCAATCGAGCTGCACGGGGATCCAGGACGGACCGGGGCAGCGGGAGAGCCTGGCCGGGATTGGGCGGGCACTGGCGGCGGCGGGCGAGGGGCAGTGGGCACACGCGGGGCGTTGTTGCATGGATCAACAGTTGAGCCCGGAGAGGCTGTTGAGTGATTTCAGCAAGATACCTTCGGCGTGGGCGAGGCGCAGATGATAAAAACTCGCAACTACTCGGAAAAATCGCCTAATCCGACATAATCTATGCCATTTTGGGCCCAAGACATGCTTCCGGCGTAGGTTACAGCACTGATAAACTTACAAATCATCCGTACAACAACAACATCCCATCACAACCTCGGTCCAACAAGTTGACGATGCCCAACGCCGCACGTGCTGAACGACCTGGAGGTCGAT
>JAABUQ010008290.1_pt1 | contig 14646 bp, 15 predicted proteins | sample 5560001 | NCBI WGS metagenome assembly JAABUQ01 (sample SAMN10711888, study PRJNA513371) | rock metagenome | isolation source: Antarctica rocks | place: Antarctica: Victoria Land, Finger Mt nord | collected 2015-12-18 | reverse complement strand
GGTTGAGCGCGCCACTTGGCATAAACATACTACCGTTTACGTCGCAGGTCAACCACAGGCGCGGCGCCTCGCCAGTTCCGGATCACCCGATCGAACGCGAAATTACCTTTTGCGTACGGGGAGTGGTAAGTCCGACGTTGGCAAATCTCTATCTTCACTACGCCTTTGATCTCTGGATGGTTCGGAACTTTCCGGACATCCCGTTCGAACGCTACGCTGATGACGTGATCTGCCATTGCCGTAATGAGCAGCAAGCTGCGCGTCTGAAGGACGCGATTGCGGAACGCTTCGCTACCTGTTTCCTGATGTTGCATCCGCAGAAGACGAAAATCGCCTACTGCAAGAGCAACGGCCGGCCTGGAAACTACCCCATCGTGCAATTCGACTTCCTCGGTTACACGTTTCGGCCGAGGTTGGTCAAGAGCAGGAGCGGCAAGTTCTTTGTCGGCTTTAATCCAGGAATCAGTGCGGAGTCCGCCGCCGCGATAAGACAGACGATGCGAACCTGGTGCTTACACCGTCGCTGCGATCTATCGCTTGAACAGATCGCTCGAATGGTGAATCCGGTTCTTCGGGGCTGGATCAACTACTACGGTACGTACTACAAATCGGCCTTACGACCCATCATGGAACACTTCGATAGGAGACTGTCGGCATGGGCCATGCGGAAGTACAAGTCATTGAAGCGTCGCCGCTGGAATGCACAGCGATGGGTAGGCGGGATCGCTCGGCGAGACCGCACCCTCTTTGTCCATTGGGCAACCTTTCGGACGAATGCCGGATGACGGGAGCCGTATGAAGCGAGAGTTTCACGTACGGTTCTGCGAGAGCGCGAGGGTGCAACTCCCTCGCGCCACTCACCCAATACTGAGAGGCTGCACTCAACGCTGCGCTATCGCAGTCCCGATGAGTCTGAAGAACTTGACGGCCACGAAGCTGCCTAAATCACTGTCCATCAAACCGGGGCAAGATCAGGCCCTGATGGTCCTCACCAGAATTCGAGACCGGTTTGAACCGTAAAAATCTCAGCTGTGGTCCTCACCCGAACTCGAGACCGATTTGAACCGTAAAAATCTCAACTGATGCGGCGGCTGCGAGCCGCTAGGGCGGACTCTTTCGGTGTTCTGTTTCCCAACGTTGAATGTGCTTTCGAATCTCATTGTAGTCGAAGGGCTTTTGCTGATGGTTAATCCGCATTGAGCGTCTTCTGAAGCGCACTCCGGATTTCGGCTTTGTCGCCTCCGACTGTCCGGGGTTCTCCGGTCAACGAAGCGTACGGTATCCCAGTGTGACCTTGCACGACCCGGGAACGTCTCTTCTTGGCGTGAATGCGAAATGCTGTCCGCGTCTCTTCCGCTCTAAGAGCCGACGAACCGATGATGCTCCGTTGCACGAACCCCTTAGAAGGAGCGGCAGCGATACGGAAGTGTCATGCAATCTGCAGGAACGGGTGCCCAATTACGTCGTTGCGCTGTTTCTGGCGGGGCCTCCCATGAGGCACCGTTCCACGATCGTTTCCTCGGTGACGGACTGGCCATGCAGCTCATGAGCGATCTGACCGTCGCGGAGGATTAGCACCCGATCACACAGCTGCGCTAGTTCCTCCGCTGTCTCGCTTGCGGCCAAGACGGTGACTCCATCGTGTGCGGCTTGGCGTATCAATTTCCAGAGTTCGAATCGTCCGCCGACGTCGACACCTTGAGTCGGTTCGTGGAGCACAAGCAGTTGCGGCTTCGAGTCCAACCACTTCGCGAGGATTGACTTTTGCTGGTTCCCTCCACTGAAATTTTCCAGGAGCTCCTCCGGATTCGGCGGCCGGATGTCGAAATCGCGGAGCAACGACGCTACGTGCAGGCGCTCGTTCCGGGGGTGAAGCCAGCCACGACGGAAGAAGCGAGCGATCGTCGGTACAGTCATGTTTTCTCTCACAGTCACCGTACCGACGCCTCCGAGTCGCGGGCGATCGGCCGGCACGAGCGCGATCCCCTTCTGGATCGCGGCTGCCGGTCGGAGCTTAACGAGGTCCAGATGCTGATCACCAAGGTGCAACGTTCCTTGTCTAGCGTCTCCGGCACCAAACAGCAAATACGGGATGTCCTCATAGCCGGAACCGGCGAGACCCGTGATCCCGAGTACTTCTCCGCGAGAGATTTCAAAAGAGATGTCGCCAACTGTCTCGCTTGAAAGCCGACGTACCCGTACGTAAGGGGCCTCAAGCTCGTCGCGGCGATCTACCGACAGCTGGCCCACGTTTCGGCCGACGATCTGACGTACCAAATCCTCTTCCGTCACATCATCAGTCTCCTCGGTCGCAACGAGTTCGCCGTTCCGTAGGACTGAAACCCGATGCGTGACAGCGAGAACTTCGTCGATTCTGTGCGAGACGAAGACGACCGCGTCTCCGGCGGCGGCCAGCGAGCGCATCGCATCCAAGAGCGTTGCGACTCGATCTCGCGACAAGTAGACCGTCGGCTCGTCCAGCACCAGCAAACGGCCTCCGCCTCCTTCGACGCTTCTCAGTGCTCGCGCGATCGCAACAATCGCTTTTTGAACAGGTGGCAAGTTTCCGACTCGAATGGCGGGATCGATGTCTACATTAAACCGCTGAAGGATCTGTCTCGCCTCGGCTTCTTGCCGCGTCCAGAGAATGCGCCAGGGAAACCCCACGTCAAAATGGGTAACAGCGATGTTCTCGACCACCGACAGATCATCGGCCAAACCCAGACCTTGATGGACAAAGCCAAGACCCAGAGCTGAAGCAACGTCTGCCCGCACCGGTAAGGCCACGCGTTGTCCCCGGACAAAAAGCTCTCCGCCCGGATCGGGCTTATGATAGCCCGAGAGTATCTTGATAAGAGTGGATTTTCCTGAGCCATTGTGCCCAAGGAGTCCGTGGATCTTCCCTGGATAGAAGTCGACGTTGACATCATTCAAAACGAGGTTCTCACCGAATGTCTTGGACAGATGCCTTACTGAGACGACAGGTGATGCCATTCAGTCTCCGCGTCGCGCTGCGCCGGGCCAATCCCGGTCTTTCTGCAAAGCCTTTCCGTGAGCACAATTGATGGTGCGGTAGCGGCGCACTGCGCTTACCGACCATTGGTCAGCCACGCGCCTAGCTACCAAGGCGACCGCTTGCTGTCGCCTGAAGTAACCGCCGTGCGTCGCCGACCTATCATCTGCTCGGGACCCCGACCGCAGCGAACGCCGCCCTAATGGAGTCGCCACTAGAGCCGCTCATGAGTAGGAGCGTTAGAAGCACACGAGCTTTCGGGCCGTCGAGCACGCCGGCCGGAATCATTCCGCGCGCAAGTAGATCAGTTTCAGATCCCGGGAAACCGCTATACGTTTTCTGCAGTAGCTCGCCGCTGCCGGCGCGCGAAGCGAGGATCACCGGCATGGTCGCCAGCAATTCGTCGAGCATACGATCTTCAGCGACCGCCTTGGTGACGTGTCCGCCGCCGAAACCTTCGATCACCAGTCCCGAGTAACCAGCATTTAACACATGAGAAAGAAGACGGCCGTCGTCGCCAATCGACATTTTGAGCAAACAAACCGGTCGTACTTGCGCGTCGACGGGCAGGGCTATGCCAAAGCGCCCCGCAGGCCTCACAGCGATCCTTGGGCGACCCTCGGCGACCCATCCGATCGGACCCGTCGTCGTCGAGTGAAACGTCGCTGTACTCGCCGTGTGAGTCTTACGCACATTTCGTGCTGCATGGATCTCGTCGTTCATCACGACAATGACACCAAGGCCTCTGGCAGCCTCGCTTGCTGCGACCTGCACGCTCGCGAGCAGGTTGGCCGGCCCGTCGGCTCCCGGCAAACTCACATTGCGCATGGCACCTGTCACGACGACTGGTTGATCGCCTGGTAAGAGAAGATCGAGTCCAAACGCCACCTCCTCGATTGTGTCGGTCCCCTGGGTGACCACGATGCCATCTGCGCCGTCCGAGAGCCGCTCCTCCGCACGCCGTGCAAGTTGTACGACGTCGGAGATCGTTAGATGGGGAGAAGGAAGTAGGCGAAAGCTTTCCGCCTCGATGGTGGCCACTTCACGTAGCTGTGGGAGGCCTTGCACCAGTTGAGCCGCGTTCAGAGTCGGTGTCGCGCCCAGGCCTTCCCCTGCCCTTACAGATGAGATAGTACCACCGCACGACAGCACAGCTATGAGTCGCGGCGAGAGGCGCGCTTGCTGCACCCTCAGCCGCCTCTAGACGAAGCGCGATCCATTCCCGATCGATGACGATAGTTTGCGGAAGACCAGTTGCCCGTCACGCACATCGCCTTTGAATTGGCCATCCTGGTAGACAACTTTCCCGCGAACGAGCGTAAGCACAGGCCACGCGTCAACCTGCCAACCCTCCCATGGCGTGTAATCCGACTCGTGCAGCTCTGATGCGACGATATTCCGCTTGTCGTTAGGGTCAAGGACGCAGAGGTCAGCGTCGCTTCCGACGGCGATCGCCCCTTTTTTCGGAAACATGCCGAAGAGTTTTGCGGCGTTGGTTGAGGTGACTTCCGTGAATCTCTGTAGGCCCAGATTGCGCTTCGAGACGACCTCAGTGTACACGATAGCCATCCGCGGTTCGATGCCGGCGTTCCCACCCACGACATCATCGACGCGCTTGCCAGCCACCTTCACTTGGTAAGGAGTACACTGCTCGTCCGTTGCGAAGGTCGAGATGTCCTTTGAACCGACCCCTGACCAAAGTCTTGCAGTGTCTGCCGCTGTCTTGAGCGATGGGTAGGTGTGGTATTTCATACCGTCCGGCTCACGGTAATTGTCAACGGTGCGGAGCGCGTACTGATGGAGTGTTTCCCCGTAAACTGCGAGGCCACGAGAGCGCGCCTCTGCTATCGCATCGACGCCGGTGGCCGCACTCGTGTGCATGAAATAGATGGGTGCAGATCCGGTGAGTTCTGCCAATCGAATAACACGCCGAAAGGACAGATCCTCAGACAAGGAACTGTGCACCTCTGCCATATTGACATAGCTCATACGGTTTTCGCGCGCAAGCCGTCGATACATGTGCATGACGAGATCGTCATCCTCGGCATGAACGACGGTTAGCGCGCCGTGCTTCACTGTCAGATCAAAGAGATCTCTAACGCTACCGAAATCCGCTTTTAACGGAACGCCACCAATAGGTGCGTGTGGAAAGACGTTTGTGATGAAAATTTTGAAACTAGGGAAGCCGCCTGTGATAACCTCGGGGACTTCCGCCAAGCTCACATCCGCGATCTCTCCGCGAAGCACCAAGTGAAAGGAATAGTCGCATGGGCAATTTCCTTTCCAAACGCGGTTCTGGCGCTCGATGGATGCGGTAAGGCTTTCCCCCGGCTCAACCCATATAAAGTCGATGATAGTGGTCGTGCCGCCACAGACCGCCGCTCGGCCGACCACATCGGAGCCCGCCGACACCGCCGGCTCGCCGCCCTCAGGCGACTCGACTGACAAATTACAGTGGACGTGGGGGTCGATCCCGCCTGGTGTAACGATCTTTCCCGAGGCTGAAACCATGGTATGCGCGCTGGGGAGGTTTCCCGGTGCAGCTACTAAGACAATGCGCTCGCCCTGTATCCCAATGTCAGCGTTCATCGGCCCATCAGGAATTACGACAAGTCCGCCTTCGATTGCTACGTCCAGCACTGTTCTTCTCCTCAGTGATGATGCGAGACTATTGTAGAGGGCTAACGCACGTGCCACATGGTCTTGTACACACCTGCAAAATCGACACCGTACCAGGCGGATTCTGGGGTGTTGAGATTGATCGAGTTGATGTTGTGGCTATCAAACGTCCGGAGGCCGACATGCTCGTCCACGAGTGGCTTCTGCCCGCTCATCAAGCGCAGGAATTGATCTGCCAACGCCCACCCCTCCCACGCCTGAGGCGAACCGACCTCGGCGGCGACCGCGCGGCGGCCCTTCAGATCCTGCATATCGCCTAACGTGCCGTTAAACGAGACGACGTGTACGGACGAACTCTTCCCCATCGCCGTAATGGCCGGGATCGCGAACAGCGCCATGCCGTCGTAAATTGGTACGATATAGTTAACCCCGGGATCACTAGTGAGCAGAGATCGAGTAAGGGTCGGAATTTGCGTTTGCCAGTTGGCAACGGGGACATCGTTGATCCCGACTTTGCACGAATGACAAGATCGCTTCATCGTGTCGGTAAAGCCCGTCACCTCGGCTTTCGAGTTATAGACCTCCGTGGATACGATTAGCTGAGTATCAACGTGCTGACTAGGCGAGTTGGCGATGATCCAGTTTGCCATCATCCGACCCGCACACGAGTAGCAATACGTGGTCTGCGCCTGCAGCGCCAACGGCATCGGCGTGCCGGGATCGGAATACTGGACGACAATTACGGGGATATGCGCCGCTAATGCTCGCTTCAGGGGTCCAGCGACCAAGTTAGGGTCAATCGCGAAAAGAGCGATGGCATCGGCGCGATTTGCGATGGCCTCGTTGACGCCACGCGCGTATTCGGAGACCGACCCCTTCCCATCGAATGACGTCGCGTTGGCACCAACGAGGTGCAAGGCTGCGCGGGTGGCGTTGTCGGCTGTTTGCACCAACGGGATCGAGGACAAAATGTCGATGATCCACAGCGTCTTGCCCTTAGCGGCGCTCGCGTCGAAGGACGGACCGGGTGCAGTAAAGCTCGGAGGTCTCTCGTCAGCGGCTACGTTCCGGGCGATGCTTCCAGGACTATTTGCCTGGGCTGACGCCGGTGTCGTCGCAGACGTGGAGGGCCCAACGACTACAAGCATGGACGCTAAGCAGGTTGCAATTCCCAGGAGCGAGGGAATGCGGCGATTCTTGCGCCCTCGACTTCTCTCGCGTATCCAATCGAACATCGAATCACCTCCAAATTGCAGGGGCAGTATATGCGTCGAACCTTATGCCTTACGTCCCGCCTGTTTACTAATCGCGACAGCGATGATGAGTACGCCTCCATAAAACACTTGTTGTATCCAAGAAGGAACCCCGATGAGTTCCAAGCCCGTAACCCCGGTGATCAAAAAGTACACGGCAATGACGCTGCCCCAAACGTTCAGCCGTCCGGGAGTGAGTGTCGTTGCGCCAAGAAATGCAGCGGCGAAGGCGGGCAGAAGGTAATCAGGACCGATCGACGGCCCGGTGGCACCCAAAGAAGCCGCTAGAACGATTCCAGCGAATGCACTGATTGTTGCGGAGATGACGAGCGCGACACTGCGGTAGAAATCTACTCGAATTCCCGAGAGCCGGGCGACATCGCGACTAGCGCCGACAAAAAAGAGGCGTCGACCGAGGGGTGTCCAGCGCGTAACGTACCAAACGACGATGGCCAGAGCGATTCCGTAAAAGAACGGCAGCGGGACGCTGGCGAGTTGTTGTTGGCCGAGATTTACAAAAGCCGTATCCAATCCCGATATACTAAGGTTCGAAATGCCGTATGTGAGACCCGTGAGAAGGGTCGCCATACCAAGCGTCGCGACAAGTGATGGAACCTGAGCGACGACGATCGTGATGGCGTTCACGACACCAACGAGGACGCCCGCGGCCAAGGCACAAATAACGGCGATCCCAATCGGCCAGTGGTCGAGAACGTTCAGCGTACCGACGAGCGTGAGCGAGAAACCGAGTACGGCGCCCACCGAGAGATCCCACTCGGCTGCGATCAACGGGAACAGAAGACCCATCGTCAGGATCACGAGGACGGCTTGCGAGCCGAAGATGGTGCCGATGTTCGAACTCGATAGGAACTTCTGTGGAGTGATGATCGCGAACGTCAGGACAACGACTCCCCAAACGGCAACGAGTCCGAAGCGGAAGGTGAGGTCCTGCAACGTCGCCTTAAGAGCCCGGCCCCTAGGCGGAGGAAGCTGGTGACGAGGTTCAGTCGGGCGGGATGTAACCGCTGGTTCCATCACATTCCCCGTTTTACTACGGCTGCAACCGACCTCCCGTCTGCGGCCGAGGGCATAGTCCGAGCTACCATGCTCGATATTTCGCAGCGCAGCGTTTTAGGAGGTAGGTGACTGTTGCGCCTTCGATCGCTCTTGTTCACACCTGGAAACCATTTGCGTCGAATGGAAAAGACATTGCACGTTGATACCGACGCCGTTATTCTTGACCTCGAAGATGTGGTTGCCGACGCGCAGAAAGTTGCTGCTGAGGTGTGTGCGTAAGTTATGCCACGGATAAGTACGACGTTGGTGTTGTTGATAGGTTGCGGCAGAATTGTTCCGGCGTCAAGCCGCCCAACGCGGTATGCGGGCGATTGGCATTGTAGTCGAGGCGCCATAGTTCGATGAGTTCGCGTGCTTGCGGAAGTGTGACGAATTCGGGCTCGTTGAGGCACTCATCGCGAAAGCGACCATTGAAGCTCTCGATGTATGCATTTTGTGTCGGCTTTCCAAGCGCGATATGATGCAAGCGAACGCGGTGATCGGCTGCCCAACGCAGCATCGCCAAACTCGTTAGTTCCGTGCCGTTGCGAGAACCAGAGTTTCGGGATAGCCGCGTACGTTCGCGATCGCTTCGAGCACGCGTGTTATGCGCGAGCCGGATAAGGAGGTGTCGACTTCAATTGCAAGGCTTCCCCGGCTGAAGTCGTCGACGATCGTTAGCGCGCGAATACCTCGTCCCGATCGCAACGTGTCGTGTACGAAGTCGAGGGACCATCGCGTGTTGATCGACTCGATTCTCAGTGCCGGCGCGCCGCAGCCAAACGCGACGTGCCCCTTCACCCGTTTGCGAACCTGGAGATTCGCCTGGCGGTAAACGCGTAGCAGCCGGGTCATCCCGACCACGACTCCTCACGTTGAAACATGATCGCTAAACGACGGATGCCAAAGCCACGACGCTCAACGGCAAGCACATGGAGCTGTTCCAAGGGTTGAGCAACGTCGCGAACGATGCTGACGTAGCGCACCATGCGGCGATTTGCGCCGAGATAGCGGCACGCTGCGCGTTCGCTGATGTCGAGAGCCATACGGATTGCCTGCACTCCTCGACGTCGCTGTGCCGGCTTCAGAACTTTCCCGAGGTGGCAATCTTGCGCGCGGCGATATTGAGCGCCTGATCGGCCACGATCCGCTTGAGCCGGCGGTTCTCATCCTCGAGCGCCCGCATTTTCGCGACATCGCTGACCTCCAGGCCGCCGAACTTCGACTTCCACGCGTAGAGGATCGCGCTACTGATGCCGTGCTTGCGGCAGAGATCGGCGGTCTTTACGCCGGCCTCATGTCCCTTGAGCACGGCGATGGTCTGAGCTTCGCTGAACCGAGATTTCTTCACGGTGCGTCTCCGGGCGAGGCTGGTGCCTCAGAGATTCGCACTCATCGGTGGGATACTTTCACCTACACACGTCACCGGCAGCTTTCGGATTTTGTGCTTCAATCATCGCCCGTACGCGATCGTGTCCACCCTGCTGGCGTGACCGAAACGTGTCTAGAGCTTCCTGGGTCCCGCGATCAAGTGATTGCAACACATCGAAGTAAAGATGTGAGACGGCGTTAAGCATGAACGCAAGCACGTCATGATGTGCAGCCGACGCGATCGCAAGATGGAAATCGATCCCGCGTTGCAGATATTGACCGGTGGTCGCGTGAGCGCGCTCCTGGGCCGCCTCGTGAAGTGCCTCGATATCTTCCGAAGTTGCTCTTTCTGCGGCGAGTTCCGATAGCCGAACTTCGACGAGCAAGCGCGCCTCTACGAGTTCCGTATAAATCGGGAGGCGAACTACTGTAGAGTTTCAACGGCTCAAGTAGCCACTTGCCCGGCTCGCTCGTCAGAAACGTTCCAACGCCGTGCCGCGTAGCGACACAACCCATCATTTGTAGGCGTTGCATCGCCTCACGAAGCGACGACCGCCCTACGCCGAGCTGCTTGAATATTTCGCGCTCGGGCGGGAGCCGATCTCCGAATTTAAGGCCACCACGCACAAACACGCGTTGAATTTCAGTCATGGCCGCCTCGGGAAGAGATGGTGACCGCTGCACTAACTGGAGAACGTGAGGAAAGGACATCAGGAGATCAGACCACAAACCCTCTAATCGCAATATAAATCGATAGCTTTGCTGGCGTCAACAAGGTAAGGGTAAATTGACGGAACTTAGGTTAGCCGTTTTACCCGGCGACGGTATCGGCTCGGAAGTGATCGACGCCGCCATCGGAGTGCTTCGGGCTGCGGGGGAGCTGTGGGACGTGCGGCTTGAGCTACAAACCGTCGACGCGGGTGCGAGCCGTTACTCGAGAAGCGGCGCCGCTTATACTGAAGACGATTTCAATCTTTGCCGGCAAGCCGACGCCGTGCTGCTTGGCGCTCTCGGTCTACCCGACGTTTTGCATCGTGATGGAACGGAAGCTGGCCCCGATTTACAATTTCGACTCCGTTTCGAGCTGGATCTCTATGCCGGTGTGCGGCCGATCCGGCGGTACGCCTCTGCACCTGGTCCGTTAGCTGAACCGGGGCTCTTCGAGTTTACGATCGTACGCGAGAATACTGAGGGCCTCTATGCTTCTCGTGGGGGCGGCGCTGCCGTAGGTGACAAGGTTTGCACCGATACTCTAATTATAACGGCCGCGGGAGTCGAACGCATTTGTCGCTTCGCCTTTGATTGGGCTCTTGCCCACCAGCCATCTACCGGTAGCGCGAGCGTCACGTGTGTGGACAAAGCCAACGTTCTCAGAAGCTATGCTTTCTTTCGTTCCGGCTTTGATGCGGTGGCGCGTAACTACGAAGGTCGAGTCAATACGAGCAGAGTTTACGTTGACGCATTCTGTGCTCAAATGGTTCTTCAACCAACATCAATTCACGTGGCTGTGGCCGAAAATATGTTCGGAGATATCATTTCCGACTTGGCCGCTGGAATCGTTGGGAGTCTTGGTCTTGCTCCATCCGGGGACATCGGGGAGCGGCATGCTGTGTTTCAACCATCGCACGGTTCCGCGCCAGGAATTACAGGGAAGGGTGTAGCCAATCCCGTTGCGGCGATCCTCAGTGCGGCGATGATGCTAGAGTGGCTAACACGCAGAAAAGATTGTGAAGTACTGACTCGTATGGCTGCCGACATTAAGCAGGCGGTAGACCAAGCAATTTCAGACCCGTGTTCGCGCACCCGAGATCTCGGGGGCAGCGCCGGCACCAAAGCATGTTCTCAGGGCGTAATCGGGCGTCTCAAGGGACCCGAACAACCGGTTCTGTAATTCCTAACATCGCAGGAATCACGTAAGACTGAACGGGCGAACAAAGTTGCTACCGATGGCGAGTACTCCAAAAGCGCGCTTGCATTATTGCTACTATATTAGCGCGAAGGTAAGCGAACCGGCTCATGCTGCAGTAGGATCGTGATGTTGTCTTCATTGCAAATCAAGGAGCTTGCTGAAGGCATGCTGACTGCGCGTCACAATCGTATGCTCGTTGCTCCACCGACGATGCGTTACGATGTTTTCTCAGAACTTGACGCCTATGCCGTCGCTCTCGCGCTCCGACACAGCAGGGAGCAAAGTGGAGAACGAGTAGTCGGCATGAAGATTGGGTTCACGAATTCTGCGGTTTGGTCCCAATACGGGCTCGACCACCCGATTGCGGCGCCGATGTATGACACAACCGTTTCGTTTGCTCAAACAATCCAGGTTGGCAGCCTAATCGCACCAAGGATTGAGCCGGAAATTGTATTTGGGATTGGGAATGGAGGCGTAGCCTGGCATGCCTTTGGGCTAGAGATCGTGCAGTCGCATTACCTTAACTGGAAGTTTGGTCCGCTTGATGCGATTGTTGATTTTGGACTGCACGCGGCCTTGGTGGTTGGCGAGCGGCATCCGCTGGGCACTAACGCAGAAGACGCGATGGCATCGTTTACGATTGCGCTGGAATGCGACGGCGAAACGGTCGCCGAAGGGGGCGGCGTAAACGTCCTCGGAAGCCCACTCCGTTCACTCGCGCGCCTGCAGGAGTTGATCCAACGGGCGGAAGTTTTCAGTCTGGATGAAACCACGTATCGCACGTAATTATTGTGCGCTGTGATGATGTTACGCGCGAATGATTTAGTTGTCAAGCACTAAGTTGTAGGTCGTCCATCGTCGCGGCGCATTCGTGATCGAGAGATCGCGTCTGCGACGTTGCGTTGAGTTGTCGAGTGCGTCGAGCGGACGATTGATGTACGACGCAGTCGGGAGTTGGCGAACATTCGGCTTACCGTGAACGAATCGCTCGGGATGCGCGTCGTATGCTGCGTCCATAATGCGTTGCCGCTTTTCGAGGCGCTGCGGCGCGCGACCGTGATGAACATCGCTTGGCGTCAGAAGCGCAAGGGCGCTGTGGCGATGTTGTGTGTTATACCAGCGGACGAAGACGCGGCAGAACTCGCGCACCTCAACGATGTTGGCAAACGTCGCCGGGAACTCGGGTTGATATTTCGCGGTTTTGAAGAACGACTCGATGTGCGGGTTGTCGTCGCTGACGTGAGGCCGCGAATGGCTCTTGGTCACGCCGAGATCGGCGAGAAGGAAGGCAACGGGCTTTGAGGTCATCGAGCTGCCGCGATCGGAATGCACCGTGAGTTTGCTTGGATCCACGTGCTCTTTGGTGATCGTTTCCGAAAGCAGTATGCGCGCGAGCTCCGAACTCTCTCACGATCGGCAACCATCCAGCCGACGATGTACCTGCTGAAGATGTCGATGACGGCGTAGAGGTAGTAGTAGGTCCATTTTTGGGGGCCGTGGAGTTTGGTGATGTCCCAGGCGAAGACTTCGCGCGGCGCCGTGGCGCAAAGCTCAGGCTTCACGTGGGCAGGACGCGTTGCCTGATCGCGTCGTTCACCCACTTCACCGGCCTCGTGCAGGATGCGGTACATCGTGGACATCGAGCAGTGGTAGGCGCCTTCATCCAACAGCGTCGCGTAGATGTGCGGTACGCTGCGATCGACGAAGCGAGGATGGTGAACAGCGTCGAGCACCGCCTGCCGTTCCGGGCCGCTCAGTGCCAGAGACGACGTGCGGCGAGCACGCGCCTCTCGACGGCGCTCACGATCGAGCTTGCGCGCCTCGTAGCGGCGCGGCTCCCGAGACGGCTTCGAGGTCTTCAACGCCGCGCTGGCATCGAGCCGAGGCGTGAGCATCAGCACGTGGCGCCGTCGAAAACTCGCTCGTGGCAGCCCCACATGCGCGCAGGCTTCGCGCTCACCTAGCTCGTTTGCAAGATCCATTACGACTTGCTCCACGGCGGCAAGTCCATCTGGTCCGCGCTCTCGCCGGCAACGGCACGCAAGAGCGCATAGGCTTTTCCCTGGATGTCGATCACCCGTTCCGCCTTACTAAACGCTGCTGCAGGCGGGCGTTCTCTTTGCTCAAGCGGGTGACTTCGACGGCTTGGGAATCTGGTTTGCGCCCACGTTTGCTCTCGAGCGGCGCGCCGGCAGCAAGCTGTTTTCTCCAGTTCGAGACGTGCGACGAGTAGATACGCTCACGGCGGCAAAGCTGAGCTCTTCCGATGACGGACGCACGCTCGTACACTTCGAGAATGCGGGCCTTATCGGCAGCCGAGAACCGCCGGCGGGTCGCCTTTGCGGGCACCTCGGGCTCGGGAGCGGGATTCGTTGACATGCGTGAAACCTTTCACGCCCTCAGTAAATGCACCCGGTTAACTGGCCTCATGCGAAACTGAAACAGAGGGGGGCACAAGCGGAAGAGCTACGCGGTGGAGACACGGTTACTACCGGATCACTCACGATCGCTCCGTCGGTGAAAGCCGGTCAACAGTGGCGGATCCATCCACGCGGCATCGATCTACCCCCACTCGAGTTAGTATTACTGAACGGCGCGACCACTGCGGACGAGCACAACTGAGGGACCTTTACGTGCAACGACTCAAGCGACGACCTCGACGTGCCGGCAGAAAATACTTCAGGCCTGCATTTCATAAAAACCACGTTGGTTTATCGCTTGACGGTTGCGCGCACAGCTCTTTCGAATTAAATAATAGCGTGGACGGTGACACGCCGCTACTACGAACGGAGCCTGGAACGCCGAGACCGCCGTGCTATCGACGCCTCGGTCGAAAATATGGTTCGCGAATAGTTCATTGTAGCGCTGAGATGTGTGCGTGAGTTATGCCACGGATAAGTACGATGTCGCCGGTGTTGTTAGGTTGAGACAGAACTGTTCCGGCGTCAAGCCACCCAACGCGGTATGGGGGCGATTGGCGTTGTAGTCGAGGCGCATAGTTCGATGACTTAGCGCGCTTGCGGAAGGCTGGCGAACTCCTGCTCGTTGACCGTCTTTGTCAATCAAGCGGCTTGCCGATTAGCACTTCGTCCATTAACTAGCGTCGAATCTGCGAGGAGACGGTAGTAAACCACGGTGGCTAGGCGACGTTTGAGCGCATGAAGCGCGGCGCGCGGAGACTTACCTTCGCGAACTTTGCGATCGGTAGATTCGCCCGGGGTGGTCCTTGTACCGCAGCTGCACCATCGCAATGACGTAGAGTAGACGATTGAGTTGTCGGTCTCCGCCATTATTTAAGCGGTAGTTACCCGACTCAAAGCGCGCCATATCAGCCGCGAAGCCTTGTACAGCAACGGGTTACGCGGAGTAAGTATTGGCAGCGTGTAGTAAGAAAGCGCTTGCCTTTCTGGCTAATGAGCGGTACA
>JAABUQ010008288.1_pt1 | contig 14650 bp, 10 predicted proteins | sample 5560001 | NCBI WGS metagenome assembly JAABUQ01 (sample SAMN10711888, study PRJNA513371) | rock metagenome | isolation source: Antarctica rocks | place: Antarctica: Victoria Land, Finger Mt nord | collected 2015-12-18 | reverse complement strand
CTTCATCACCCGGGCCGACTTGACCACCTGCGGCAGGAACATCTTGCCGGCGCCGAAGAGGTCGCCCACGATGTTCATCCCGTCCATCAACGGGCCTTCGATGACGTGCAAGCCCTTGCCATACCGGACCCGGGCCTCCTCGACGTCGGCGTCGATGAAGTCGACCGTCCCGGTGATCAGGGCATGCTTGAGCCGCTCCTCGACGGTCCCATCCCGCCAGGCGTTGTCCTTGCCGACGGCCTTCTTGCCGCGCTTCTTGACGGTCTCGGCGAAGTCGGTCAGGCGGTCGGCCGCGTCGGGCCTCCGGTTGAGCAGGACGTCCTCGACCCGCTCCAGCAGGTCCTTGGGGATCTCGTCGTAGACTTCGAGCTGGCCGGGGTTGACGATCCCCATCGACAGGCCGGCCTTGATCGCGTGGTAGAGGAACGCGGCGTTCATCGCCTCGCGGACCGAGTCGTTGCCCCGGTAGGAGAACGAGACGTTGGACACGCCGCCGCTGGTCTTGCACTCGGGCAGGCGTCCTTTCAGCTCGCGGACGGCCTCGATGAACTCGATGGCGTAATTGTCGTGCTCCTCGATCCCGGTGCCGACGGTGAGGATGTTGGTGTCGAAGATGATGTCGGAGGGGCGGAAGCCGACCTCCTCGGTCAAGAGCTTGAACGACCGCTCGCAGATGGCGACCTTGTGGTCCTTGGTGACGGCCTGCCCTTGCTCGTCGAAGGCCATGACCACGACCGCCGCGCCGTAGCGCCTGACCAGGCGGGCGAGCTCGAGGAACTTCTCCTCGCCTTCCTTGAGGCTGATCGAGTTGACGATCGACTTGCCCTGGACGCACTTGAGGCCGGCCTCGATGACCGACCACTTCGAGCTATCGATCATCACCGGGACGCGGGCGATGGCGGGGTCGGCGGCGATCTGGTTGAGGAAGCGGGTCATCGCGGCCTCGCCGTCGATCATCCCCTCGTCCATGTTGACGTCGAGGATGTTGGCCCCGCCCTCGACCTGGTCGCGGGCGACGGCGACGGCCTCCTCGAACTTCCCCTCGCGGATCAGGCGGGCGAACTTGCGGGAGCCGGTGATATTCGTCCGCTCGCCGACCATGATGAAGTTGGTCTCGGGGCGGATCGTCAAGGGCTCCATCCCGCTGTAGCTGCTCCAGCCGGTGGGCTCCGGGCGCTTCCGGGGGGCGACCCCTTCGACGGCGGCGGCGATCTGGCGGATGTAGGCGGGATTCGTCCCGCAGCAGCCGCCGACGATGTTGAGCCAGCCCGATCGGGCGAAGTCGGCGATGGTGGCGGCCATCTCCTCCGGCGTGTTGTCGAAGTCGCCGAAGCCGGTCGGCATCCCGGCGTTGGGGTGGATGTTGAGGAACGAGGTGGCGACGGAGGCCAGGGCCTCGACGTTGGGCCGCATCTCCTCGGCGCCAAGGGCGCAATTCACCCCCACGCTGAGCATGTCGAAGTGCGAGACCGAGTGCCAGAACGCCTCGATCGTCTGGCCCGAGAGGGTCCGACCCGCCTTGTCGATGATCGTGCCGGAGATCATCACCGGCAGGTTGATATCGTGGTCGACGAAATACTTGTCGATGGCGAAGAGGCACGCCTTCATGTTCAGCGTGTCGAAGCTGGTCTCCGGGAAGAGGATGTCCGACCCCCCGGCGACCAGGCCGTCGACCTGCTCGTAATAGGCATCCACCAGTTCGTCGAAGGTGACGTTGCGATAAGCGGGGTCGCCGACGTTGGTGGCGACGGAGGCGGCCTTGTCGGTCGGGCCGATCGAGCCGGCGACGAACCGGGGCCGGTCGGGGGTCTTGGCCAGGTACTCGTCGCAGACTTTCCGGGCGAGCGCGGCGGAGGCCCGGTTCATCTCGAAGCAGATGTCTTCGAGGCCGTAGTTCACCATCGTCAACTTGTTGGAGTTGAACGTGTTGGTCTCGATGATGTCCGCCCCGGCGTCCAGGTAGGCCCGGTGGATCCCGGCGATGACGTCGGGCCTGGTGATCGAGAGGAGGTCGTTGTTCCCCTGGAGCGGCTTGGGATGGTCGCGGAACCGCTCGCCCCGGAAGTCCTCTTCCTCCAGGCGGTAGGTCTGGATCATCGTCCCCATCGCGCCGTCGAGGATCATGATCCGCTCGGCCAGGATCTCGTGGAGCATTTCCCGGGTGGTCGGTTGGGCGGTTTTCAGCATCGCTGGTCCGGCTCGCAGGGGTCCGAAAGGGGGACGGGGGCGTCTTTGCCCGCCGTCCTTTGGGGCGCCGGAGTCGAAGGTCCAGCACCGAAGGCCGTCGTCGGAAGGGGGCGGGAGTGCGGCGGGATCGAAAAGGCCGGGCCGGGCCGATCGCCCGGCCTCGGTGAGTGGCGGGGCCACCCATCGGGACAATTATCCGACTCGGCCCGACCGACTGTCAAGCAATCCGCCGCCAACCCTCGCCCGAAGGGCGTCCCGGCATCAGGCGAGCGGAAAAGACGAACCCAATCGCCGGTCGGGGCTAGCCCCGCCGCCGGCCGAAGGGCGTTTCGCCAAACGAACCCAACCGGCCACAACCACCTCTCTCGGATGAACTTGCACGCAATTTCGCCGACCCACGACATCCGCCTCGGGCCCCGAGGACCGCTCGTGGCGAAACGAACCCAAAGTCGGTCGCGGTCCGCCTCCGACCACGGCCGGGAAAAACGAACCCAACCGGCCGGCCCGCCCCCCTGTCGAGCGGCCCAGGCCGACCCTCCGGCGAAACGAACCCAACCGGCCGTCCCCGATCGGCATGCTTTCCTCCCTCATCGCCCTTGGCGGAACGAACCCAACACGGGGCGACGCGAGCCGGCGACACCCGGCCTCGCGTCGTCCCGTTCCGGGATATATTCGCCGATCGGGCGGGCCGGATAGTCGCCTTTCTTCGAAGATCAGCGGGCCGGGGTGGCGGACGGCATGAGGATCAGGAGGACGTCCTTCTTGTCGTAGAAGTTGCCGGCGACGACGTCGCGGGCGAAGACGACCCCGTCGATCGGGGAGACGATCGTCATCCGGCTCCTGTCCTGGGCGTCGTTGACGGCCTCCCGGGCCTTCTCGACGTCGTCGGTCAGCCCTTCCAGGAGCTTGTCGATCTGCTCGCTCGTCATCCCATACGTCGCCAGCCGGTCGCGCGCCACGAGGTAGTCGAGCCGGCTCTTCTTCTCTTCGTTCTGGGTGTCGGTCCAGATGACTTGGGTGATCCGCCCCTCCTTGGCCAGCGGCTCGCGGGCGACCAGGTATTTGTGGTCGTGGTCCCACTGGACGTACTTGATCTGGCAATCGAGCTTGGCCTGGGCCAGCTCGCCGCACTTGATCTCGATCAGCGGGTCCCCCTTCTTGACGGTCGAACCCCCGTGGACGAACACCTTCTCGACCAAGGCGTCGTTGAACCGGCTCCGGACCTTCACGACGGTGTCCGGGTCGACCCCGGTCGGCAGGGCACCCGGTTTCGCCCCTCCCGCGAGGGTGTCCAGCTTCCGTTCCAGGTCTTTCAACCTCTGGTCGAGCTGGGCATTGCGTTCCGCCAGGGCACGGTTTTCCTGGAGCAAGGAAGCGTCGGGCGAGGCGGCGGGTGGCTCGGGGGGTTGCGGCGGAGCGGGGTCGGGGCGGTCGATCGGGCCCAAGGCCGACGGGGCGGTGGGCGTGTCCTTGGGGTCCTGGCCCGCCCCACCGCTGACTCCGACGGCGACGGCCCCGGTCGCGAAGAGCATGACGGCGGCGGCCTTCAAGGGGTGCGGCATGGCGATCGAGGCTCCTTGGGCGAGGGACAGCACTCCGTGGGCGATCAGGCCGACGGAGCTGGGGGCGGCGATGAGCTGGGCGGCGGCGTGGGCGGTGGTGGTGGCCAGGGCGAGGGGGACGGCGGGGACGGCGAGCCTGGTGGGGGTCGTCGGGGCGAGGCCGAGGCCGCCGAGGCGGGCTCGGAGGCGGTCGCGGCCCCGGCTCAGGCGGCTCCGGACGGTCCCGACGGGGCAGCCGAGGTGGGCGGCGGCCTCGTCGTGGGTCAAGCCCTGGAGGTAGCAGAGGACGACGGCCCCCTTGAGCCGCTCGGGCAGCCGCTCGATCTCCTCGTGCAAGGCGGCCCCCAGGTCGTCACGGCAGGGGTCGAGGGTTGTTGAAGGGAGGAGCCCGGCCGCCCGGCGCTCCAGGGCTTGCCTCCGCGCCCGGGCGGCGCGAGTGCCGGCGGCGACCCGGCAGGCGACCGAGTGGAGCCAGGGGGCCAGCGAGTCGCGGACCCAGAGCGTCCGGGCTCGGCGGGCCAGGAGGAGGAAGGTCGCCTGGAACGCATCCTCGGCGTCGTGGCCGTCCCGAAGGATCGATCGGCAGGCCCGGAGGACCATCGGCCCGTGCCGGCCGACCAGGGCGGCGAAGGCGAGCTCGGCCCGGTCGCCCCGGGCCTCCGCGAAGCGTTCGAGCAACTCGGCATCGCCCAAGCTCGCCGGGCTCCCCCCTTCGCAGAGCGCCCGGAGGTCGCGGGCCAGGGCCTTTCGATGGAGGATCGCCACGAGTCCGGCCTCCGAGTTCTTTCGGGCCCTCGAACGATCGCCCGACGAGAGTCATGGCGCCTCGGGGCCTCGATCAATCCCTCCGACCGCGGATTATCCCGCCACCAGCCAGAGCATCGCGACCGAGCCGATCGCCCAGGCCCACAGGATCAGTTGACCCCGGGCCGTGGGGAGCCGCGAGGCGGGGACCTCCGCCATCCGAGACCGGGCCAAGACCCCCGGGCAGGCGTGCCGGCTCCGGAGCGGATACGCCCCGGTCCGGCCGCAGTCGAGGCAGTGGTACTGGATCGTCAGGGGCAGGAAGATCACGCCCAGCAGGGGCAGGACGAACAAGGGCGGGAACGGGCCGTCGATGAGGAAGACCACCAGCTTGCACCAGCCCAGGATCGCCAGGACCGCGAGGAACGGGTTGACCACCAGCCGCTGGTGCTCGGTGGGGTCGAAGGACCGGGGCCGGACCGGGCTCGGAGGCGGCTCGAATTCGAGGTCGGGGGGGATGGGCCGGGGGGAAGCGTCCACGCTCGCGGCGACTCCGCTCCGATCGAGAGAAGGCCGGGACCGGACCCTCCGGGGGGGTCGATCCCCCCTCCACCATAACCGGGCCTTCGCGCGATTTGTACTTTACAAGCCCGACCCCGGCGGGAAAAATAACGGTTTGCACTCCACGCCCTGGGCGTGACCGGGGGCCCTTGCCGTGCACGAGGAAGCGATCCAGAAGGCGGACGTCCTGATCGAGGCCCTGGGCTACTTCCGCCAGTTCCACGGCAAGTTCACCGTGATCAAGCTCGGCGGCTCGGTCATGGAAGACCCCGAGGCGCTCCGGGCCCTGCTCGTCGACGTCGTCTTCATGCAGACCGTCGGGATGCGCCCGGTGGTCGTCCACGGCGGCGGCAAGGCGATCACCCTGGCGATGGAGCGGGCCGGGCTCGAACCCCGCTGGGTCCTCGGCCGCCGCTACACCGACGAGGCGACCCTGGCCATCGTCGCCCGGGTGCTCGCCGAGGAGATCAACGAGGACATCGTCCGCCACATCCGCAAGTTCGGCGGCCGGGCCTCCGGGCTCCACCACAAGACCCACCAGTGCCTCTATGGCGCCCGCCTGACCCTGCCCGATCCCCAAGGGAACCCGATCGACCTCGGCCGGGTCGGCGAGGTCAACGAGGTCGACGCCGACCCGATCGCCGACCTCTGCCACGCCGGGATCATCCCGGTCCTCCCCTCGCTCGCCGAGGACGACGACGGCGGCCTGCTCAACGTCAACGCCGACACCGCCGCCGCCGCCGTGGCGATGGCCCTCAAGGCGGAAAAGCTCGTCTTCCTCACCGACACCTTCGGCATCCTCCTCGACCGCGCCGACCCCGCCTCGCTCCAGCCCAGCCTCACCCCCGACGACTGCCACGCCCTCATCGCCCGAGGCATCATCGACAAGGGCATGATCCCCAAGGTCGAAGCCTGCCTCGCCAGCCTCGAGGCCGGCGTCAAGAAGGCCCACGTCATCGACGGCCGCCTCCGCCATTCGCTCCTGGTGGAGATGTATACAACCTCCGGGGTCGGGACGGAGATCATGCTCGGGGGAGCGGTCGGCGGTCAGCGGTCGGCGGTCAGCTCGGAACGGGTGCCCGTGCAAACCCGGGCGAACGGTGCTTGAATCTCGATCGAACGCGATCAAAGGAGGAATCCCCGATGTCTCCCTTGATGGAGCAAGCTATCGCCGCAGCGGAGCAACTGCCCGAGGCCGATCAGGAAGCAATCGCCTCGATCATCCTCCAGGAGATCGAGTCGGACAGGCGCTGGGACGAGCTGTTCGCCCGGCCGGAGTCCGCCGATCTCCTCTCCCGGATGGCGGATCGAGCACTGAACGGAGTTCGGGCGGGTCGGGCGAAACCACTCGACCTGAACGACCTTGGAACTGATTAGATGAGCGGCCAGGGGCGAACCCGCCGGTGAATTTCGGCGTCGAACCGACTTCGGGCCCGATCGTATTCGCGTCCCCTTGAAGGAGCTTCCACTTTGGCCACCGCCACCGCCCAATCCTCGGCCGAGACGATCGCCCAGTTCGATCGCCATGTCGTCGGCAACTACCGCCGGTATCCGGTCGCCCTCGTGCGGGGCGAAGGCTCTTGGATCTGGGATGCGGAGGGGCGGAGGCTGCTGGACTTCTTCCCGGGCTGGGGGTGCAACCTGCTGGGGCATTGCCCGCCCCGGGTGGTGGAGGCGGTCCGGGACCAGGTGGGGCAGTTGATCCACGCGCCGAACTCCTGGTACATGGAGGCCCAGGGGGCGTTCGCCCAGGCGTTGTCGGAGCGGGCGTTCGGGGGCAAGTGCCTGTTCTGCAACAGCGGGGCGGAGGCGAACGAGGCGGCGATCAAGATGGCCCGGGCGTTCGGGTACGCGGCGGGCCGGTACAAGGTCGTGACGATGGAGCATGGGTTCCACGGCCGGACGTATGGGGCGCTCACGGCGACGGCGCAGCCCAAGTATCACGTCGGCTTCGGGCCGATGGTGCCGGGATTCAGTTATGTCCCGCACAACGACCTGGATGCGCTGGCGAGCGCCCTCGATGATGAGACGGCGGCGGTGATGATCGAGCCGATCCAGGGGGAAGGCGGGATCAACCTGCCGGCCCCGGGGTATCTCGAAGGGATCCGCAAGCTTTGCGACGAGCGGGGGGCCTTGCTGATCCTGGACGAGGTCCAGTCGGGCATGGGGCGGACCGGCGAGTGGTTCGCCTACCAGCATCACGGGATCGAGCCGGACCTCCTCACCTGCGCCAAGGCGCTGGCCTCGGGCGTGGCGGCGGGCGTGGTGATGGCCCGGGATGAGGTGGCGGCGGCCCTCAAGCCGGGGATGCACGGGTGCACCTTCGGCGGCAACCCGATCGCCTGCCGGGCGGGGCTGGCGACGATCGAGACGATCGAGGCCGACGGCCTGCTCGGGCGGGGCAAGGCCGTCGGCGAGCGGTTCCGGGGCCACTTCGAGGCGCTCCGGGCCGAGCGGCCGGCGATGATCCGCGACATCCGGATCCGGGGGGTCATGATCGGCCTGGAGCTGGCGGTCGACGCCACCGGCGTCGTGGCCGATTGCATGGCCCACGGCCTCCTGATCAACGCCACCCAGGGGACTGTGATCCGGCTGTTGCCGGCCCTCAACATCGCCGACGAGCAGGTCGACGAGGGGTGCAACATCCTCGCCGACGCGATCCGCCGGGCGGCCCCCTGAACCCGAGGGTCGAGGTCGAGCCAGCCCGAAGGGGACACATCGTGGTCCGACATTTCATCGATCTCTTCGACATCACCGCCGACGAGGCCGCCGACCTGCTCGACCGGGCGGCGGGCCTCAAGCGCGAGGACCGCCAGCACGGCCGGCGCCCCCAGAACCTCGCCGGCCGGACCCTGGGCCTGGTCTTCGACAAGCCCTCGCTCCGGACTCGAGTCAGCTTCGAGGCGGCGATCACCCAGCTCGGCGGCAACGCGATCTTCCTCAACGGCAAGGACGTCGGCCTCGGCGTCCGCGAGAGCGTCGCCGACTTCGCCCGGGTCATCAGCCAGTACGTCGATGCCCTGGCCGTCCGGACGTTCTCCCAGACGACCATCGAGGAGCTGGCCCGCCACGCCACGATCCCGATCATCAACGCCCTGTCCGACTCCGCCCACCCCTGCCAGGCCCTGGCCGACCTCCTGACCGTCCGCGAGGCCCTGGGTAGCCTCGCCGGCCTCCGCTTCGTCTTCGTGGGCGACGGCAACAACGTGGCCCGGTCCCTGGCCGTCGCCTCCGCCTTCTTCGGCGTCGACTTCCTCTTGTCCTGCCCGCCCGGCTACGAGTACCCCCCCGACTTCGCCAATCGCCATGCCGCCAGTTTCCCCGGATCCCCCCTGGCCATCGAGCACGACCCCCGGGCCGCCGTCGCCGGGGCCGACGTGGTCTACACCGACGTCTGGGCGAGCATGGGCCAGGAGGCCGAGGTCGAGTCTCGCCGGACCGTCTTCGACCCCTACCGGGTCGATTCCGCCCTCCTGGCCCTGGCCAAGCCCTCGGCCGTCTTCCTCCACTGCCTGCCCGCCCGCCGGGGCGAGGAGGTGACCGCGGAGGTTCTCGAAGGCCCCGGCAGCCTGGTCTTCCCCCAGGCCGCCAACCGCCTCCACTTCCAGAAAGCCCTGCTCGCCTGGCTCCTCCAGGACAACCTGGCCGAGGTCGAGCCGCCGGGTTGATCGCCGGACTTCCTCGATCCGTCAGGCCAGCCCGCTCGGATCCCGCGCGGCGGCGGCGACCAGGGGCTTCGTGCCCTCGATGATATGCCCGCGGATTTGCTCGAACACCGCGGAGGCATCCGCGCCTCCAAGCCAGAGCAGAAGCGCCCGGGCGGCCTCGCCGAAATCGTCGAGATGGGCCGAGAATGAGGACTCTCCGGGCATGCCCAGGTCGATCTCCCACCTCCGACCTTTCCGGCCTCGATGGAAGATGGCGCCATGACGCCCACCGATCGTGGCCCCGTAGTTCTCCGAGCCGAATCGATACGGCCGATATCCCGCGCGATGAGCGGTTTCGAGGAAGCGGATCACCGTCTCGTCCGCCTCCGTGCGCCGATCCGGGGGGAGAACCTCGAATGGCCAGTATTGATCCTCGATTTCGGTCATGGCGAGCCCCCAAGTCGAGTGATGATGATGTTCCAGGTCGGCGGGATCGAGTTCGGGCGAGGGATGATCTCGACTTCCCAGGTCCCACCGAGCCTCCGCCCCAGTGCCAGGGCGAAGGGCTCGGCCTCGAATCGGCCCTCGCTCATCCGATCCCTCAGGGAGGCGCTCGCATAGGCGACGATCCGCCGCGGGCGGCCGGGACCGCCCGCGAGTTCCTCGGCCTTCGCGACCGGATTCGCGATCGTCCCCCGGCCGATGCTCTCCGTCCAGGTGATCTCCAAGGTGTCGGAACCGTCCATCAAGCGGGCCGCGAAGACTTCCGGCACGGATCGGCCCGGGATCACGAGATCGATCCCCGTCTCGCCCGTGATTAAGCGGACCTGCTCGACGTGCATCCGCCCAGGTCGGGGCTCGCGAGCGTCCAAGGTCATCGAACACCCATCCTACTCCCCTCCGACCTGACCGGGACAGCGATAGACAGGCCGGGTCGTCCCTCGGGTCATTGATCCGGGCCGAGTCAGAGTTTAACCTCGGGCCGCCGCACGGTGTCGAGTCCTCAATCGGATCGATCTGGCCACACTTCATCGAAATCGAACGGACCGCCAACCCATGCCCCGACACGACGGCCGAACGGCCGACGAGATCCGCCCGGTGTCGATCGAGCGGGGGTTCGTCCGGACCTGCCCCGGCAGCGCCTTGTATCGATCGGGGGCGACGACGGTCCTGGTCACCGCCCACGTCTCGGACAAGGTCCCGCCGTTCCTCGAAGGCAAGGGGGTGGGGTGGTTGACGGCCGAGTACGCCATGCTCCCCGGGAGCACGCCGACCCGGAAGTCGCGATCGCCCGACGGGCGATCGACCGAGATCCAGCGGCTGATCGGCCGAAGCCTCCGGGCGGTGGTCGACACCAAGGCCCTCGGGCCCTGGACCGTCCACGTCGACGCCGACGTGCTCGAGGCCGACGGCGGGACCCGGACCGCCGCCATCACCGCCGCCTTCGTCGCCGTGGCCGACGCCCTCCAGGCCAGGTTCGGGGTCGAAGGCGCCGGCCTGATCCTCCGCGACAGCATCGCCGCCGTCAGCTCGGGGATCGTCGGGGGGGAGGCGGTGGTCGACCTCGATTACCTCGAGGATTCCCGGGCCGAGGTCGACATGAACGTCGTCCGCCTCGGCTCCGGCGGGCTCGTCGAGGTCCAGGGGACGGGCGAGAACGGCTCCTTCTCGCGGGAGCAGCTCAACGAGCTGCTCGACCTCGCCGAGCGGGGGATCGATCGCCTGGGCCGGCTCCAGCGCGAGGCGCTGGGCGCGGCCTGGCCCCGTATACGAATTGCTTAGGCGTTGCGTCGCGAGGTCCGCTCTCTGTATGATGGCCCCACGCTCGGGCTTGGAGCGAGGGTCGGGTCGCGGCGGACCTGGGACGATGCAACCATGAGCAGGCTCCTCGAAATCGCCGGGCGGTCCTGGACCTGGCTCGCCCTGGCGGCCCTGGTCGGCTGCGACTCCGGCGGCGCGGGGGTCCCGGACCTGGTCTGGGGGATCCACGGGCGGAAGCCGGGCTGGATCCAGAAGCCGAGGGCGGCGGCGTTCGACAAGGCGGACAACCTCTACCTGGTCGACCTGACGGATCGGGTCCAGGTCTTCGACCGCGAGGGGGTGTACCTCCGGGGCTGGCGGATGCCCGACTTCAACGTCGACGGGCCCAGCGGGGTCAGCATCGACCGCGACGGGCGGCTCCTGGTGGCCGACACCCACTTCTACCGGGTCCTGGTCTTCTCGCCGGAGGGGAAGATCCTGCTCCAGATCGGCGACGGGGTCCAGGGGACGACCCCGGGCCGGTTCGGCTACCCCTGCGACGTGGTGGCCGACAAGGCGGGCAACTTCTACGTGGCCGACTACGGCGAGAACGACCGGATCCAGGTCTTCTCGCCCGAAGGGAAGTGGCTCCGCCAGTGGGGCGGGCACGGCTACGAGCCCGGCCAGTTCCTCCGCCCTCGGGCCCTGGCGATCGATGATAATGATCATATCTACGTCGCCGACAGCGGGGCCAACCGGATCCAGGTCTTCGACACCCGAGGGAAGCTCCTGAGGGCCTGGGGAACCCGGGGTTCGGCCCCCGGCGAATTGAACTTCCCCTACGACGTGGCGATCGGGCCGGATGGGTCGGTCTACGTCTGCGAGTATAGCAACCACCGGGTCCAGAAGTTCCGCCCCGACGGCACCAGCCTGGGCGTCTGGGGCGAGTCGGGCCGGGGTCCCGGCCAGCTCTACAACCCCTGGGCCCTGGCGGTCGACAGCCGGGGGGACGTGTCGGTCGTCGACTCGAACAACCACCGGATCCAGCGGTTCCGGATGTGACGGAGGATTGACCGGATGCAGAGACTGCTGGACGACCTGACCCGGTCCGTCACCGTGGGCCGCCCCTGGTGGCTGGTGCTCCTGCCGCTGCTGGTGGTCCCCCTGGTCCTGTTCAGCTACAAGAGCCTCGCCGGCCTGGGCAAAGCCCGGAGGGTCGTCGCGATCCTGATCCGGACGGCCGTCGTCGCCGCGCTCGTGCTGGCCCTGGCCGAGGTCCAGTCCGTCCGCCGCAACGAGAAGCTGACGACGATGTACGTCGTCGACGCCTCCGAGAGCATCCCCCAGGAGTACCGGGGGCCGATCCTCCAGTACGTCACCGAGGACTCCAAGAAGCGGAACAAGACCAAGGACGACCTCACCGGCGTGATCGTCTTCGGCAAGTCCCCCTCGGTCGAGGCCCCCCCGGCGCCGACCGAGGCCAACGTGTCCTTGGGCATCGAGAGCACCGTCGACGGCGAATACTCCGACCCCGGCGGCGCCCTCAAGCTCGCCCTGGCCACCTTCCCCGAGGACACCGCCAAGCGGGTCGTGATCGTCTCCGACGGCAACGAGAACCGCGGCAACCTGCTGGAGCAGGCCCTCGCCGCCAAGGAGCTGGGGATCCAGGTCGACGTCCTGCCGGTGGACTACTTCTACGACAAGGAAGTCCTCGTCGAGAAGGTCTCGCTCCCCCCCGACGTCAAGAAGGGGGAGACGGTCAACATCAACGTCGTCGTCCGCGCCAGCGAGCCGACCCGGGGGACCTTGCAGGTCTTCCAGAAGGACTCCAACAACCGGAGCGTCCCCGCCCCCGGCAACGAGAAGCCGGTGCCGGTCGAGCTGAGGCGCGGGGTCAACGTCTTCACGCTCAAGCAGATGATCACCGAGCCGAGCTTTTATACCTTCACCGCCGAGTTCGTCCCCGAGGCCGGCTCCGGCGACCGCCGGGCGATCAACAACGTCGCCACCGGCTTCACCTACGCCCGAGGCACGGCGCAGGTCCTCCTGATCGAGGGCAAGAAGGGGGAGCACGCCGAGCTGGTCCAGGCCCTGTTGGAGAAGAAGCTCGAGGTCAAGGTCCTCACCGCCCCCGGCATGAACGGCTCCGGCAACAGCGAAGGGGGCGACCCCCTGCCCGACGACCTCGGCCAGCTCCAGCCGTTCGACACGGTGATCCTCGGCAACGTCCCCAAGGACTCCCTCACCGAGTCCCAGCAGCGGCTGATCGAGGCCAACGTCCACGACATGGGCGCCGGCCTGATCATGCTCGGCGGCGAGAACTCCTTCGGCGCCGGCGGCTGGATGAACACGCCGATCGAGAAGGCCCTGCCGGTCGACATGCAGATCAAGGCCCTCAAGGTCCAGGGCAAAGGGGCCCTCGTCCAGATCATGCACGCCACCGAGATCCCCGAGGGCAACTACTGGATGAAGGTCATCGCCCAGGAGGCGATCAAGACCCTCTCCGGCTACGACTACTGCGGGATGGTCCACTGGGAAGGCCAGGAGGCCTGGCTCTTCCCGATCCGGCCCGTCGGCAACGGCAAGGCCTCGATGCTCCGCGCCATCGACCGGATGACCCCCGGCGACATGCCCGCCTTCGACCCCACGCTCCAGCTCTCCTTGACCGGGCTCCGCAAGATCACCGACGCGATGACCAAGCATATCATCCTGATCTCGGACGGCGATCCGGCCGCCCCCTCGCCCCAGGTGATCAACCAGCTCATCGCCAACAAGATCACCGTGACCACCGTGATCGTCGCCGCCCACGGCAACGACCCCGGCTCGATCGGCACGATGCGCGACATCGCGGTCAAGACCAAGGGCCGCTTCTACCAGGTCACCAACCCCAAGGCCCTGCCCCGGATCTACCAGAAGGAGGCGAGGATCATCTCCCGCCCCCTGATCTTCGAGCAAGGCAAGCCCTGGCTCCCGGTCGTCAAGTACACCAGCGAGCCGATCGTCGGCCTCTCCGGGACGCTCCCGCCGATCACCGGGCTGGTCCAGGCCAGCCCCAAGGAGAGCGAGCTGGTCGAGGTCCCGATCATCTCCCCCCTGCCCGCCGAGCAGCCGCCGCCTTTGCTCGCCCACTGGACCTACGGCCTGGGCCGGTCGGTCGCCTTCACCTCCGACGCCGGCCGGAAGTGGACCACCGCCTGGCCAAGCTGGGAGAACTACGCCGCGTTCTGGGCCCAGGTCGTCCGCTGGTCGATGCGCCCGGTCGACAACCGGAACCTCACGCTCAACGTCCGCCGGGAAGAGGGCAAGATCAAGGTCGTCGTCGATGCGTTGGACAAGGAGAGCCAGTTCCTCAACTTCCTCCAGATCCAGGGGTCGATCCTCGGCCCCGACCTCAAGCGGACCCCCGTCGACCTCGTCCAGACCGCCCCCGGCCGGTACGAGGGGACCGTCGAGAACGCCGAGGCCAGCGGCAACTACTTCGTCAACCTCGGCTTCAGCGGGGCCGACGACATCAAGGGGGTCGTCTCCACCGGCGTCTCGGTCCCCTACTCCGACGAATACCGCGAGCTTCGGTCGAACCCGGGCACCCTGGAGACCGTGGCGAGCCTGACCAACGGCGAGATCCTCTCCTGGAAGCGCAAGGCCGACGGCTCGCTCGACCTGGCCCGGACCCTCGCCGGCAGCCGGCCGTTCCGCCGCGACGCCTTCACCCAGACCCCCCGGGGGCTCTCGCCGCTCTGGCCCCTGCTCCTGTTCTTCTCCGCCGTGATGTTCCTCGGCGACGTCGCGGTCCGCCGGGTCTCGCCCGACTTCGAGCGGCTGGCCCGCCTGGCCCGCGACCAGTACGAGAAGCTCCGAGGCCGCGAGGTCGCCCCCCGCGTCGAGTACATGGAGAAGCTCCGCGGCCGCAAGGCCGAGGTCTCCGACCAGCTCGACCGCTCCCGCGCCGCCACCCGCTACGAGGCCCCCGCCCCCGCCCCCTCCGACCCCAACGCCCCCGCCACCCCGGGAGTCGTCGACGACCTGATCGCCGGCGCCTCGGGAGCCGCCCCCGCCCGGCCCGCCGAGCGTCGCCCCTCGCCCGCCGCCCCCGGCCTGGCCGCCGCCGGCCCCCAGCCCGAGGCCGAGAGCTACACCAACCGCCTCCTCAAGGCCAAGCAGAAGGTCTGGGAGGACCGCGACAAGGAGAACAAGGAGAAGGGCAACTCC
>JAABUQ010008287.1_pt1 | contig 14651 bp, 15 predicted proteins | sample 5560001 | NCBI WGS metagenome assembly JAABUQ01 (sample SAMN10711888, study PRJNA513371) | rock metagenome | isolation source: Antarctica rocks | place: Antarctica: Victoria Land, Finger Mt nord | collected 2015-12-18 | reverse complement strand
GGAGATCTACGAGTCTGATGGGCGTGCTCTACGGCAACAGTCCGAGGTGCCGGCAAGACTCCCACGCCAAACTAAACACGGGCTCGCAGGCACCAAGGCAAACCGGCGTCAGCAGGCGACCCCACAAAGATCGCCGATTTCATCCGCCCGCGGGTGCCCGCCGTCAGGCGGGCATGGTCAACTAAACAGCGAAGACGGGCGCCTCACCGCCGCCACCTACGCCCTCGCCGTGTTTCCCCACCTCGCCCGCGACTCGCGCGTGACCGCCAAGGGCCTGTTCGTCTCGATCGTGACCGGGGAGGCCGGGCTGTGGCTGTTCAAGCGGCCGTGGGCCGCGTACTACCGCCAGCGCGAATACCACGCCGATGAGTACGCCGCCCGCCTCGGACAGGGCCCCCAACTCGCGTGGTCACTGGAGAACAGCGCGCTGCTACACGACCGGCCCGTCCCCTTCGCCTGGATGAGGTGAACTCACACCCACCCACCGAGCTACGCATCGAACGCCTACAACGCTTCGCCGACCAACCCCACTAACCCCCAACCGCCACTCATCAACCATGCCGACCACCAGCAGTCTCCCCCCATCTCCCTGGCTGCCCGGGCGGGTAGCTGCGGCCTTTGAACCCGTCAAGGGTGCCCCTGCGGGGCGGCCTAGCGGCCGGGCCTGACGGCCCACCCCTGACAGAACCCAAGACCTCCGCTGAAAGATCACCCAGAAGTCGATAGACGACTCCTGACCGGACAGCACCGGTCCACGAACATGAACACACCCGCACTCACCACGCGCCCAGACAGCCATCGGCCGCGCCCCGGCCCACCCGCCGAGGTGCATCACCACCTCCAGCGCTTGCGTCGAGCCGCCGCCGGCCTTGACCCCGACGACATCGAAGCGATCGCCACCCGCGTCGCCGAGCTCCTACGCCACACACCGCACCCAAGCGGACTGCTCACCGCCACCCAACTCGCCCAGCACCTCGGCCTCACCCGCGCCTGGATCTACCAGCACGCACACCAGCTCGGAGCCATGCAGCTCGGCAGCGGCAGCAAACCCCGCCTGCGCTTTGACCTCACCACCGCCCAAGCCGCCCTCGCCCGCACCGACAACAAGCACAGCGCCCTGCCCGACCCCGCACCACCACGACCCAGACGCCGGCCACCGAAGACGACCGACACTGCCCTCCTGCCCATCCACGGCAGCCACCCCCGGCTGTCCCGAGCAGCCAGCAGCGACCGGTAGCCGCCCTCCCGTCGGAATAGCTAGAAATGGGCCGCCCATCGACAGGCACCACGGAGGTGCGGGAACTCTCGGACGGAACCACAGCGTTTCACTTGCGGTTCTCAGCCGAAGGACGTCGGGAGCTGCTCGTGCTCCACGAACAGGCCGGATGTGAGTGTGGCTGCGGAGGAGGCTGGGATGAGAAGGCGGCCCGCCGCGAGCTTGGCAATACGCTAGCGAAGGTCCGCGCCGGAGTCTGGACCTCCTCGCAGCCAGTTGCGGCGGCGGTGTCAAAGCGGACCGTCTCTCCGACCTTCCACGAGTACGCCTCGCTGTGGCTTCGCCAGAAGACGCAGGGAGTCATCGGCGATCACCCGATCTCGTCGAGCACGCAGGCTGACTACCGCTGGCGCCTGTCTGTGCACCTCCTGCCCTTCTTCGCCTCCTACCGCCTCGAGCAGATCGATCCCGACCTCTGTCTGGCTTTCAAGACCGAGAAGCTGACGGAGGCCGCCGAGCTTCGCCGGGCACTCGACGCGGGTGCAGACCTGCGAGATCGCCGCGGGCGTGGCATGAAGCCGCTGGGGTCCGCCTCGATCCGCAAGCTGATCGACACTCTGGCCACAATCCTCGACGAGGCGATCGAGGACGGCTACCTGATCCGCAACCCCGCCCGCACGCGGCGAATGCGCGTTCGCGTACCCAAGCCGTCGCGAACTTTCCTTGAGATGGACGAGCTCGCCGCGCTTCTCGACGCCGCCGCCGAGCTCGATCCAGCGATCCCGATCGCCCTGGATCGCGAGGAGCTGCAGGGGACCAGGGCTCTCGTTGCCTTCCGTGCGGCCCGCGGTCAGTCCCCAAGCCAGATCGCCGCCGAGCTCGACCTGGCCAAGTCGACGGTGACCTACCACCTGCGTGGACTGCGACTTGCAGCTCAGGCCCCGTACGTCGGCTACCGGGCTGTCATCGAGACCCTCGGCCGCAGCGGCGTCCGCGCGAGTGAGCTCTGTGACCTGCGCTGGCGCGACATGCGCCTGCATGAACGCGGCGGGGCTCGTTTTCACGTGCGCGAAGCGAAGTCATCCGCCGGCGTGCGCGAAGTACAGATGACGCCCGACCTGGCAGAGACGCTCGTGGAGCACCGCGACCGTCTCCAGCGCGCGGGAAGGCCCACCGACGACAGCGCCTCTGTCATCCCCACCTCCGCGGCGGGCGGCTCTCGCGCCAGCGCGTGGGCGCGATCGTCAAAGAAGCTGCGCAGAGCGCCTCAACACGACTCACGGCTGGCGGGCTCTCGGCCCTCCCGCACATCTCCCCACACTCGCTTCGCCGGACCTACATCTCCATCGCGCTGGTGGCCAACAACTTCGACGTCAAGTGGGTCATGAGCCAGGTCGGCCACGCCGACTCGAAGATGACCATGGACGTCTACGCCCAACTGGAGCAGCGTGTCGATCGCCGGCACGGCATTGCCTTCGACAGCCTGCTCAGCGCGGCCCGAGAGCAGCTCGAAGGGCTCGAAAAACCCTCGACCACCCTCAACGAATTGGCGACGAAAAGGCGACGAGGCCAGAATCCGCCTCCCGCGACGAGGCCATACGACGGCGGGAAACTCGCAGAAGATGCCGATTACCAGGCCAAACAGCGAATGGCGAGACCCGGACTCGAACCGGGGACACCACGATTTTCAGTCGTGTGCTCTACCAACTGAGCTATCTCGCCGAGCTTCGCGATGGTACCTGGCGCGGCGCGGATGTCCGTCTTCACTCGCCGCGGCGCGCCTGCGCTCCGAAGGCCGCCGGAACCTCAGGCGTGGTCCCAGGCCAGCAGATACGGCAGTGGGTCGATGGGGTGCGAGCCGGCCACGTGCCAGCCGCCCACCCACATCTCCAGGTGCAGGTGCGGGGTGGTCGCGTCGCCGGTATGGCCAACCAGGCAGACCGGCCCGCCGGCGGAAAGGGACGCGCCCGCGGCGACGGCGAAGGAGCCGGCTTGGCAGTGGGCGAAGAAGTAGGTGTGCCCGTCGACGGCCTGCTCGACCACGTAGTAGCCCGCGCCCCCGGCCTGGTAGGAGACGCTGCTCACCGTGCCCGCGTAGGGGGCCACGACCGGCGTGCCCTCGGTGGCCAGCACGTCCTGGCCTTGGTGGCTGTGACCCGAACGGGCGGCGCCAAAGCGCGCATCGGGACCGCCGTAGGTGTGGGGTCCGCGGACCGGGAATATGCCGCCGGCGCCGCGCGTGGGCGTGGGCGTGGGCGTCGGCGTCACCGGGGCACGCACCGGCTTGGGGGTCGCCGTCACTGGGCCTGACACGCTCAGGGTGGCCCGACCGGAGGTATGCGCCTGGCGCAGCAGGCTGACGTGACGCGCGTCGTAGGCGTGCAGTTGCACCAGGTACGTGCCCGCCGCCAGCGCCGCGTGACGCGGCCAGTGCACGCCTATCTCGCGTCCGGTGGGCACGCTTCCCAGGTCGGTACGCAAGGCCGTGTGATGGGTGCGCAGGGAGATGAAGACGACCCGGGCACGCACCGATGGCGTTCCGGGCTCGTCGATTCGCAGGCGAATGCGTGGCATGAACCCAGCGATCGAGCTGGTGGGCACGGCGAACATGCGAGCGACCGGATGGCTCGGCGCCCGGCGAGCAGCCGGGGGACGCACTCCATGGGAGCCAGAGACGGGAAGCTTGGAGACGGGGATGGCCGAGGGCGGCGAGGGCGCTCCTCCGGCGGGTGGGGACTGGGGCGGCGAGGGCGCTCCTCCGCCGGGTGGGGACTGGGGCGCCGAGGGCGCTCCTGCGACCGACGCGGACTCCGGTGCCGGGGCTCCCCCTGTCACGTCGGCCCTGGCTACGCCCGACGCCGCTCCCGGCGCGCCCAGCGCCAATACGAGGAACACCACAGTTGGTCGTCGCACCACACGACAATCGGCACGCCAGCACGACGATCAGACCGGGGGATGTAGCTATTGCGCACCCTCCAGATCGCGAAGCTGCAGCCAAGTCGCGCGTGCGATCGCGTCCCGCGCCGTCGCGGCTCAAATCGCCCACCGCCGTCCACGGCCGTCCACGGCCGTCCACGGCCCTCGACCGGGGCTCGCTCGCTAGTCGGGGCGGCGCTCGTGCGCACGGCGAGCGGCGTCGGCCTCACGACGCGCCGCCACCGCGGCGTCATGCGCAGCTTGGGCTTCACGGTCGATGTCCTCGGCCTTTCCTGCCGCCTCCTCGGCGCGGCGGCGCGCTTCCTTGGCGTCGCGGGCGTGTCGGTGGGCCTCCTCGTCCAGGTCGTCGGCTCGCTTCACCGCCTGCTCGACGCGTGCCCGGCGCTCGGCCACCAGGCTCGCGCTCTCGAGCTCCGCGTCTGCGGTCAGCTCGACGCCGAACAGCGACGCGGCGCTGCGCGCGGCCTCACGCTGCAGGATGCCGTCGGATTCCGCCACCTCTGCTCGCTGGATCTTGTCGGACCCGAAGGCGACGCGCACGTAGTCGCGTCCGACCGACGCTCCGGCGAGCGGAACGAGATGGGATCTGCGACCCAGAAGTCCACTTTTCACCGAGAGGAAGCGTGCGTCGCCGCTGGAGGCCTCGTAGTAGACCTCCTCCAGCTTGCCCAGCTTTTCCCCGTCGGGGTCAAAGACGTCCTGACCCCGCCACTCCTCGATGCGTTCGACGTCGAGCACAGCCACGTGGTTACCCGCCGGCGCGGCCGGCCACGCCGCGCCGGCGGGCCGGCTAGGAGCTGTAGTGCTCGTTGCCGTCGTCGTCCTCCACGGTCACCGTGCCCTGCGCGTCGGCCAGCTTGACCGACATCGTGCTGCCGTCCTCGAAGTCGATGTCCAGGTCGGCCCCCCGCTGGCGCACGGAGTCGACCTCCTTGCCCTTGATGACGTTGGTCAGCTCTTGATTGGTCGACACGGTTACCTTTCGTTTGGTGGCTTGACCGCGACACGGATGCCCGCCGGCCGGCCGTTCTAAGCAGCGGGGGTGTCGCTGGGCGGCGTCGTGGTGTCCACGCGCATGGCCCGGGCCAGCTCGCCTCCGACGGGGTGCACGTGGTCGGCGATGCGGATGAAGAGCGGTCCCCCGAAGGGCTGGCGCTCGACCACCTCGACGCGGTGGCCCGGCGCGATGCCCTGTTCGCTGAGGTAGCGCAGCATCTGCGGGTTGGAATCGGACACGCGCACGAACACTCCGGTAGCGCCGACCTCGAGCTCCTGCAGGCTGCGCGTCGTCGGTTCCTGCAGCTCGAAGGCAGCGCTGGGGATGGGATCGCCGTGGGGATCGACGGTCGGCTGGCCGAGCTTATCGGCTATGAGGTCGGCCAGCTCCTCAGAGAGCGCGTGCTCGAGCACCTCGGCCTCGTCGTGGACGCGGTCCCACGGCAGCCCCAGCGTCTCGGCCAGGAAGAGCTCGAGCAGCCGGTGTCGTCGCACGACGCTGAGCGCGATGCGCCGCCCCTCGCCGGTGAGCCGCACACCGTGGTAGGGGGTGTAGGTGATGACCCCCTGCTCATCCAGGCGCTTGAGCATGCCCGAGACCGAAGCCGGAGTGAGGTCCAGGCGCTCGGCGAGGGCGGTCGTCGAGACGGGCTCGGTGCGGCGCGACTCAAGGGCGTAGATGGCCTTCGCGTAGTCGTCTACGGTGGGCGACCGGGACGGGGCGTCCATGCCGTCATGTTGGCAGGCAGAACGCCGCGGGGCGAGGTCACGCTAGGGGAGCGGTGCCAGCCCGAAGGCGGCGCGGAAGTCGTCGGTGTCGTGCAGGTGGGGGAACTCCTCAGCGGGGGCAGCCACGCCGAGCATGGCGGCCAGGGGCTCCCAGCCGTCACCGATGTTCCAGACGGTCAGGCGGTCGCTGGCCACCGTCTCCTTGATCGTCTCGATGCGCCGCTCGTACATCTGGCGCATCCAGTCGCGATCGGCAAAGCGTCCCTGGAAGTCTCCCTCCCAGATCAACATGCCGATCACCTCGCGCAGCGCCGGAGGTGGCGCCGGCCGCGCGGCGTCAGGTGCCACCCCCCCGCTTTCACCGGCCTCCCAGATCGCCAGGAGCGTGTGGGTCGCGCTCTCATAGAAGCCGTCGAAGTCGCGCACGTTGAGCAGGACCGGCGTGTCGGGGAAGACCTCGATCAGCTCCCGCCAGCGCGAGCAGGCGGGCCAGTCGACGGTCGCCTGCCAGCCGTCGAACACCTCGTGCCAGTCGACCTGCTCGCCGTTGGCCACCCTCGTCCAGTGGGGGAGGTCGCGCTCCCGGTGCTCTCCGGTGATCAGCTCGATCATGTGAAAGCACGGCCCGGCGCCGAGCTGCTCGAGCGCCACCTTCAGCGACATGGTCGCGGTCCGACCGAACCCGACTCCCAAGACCTTCATCGATGACTCCCTCGCTCAGGGCTGGAGCAGGATCTTGAACGCGTTGTCCTGCTTCTTCTGAAAGATCTCATACGCGTGCGGCGCCTGCTCGAGGGGCAGGTGGTGCGTGGCGAAGGTCTCGACCCCGAGCGGGTCGCCGTCGCCGGCGAGCAGGGGCATGAGGTCGTCGATCCAGCGCTTGACGTTGGCCTGACCCATGCGCACATTGATCTGCTTGTCGAACATCTGGATCAGCGGCATCGGGCTGGCCGCGCCACCGTACACGCCCGACAGCGAGACCGTGCCTCCGCGCCGGACCAGCTCGATCGCCATGTGCAGCGCGCTCAGGCGGTCGATGCCGGCGGTCTCGATGGCCTTCTGAGCCATCGCGTCAGGCAGCAGCCCGGTGAGGCGCTGAGCCAGCTTTCCCACCGGTGAGCCGTGCGCCTCCATGCCCACCGCGTCGATGACGGCGTCGGGTCCGCGTCCGCCGGTCAGCTCGAACACCGCGGCGGGCAGGTCCTCGTGCTCGTTGAGGTCCAGCGCCCGTACGCCGTGGGCGCGGGCGCGCTCCAGGCGCTCGGGCACGAGGTCGACGGCCAGCACCTGGCCGGCGCCGCGATGCTGGGCGATGCGGCAGGACATCTCGCCGATGGGGCCCAGGCCCATCACGAGCACGCTGCCGCCCTCGGGGATGTGCGCGTACTCGACGGCCTGCCAGGCGGTGGGCAGCACGTCGGAGAGGTAGACGAAGCGGTCGTCGGACGGCCCTTCGGGGACCTTGATGGGACCGAAGTGGGCCTGGGGCACGCGCAGGAGCTCGGCCTGTCCGCCGGGGATCTGCCCGTAGAGCTTGGTGTAGCCCAGGAAGGCGGCGCCCGTGCCGTATTCGCGCACCTGAGTGGTCTCACACTGTGACATCAGCCCCTTGTCGCACATGAAGCAATGCCCGCAGGACACGTTGAAGGGGATGACCACCCGGTCGCCCGCCTTGATGTGAGTCACCTGCGAGCCGACCTCCTCGACGATGCCCATGGGCTCGTGTCCCAGGATGTCGCCCTCGTCGAGGTAGGGCCCGAGCACCTCATAGAGGTGCAGGTCAGAGCCGCAGATGCCCGACGAGGTGACGCGGATGATCGCGTCGGTGGGCTGCTCGATCGCGGGGTCCGGGACCGTGTCGACGCGCACATCGTGAGCTCCGTGCCAGGCGACTGCCTTCATGTGCGCATCTCCCTGGGGATCGTTGTCGCTCCTGCCGGTTCAGGCAGGTACCCGCGCGTACGCGCCGCAAACGAAGATCCGCGCGGAGTAGTGAGGGCTCGAGGACCCTACGGACGCTCGGCCAGGGCGAGCACAGCGCGCGCGTGGCGACCCACGGCGCTCGGTGACAGCGAGCCGGCGGGCAGCTCGACGACAAAGGCCGTGCTGCCCGGGTAGGTGGCGTCCTGCCAGCTCGTGATGCTTCCCGGAAACGAGCCGAAGTGGCGGAAGGGCAGGCCCACCAGGCGCGCATAGCGCTGCTCCACGCGGCGATCTCCCCCGGAGTCGTCGACCAGCCCGGCGTGCTGGTGATACCAGACGGACACCGCCGGGCGCAGACGACGCACCAGCCGGTTGATCGCCCGCGACTCGGGCTCTGACAGCGGTCCCGGGCCCGAGTAGAAGGTGCCCCCCGGATGGTCGAGCGGGCGCCATCTCCAGGGCGAGTTGCGGTTGAGGTCGACGCCGCGCGCGTTCTGACGCGTGTATGCGGCGCACCCGTCCGGATTGAAGGTCTGCACCAGCCACAGCGACACGCCCCGCCGCGGCGCGGACGCGGCGAGGCGCCGCGTGACCGCTTCGCCTGCCGTCTCGTCTCCGTGTATGCAGCCGACGACGAGCACCGCGCGCGGACTGGCGGGGTCACCAACCACCCGCACGCGGATCGGTCGCCCTCGCACGGAGGTGCCGATCACCCGCGAACTGCTGTGGGAAGGGGAAGGCGACCCGAGCACGAACGCCGATCGCCTATCCGCAGGGGCGCCGCGATGGCCGACCCGCACCTTGGCCCTTGGCGCACTCGAGCAGGCGAGCAGCGCCACCACCGCGACGGCGCCCGGTCCGCATCGCCTCATCCTCCGCACCTTGGCGAGGGAGCTGTCTCTCCGGGCGATTCTCACCTTCATGACCATAAGACGTTTGGCCACCCGCCGTGATTGGGGGTCAAGCCGCCATCCGGTTCGGACGACGTGGGCTTTAGGAAAAAGTCATTCGTGGCGGTTCGCCTTCCCCCGGGATTGTGGTGGCCCGACCGTGTCGCTCGGACCCCTTCCCCTTCCCCTTCTCCCTCCCGCATTGGATCGACCATGACCGAGATCACCGCCCATCGAATCGCGCTGCGCCGGACCACCCTGCTCAGCGGCTGCCTGGCGACCGCGCTCGCGGCCGGTGCGATGCCCGGCCTGGCCGCCGCGGGCCACGCCTCACACCGCGCCAAGAAGAGTGACTCCCGTGTCTGCAACCCCACCGGCTCCTCCCCCGACATCCACGGCCTGCCCGAACACGGGTCTGCGTCATGGCATCACCCTCTGGGCGCCGCTGTCGTGCGCCTGACGCTCGCCATGCATGACAAGCCCACCACCCCCGCCAAGCCCACCAAGTGCGGCAAGCCCGGCAAGCCCACCGACCCCGGCAAGCCCGGCAAGCCCACCGACCCCGGCAAGCCCGGCAAGCCCACCGACCCCGGCAAGCCCGGCAAGCCCACCGACCCCGGCAGGTCCGGCAAGCCCGCCCAGGACACTTCGGGCACTCCCACCGCCAGCGCCACGGGCAGCGACACACCCACCACCAGCACTGCGAGCAGCGACACCAAGAGCGCCCCCGCCCAGCCCACACCCGACGCCAGCACGGGTGCCAACCAGCCGAGCAAGGACTCCACGACGAGCGGCGACGAGCAGAAGCCGAGCAAGGACAACGGCAACGGCAGCGCCCAGAGCCCGAGCACCGACAACAGCAACGCCAGCGCTCCGAGCGCCGCCCCGCTTCCCGCGGCGACGACACCGCGGGCCGGACGCACGCTGACCCTGAGCGCGGCCCGGGGCAGCGTGCTGATCAGGCTCCGGGGCAGCGCGGTCTCCGTGCCGCTGAGCCAAGCCGCAACGGTGCCGATGGGCTCCACGATCGACGCCCGGCACGGCACCGTCACGCTGACCGACGTCCGGCGCGGTGCGAAGCTGCAGACCGCCACCTTCTGGGGGGGCGTCTTCTCGGTGGCCCAGCACAGGCGTTCGCACGACGTGACCGAGGTTCGTCTCGCCGGCCGTGTGTCGTGCCGGAGCACGACCGGGCGCCTGCACGCCACCACCGCCAGCTACCACCGCCACCACGTCCGCTCGCTGTGGGCCCACGACTCCCACGGGCGCTTCAGCACCCGGGGACGCAACGCCGTGGCAACCGTGCGCGGTACCACGTGGCTGACCCAGGACACCTGCGCGGGAACCCGCGTGAAGGTGCGCCACGGTGTCGTCGCGGTGCGCGACCTGCACCGCCACCGCACCGTCATCGTGCGCGCCGGCCACAGCTACCTCGCGCGCAGGCGCCACGCCGGTGCGCAGGCTTAAGCGCGCCTCCGCGGCGGCCCCCCGCGGCGGTGGGCCCAACGAGGCCCAGCCGCAGGTGCGCAGGACGCGCCGAGCGCCGGCCCTGGCCGCCGCGGGCGCCCTGGCCCTGGCCGTGGCGCTGACCGCCCAGCTGACCGGGGCGCTGACCGGGGTCGAGCAGCAGACCATGAGCGCGCGCCTCGCCGTGCGCGGGGCACAGCGTCCGAGCGACGTGGTGGTCGTCGGCATCGATGACCGCAGCATCGGCGAGCTGGGCCAATGGCCCTTCCCGCGCAGCCGGCACGCAAGCGTGATCTCTCGCCTGCACGCCGACGGTGCCCGCCAGATCGTCTACGACGTGCAGTTCACCGAGCAGACCGCCCCCGCGCAGGACATGGCCCTGTATGACGCGATCGGCCACGCCGGCGGCGCCGTCCTGTCCACCAGCGAGAGCGACGGCCACGGCCACACCAACGTGCTCGGCGGCGACGCCAACCTGGCGGCCATCGGGGCGCGCGCCGCGGCGGCGAACCTGACCAACGACGCGGCCGGCGTGATCACGCGCTTTCCCTACGCCGTGGCCGGGCTGCGCAGCATGGCGGTGGTGGGCGCCGAGCGGACCACCGGCCGGCGCCTGTCGACAGCCCTGTTCCCGCCGGGGGGAGCCCTGATCGACTACCGCGGCGGGGCGGGCACGATCCCGACGGTCTCCTTTTCTGACGTCTACTACGGCAAGGTCCCCGCCTCGACCTTCCGCGGCAAGGTGGTCGTGGTCGGGGCCGTCGCGCAGTCCCTGGACGACATCCACGGCACGCCCGTCGGGCTCATGGCCGGCCCCGAGGTGCAGGCCAATGCGCTGTCGACCGCCCTGCGACTCGTGCCCCTGCGCAGCGCGCCCGGCTGGCTGATGCTTGCGCTCGTCGCGGTCCTGGGCCTGTTCGCACCCGTGCTGCGCCTGCGCATCGGCGTGATCGCCACCGCGGTGTGCTCAGTCGTACTGGCCGTCGCCTTTGCGGTCGCGGCGCAGATCGCCTTTGACGCCGGGGTCGTGCTGAGCGTGGTCGCCCCCCTGCTCGCCCTGGTGGTGGGCGCGGTGGCGACGATCGTCGCCAGCCACTGGGCCGAGAGCCGCGAGCGCCGGCGCGTCGCCCGCGACAACGACGTGCTCGAGGGGCGCGTGCGCGCACGCACCGCCGAGCTGCGCGACGCGCACCTCGAGATGATCCACCGGCTGGCCCAGGCCGCGGAGTCGCGCGACGAGGACACCGGCCAGCACATCGAGCGGATCGGCGCGCTGTGTGACCGCCTGGCGCGTGCGCTCGAGCTCCCGGAGGAGCAGATCGAGATGCTGCGCGTGGCCAGCGCCATGCACGACGTGGGCAAGATCGGCATCCCCGACCGCGTGCTGCTCAAGGAGGGCCCGCTGGATAAGTCCGAGTGGGAGACCATGAAGGGCCACGCGACCATCGGGGCCGAGATCCTGTCTCACTCGAGCTCTTCTCTGATCCAGATGGCCGAGACGATCGCGCGCACCCACCACGAGCGCTGGGACGGCAGCGGCTATCCCGCCGGCCTCAAGGGCGAGGAGATACCGCTCGTCGGGCGCATCTGCGCGGTGTGCGACGTATTCGATGCCCTGATGTCAGAGCGCCCGTACAAGCCCGCGTGGCAGCTTCCCAACGCTATCGCCGAGATCCGGCGTGTCGGCGGCAGCCACCTCGACGCTCGCCTGGTCGAGGTGTTCCTGACCCTGGTGCCCGAGCTGGTCGCCGGAGGCCTCACCGGCGCCTACCCGACTGCACCGCAGGCCGGCGAAGCCGAGCCCGTCCAGTCCGACGACGACACCGCGCGCAGCCAGCAGCAGCAGCCGACCGCGGGAGCGCCGTCGGCCGAGGACGACGCCCTTCGGCCGGAGGGCGAGCCCCAGCTGTCACCGGCCTGAGCGCACACGCCCCCTTTGACGGTAGGGTCGTCCTACCGCGGTCCGCGCGGACGCCGGCAGGCCGTGGCCCGGTCCGCCGTGACGCGCGCTCAGGGTCTAGAGTGCACGCAGTGGACGACGCGGCGATTGAGGCTCTGCTCAAGCGCTTGGCCCGACCGCACGGGTCCGGTGGCAAGGTCGTCGAGCGCGCCGCGATCCTCGCCGAGGGCGCTGACTTCGATGCCGTCATGGCGTGGATCACCGCACACGCGGGGTACCCCGAGGAGACGAGCGTCTCCACCGCCACCAGGACCGGCCTGCACGGTGCGCGCCTACACGACAGCGGGGGATCCCGGGCGCGCACCCCGTCGCGCTTCATCCTGCCCGTCGACGCTCTGACCTGACCGTCCTTGACCGGCGCGGGCGAAGGCGCAGCGCTGGGCAGCGTCCCGCCGACGGGCGGCCAAGGACGTCCGGCTCAGCGTCTTACTGGTTGGTCTGGTCGTCGCTCCCGCGACCGCTGAACTGGCTCACCATCTCCTGCGGGTCAACACCGAACTGGTTGAGCAGCCCGGCGTGCTCCTCATGATCCACTTGGTCGGGCAGCTGCTGGGCAGCCTGCTGGGCCTGCTCGCCGCCGAAACGACTCTCGATCATCGAAACGACCATCTCCTTGGGTATCTCCATCGCTGCGCTCCTCGTCCGCTTTCGTGCTCGCCGCTATGGCGATGTCCGTCGCCCTTACCCGGTCTGCGAGGTCCCGGACGCAATCTGATGAACGGCGGCGCCCGACAGCTTGGTAGGAAAGCGCGCTGCCGGGGGACATGCCAGAGCACCGCTACCCAACGGAGGGAGACCACATGGAAGGCCGCGAGCACAACCCAGGCGAGCCCGAGTTCGGCGAGCACGACGAGGACGCCCCCCACAACCCGGGCGAGCAGCAGTTCGGCGGAGCAGATGAGCCCACCGAGCCCGTAGACGAGCACGAGGACGAAGACGACTCGAGTACCTGAGCGGCGGCCCAGGGCGACGGACGAGCACATGCTCGCCCGTCGCCTCCGCCTCGAGGGCGCTGGCGGCTAGGTGCGCGAGAGCTCTTGTCCCGCGGCGTTGAGCACACCGGCGCGATTCTTGTGCGAGCGCTCGTAGGAGCGCACGCTGCGCGCGCGCTCGTCATCGCCTTCGCTGAGCACCGAGCGGACGTCGCTCGCGTTCAGCTCGTCATAGCCGGGCCACGGCTCATCCCCGCGCAGCGACGTGATCTTGCTGAGGACCGTCGAGCGGTTCTGGTTCTTGCGCTCGTAGGAATCCACCTTGGCCAGGTCGATCTGCGATAGCTCAGACAGCTTGTCCCCAGCCTCGGCTGCGGTGAGCTGGTCATAGCGCGCGATCGGAAGGTCGTCCTCGGACGCCACAGCGCCCTTTACCTGACCCTCGGCTTGGGCGACGCCCGGAACCTTGCGAGCCTGACGTGCGGTGCGCTTGGCCTGCGCGGTCCTCTTACGGGCCCCCCGCTGCGCCTTCTGCCCTACTTCGCGCACTGCCTCTGCGGCACCGGTCTCGCTGACCTCATAGGAGGGGTTGCCTCTGACGTCGGCGCCCACGACCGCCTCGGTGAGCTTGGGAATCTCACGCAGAATGCGGGCGAGCATCTTCTCCTCATCGGCACGGATGGAGGCCGCGAGCTTCGCGGTCGTGTCGTCTCCGACCGACCGCGCCAGTCGCTCGAGCGCGGTGTAGGTGGCGATCTCGAGGCCTTCGGTCGCGCACGCGTCCTTCGCGTTCTTGAGGACCTTCTCCTCACCGCCACTTCCGCGCACCATGTCGAAGGGCGTCTTGGCCAGCGCCAGCGTCTGACCGACCACGCCCTCGGCGAAGCCGACGGCTGCCATGAGCGGGTTGCCGCCCTGCTGCAACTCAGCCAAGCGACGCTCGACGCGACTGGCGTGGTCACGTGTCTCGCGCAGATGCGTCTCCAGCGCACTGCGATACCCGCCCTGAGGGGTCATCGCGATCTGCGCTTGCAGGACGCGCACCAGGCCCTGCTCGGTGCCGTGTGCTTCGTTGAGGTACTGCACAACCTTCTGCTCGGACTGACTCATGGAGTCGGCTCCAGTCTGTTCGCGGTTCATCGATTCAGCCAAAAGGGGATCCGCTTCTCCGGACACGTCGCACCACGCAGAACGTGTGCGCACCCTCTCCTCGGCGGCCGGCAAACGACGGGCCACCTTGTCCTTTACCATACCCAGCCGGGCGGTCCCAAAACGCCCACTGCCAAGTGCAGCCGCGGCGGTTGCGCGGCCCCGCGACCCTTCGGCGGACGAGCAGGTCGCAGACCGCCGCGCGGCCGTCGTCCACCGCGGGGACGCCGGGCTCGTTACCACGCAAAGAGTCAGGTAGGAGGCGTAATGCTCATCGCCGAAAAGGAGATCGTCACGCGGTGCTGCCCCATAGCCGCCCCTACGACGGAGCCTGTCAAGCCCGGTGAGACGCTTCATGTTCGAATTTAGTGAGCGGCGGCCTCCTTCTCGGGCTTGTTGATCCACGCGGCGGCCGGTAGCTCGGGCGGGACGGGCGGGTTGCGCACGAACCG
>JAABUQ010008286.1_pt1 | contig 14651 bp, 17 predicted proteins | sample 5560001 | NCBI WGS metagenome assembly JAABUQ01 (sample SAMN10711888, study PRJNA513371) | rock metagenome | isolation source: Antarctica rocks | place: Antarctica: Victoria Land, Finger Mt nord | collected 2015-12-18 | reverse complement strand
TCACCGACGTACTGGCCGGATGGGCGATGGGCGCCACCGTCTTTGCTGCGTGCGGCCTGGGGGCACTCACACTTGAGTCACGCTACGCACGAGTCGCGACGCCGCGGTAAGGACCGCGTGCGCCGGCACTCCATCGCGGGGCACTTGTTGTCCTCGTGCAACTCGATGATCTGGCCTGGTTTCGGTGGAGTCGGGGTCTTAGCTAGGGTGACGCTCAGGTTGGCCGGTCGGCGGTTCGTCCGATCGGTCATCGTGCAGAGCAGAGCCGCCGACGGGACTAGGTCGCTGCCCGTTGCGATCGCTCTGGCACAGCAGCAGCGTGGTGGCAGCCACGGCAGCCACTGACCCCACTCCCGGGAAAGCGTCCTTACGGCTGCTGGCCACTGAAACCAACCCAGACGACATGGGAAGTCGCACTCGCGTTAGCATGCACACGCTTGGAGTGGTTGCGGCCGGGCTCGCAGCCGTTCTGATCGTTGCTGTAGTTGCAGCCCTCGGATGGGTCGCGATCGGTACGGCATGCCAGGTCGGTGACGGGAGCGAGCAGGCGTCCTATCCGTGGACCTGCTACGGATCGCGTTGGCCCCTATGGGCGCTCGTGATCCCCGTCGCCGGCGAGGTAGTCGGCGCCATCGCGTGGGTGCGCACGATCCGTCATGCCGTGATCCTCGTCGCCGCACTGATCGGACTGGCAATCGCGATCACGGTGCTGCTCCTTATCCCTCAGGCAAATCCCCGCTACCACGGCGCCACGGCCGTAGCAACTACAGCTGCCGCGCGACAGCCGACGCAGGCCGCTGACGGCGATCGTCCACGAGACCGCGCCCGTCTGCTCGGCACCTGAACCACCCGTCGCAGGGGGCATGCCGCCGTCTCCCCGCCGCACGCCAGAGCTTGGTCCCCAACTTTGTCCCGAACTCCGCGCATGTGAGGTGATCTGAAAGCACCTGAGCGAAGCTCACGTCGCCCAGTAGAGCCGAGGTGGTCTCCAAACGTGGGACCTCGTAATGAAGGGGTCCGGGGTTCGAGTCCCCGCGTCGGCTTTGGGAAGGCCACGGCTTGGTGCGGGCGGTCGCGCGCGTCAACCGCGTGTTCCGCGACAAGCCCGGCGGACTGCTCGTGGACTACATCGGGATCGGCGAGGACCTGCGCGCGTCGCTGCGGGCCTACGACGAGAAAGGAGATCGACGAGCCCGTCATCCCCGCCGCGCGGCGCCCCTGGCCAGCCTGTGGGAGAAGTACGAGGTGCTCTGCGTGCGTTCACCCTGCGTGATTGCGAGCCTGAATGCCGTCGCGCACCCCGCGCCCCTACTTGCTTCGACGGCGCAGGCGGATCGGCCCGCGCGCCTGCGCGATGTCGACGACCTCGCCGCGCTGGGTGACCTCGATCTCGCCGTCGGCCACAAGCTCGGCGGCGGCGGCGCGGGTCGTGTCCATAAGCGGGCGGAAGTCCTTGCCGGCTAGTGCCCGGGCGGCGTCGGAGGGACAGATGGTCTTGCCGGCTTCGCGGCGCTCAAGTAGCTCGAGGATCACGGCGCGCAGCCGAGCCTGTTCGGGAAGGACGGGAGGCATTGGCGAGAAGGTTCCGTCGTCCATCTTCAGACGGCGCCTGACGGCTCTCTACCCGCTCTGATCGTGCGCCGCTCGGGGACTGCCGCGGCGACCCGGTCCGACAGGCTCTTCTTCGACGGCTACAGCCTGATCCTCGAGAGCGACGAGAAGACGCAGGAGTTCCTGGACACGCAGACCGCCCTGGCGCGCTGGGACGTCAGGATGCCGCCGACGTATAGCGACGAGGGCCTCAGAGCCGCCCTCGAGATTGGCGAGCGCTACCCCGGCGTGGGCGTCATGGTCCTCTCACAGTACATCGAGTCCGGCTACGCCATGCGGTTGCTCAAGCACGGAAGCATGGGCCGCGGATATTTGCTCAAGGACCGCGTGAGTGACCTTGACGGGTTCGCCGATGCGATCAGGCGGGTCGGGCAAGGCGGCTCGGTTGTGGACCGAGAGCTGGTCGCCGATCTGGTCGATCGTCGCCGGGCGCCGGGACCGCTGGATGAGCTGCCGATCGCGAGCGCCAGTGCTTGGCGCTGATGGCTGAGGGCCGGTCAAACGCCGGGATCTGCGAGCAGGTCTTCCTCAGCCCTCGGACGGTCGAAAGCCACGTACGCACGATCTTTCGCAAGGCCGATCTCGACGAAACGCACGACGACCACCGCCGAGTGCTAGCGGTACTCGCCTACCTGCGCGCTTAGCTACTTCGCTCGAGCATGTAGCCCCTTCAGGACTTCGCGTATCGACACGCCGACATCATGATGCTAAGATGCGTCAATGGCAAAGGTGCGGACGACGCTGACGATCGATGACTCGGTGATGAAGGCAGTCAAGATCCGTGCGGCCCGAACGGGGCGCGGAGACAGCGAGGTGATTGAGGACTCCCTGCGCCGCGACCTCGGACTCGATCTTCTCGAGCGCCTCTGGGAACGCAACGGGCTTTCCGAAACCGAAGCCACCACGCTCGCCCTCGAGGCACAGCACGAGACGCGGCGTCGCCAGCGCTGACGCGTGCGCGCGGTGCTAGACCCCAACGTAATCATCTCCGGACTCCTCTCGGCCACCGGCAAGCCCACCGGCGTGCTGCGGGCGTTTGACCAAGGCGAGTTCGAGGTCCTCGTCTCGCCGAAACTGCTGGACGAGCTGGCGCGGGCACTGGCTTACCCCAAGCTGCGGCGCTACATCTCCGAAGAGGAAGCCAACGCGGTCGTGGGTTGGATCAGCGACGCGGCCATCACCACGGCCGATCCCGAACGCCCGTCACCCGTGAGCTCGACGGACCGCGACGACGAGTATCTCATCACGCTTGCAGCAAAGCACCGTGCCGTGATCGTTTCGGGCGACAAGCACCTCCTTCGGCTCGCAGGTGAGATTCCGGTATTTGCACCCCGCAAGTTTCTGGAACTGCTACGCGAGCGATAGGCTCGCGCCACTCCGCTACCGCTGCGCTGGACCGCTGTCCTGACGCTCGCCCCCACCTGCGTTCTCCCGGACGCTGAGCTTCCTGCGACGCCCGAAAACCCTGTCCCGACCTCTCCAAAGCCGAGGTGATCTGAGCGCACCTGAGCGAAGCTCATCTCGTCCAGCACAGCCGAGAAGCCCTACCGTGGACTCGTAATAAAGGGGTCCGGGGTTCGAGTACCGCGTCGGATTGTCTTGTCTCATAAATCATGTTGCTTATGCTCACACCGCTGAGCCAGGACTCCACTGATGGCCGGGCGGAGAAGAACCTGCCGCGGTTCGGTGGGCTCTCGGTGATCGGGTAGGGGACGGTACTCGACTGATCAGCGCGCACCGTGTATACCCCTGCGGTGACGCCAAGTCTGCGGCCGCTGCGGATCGGGGAGGTCCTTGACGTCACGATCAAGCTCTACCTACGCAACGCCAGGACGCTGCTGCTTCTGGTCCTGGTAGTCGCCGGACCGCTTCATCTGCTGGCCGCGCTGATCGGGCTATCGACCGCCCCGACCGACCGCGCCGGCTTTAACTCGCTCGGACGGAGCAGCTCCCCCAACGTCCACGTCTCGGCGACCACCGTGACCGGGCAGATCGTAGTGTTAGCGCTGGGTTTCGTGGTGACGACATTGGCTACGGCTGCCTGCTTTAAGGCGGTCAGTGATGCCTACCTGGGGGAGCGGCCGGCCGTGGGCCCGTCACTGCGGTTCGTTGGGCGGCGCTTGCCCGCCGTGGCATGGGTGACAGTTCTGTTTTACATCGGGCTGGTGCCGGCCTTCATCTGCCTGGTCGTGCCCGGCATCTGGCTGGGGGTCGCGTGGACGGTCGCGGTGCCAGCTCTGCTCTTTGAGGGCTGCAGAGGCAGCAAGGCGCTGCGGCGCTCGTTTCGCCTTGTTCGCGGACGGTGGTGGCCAACGTTCGGGACGCTAACTGTCGGGTATGTTCTCGCTGGCGTCGTCAGCAGCATCTTGGCTGGGGTGCTCATTCTGCCGTTCGCCGGTTCGGCGACGAGTGATGGTGCAGTTGTCGCCAACCAGTTGGCGACGGCGGTGGCGGCGGTACTGGTGACGCCGTTTACGGCGGCGCTGACAGCGGTCATCTACTACGACTTACGAGTGCGCAAGGACGGTTTCGACGTCCAGCTGCTTGCCGAGCGCCTTGGGCTGCCGATGCCGGTGGGGGCTCAGGGAGCTGAGCCGGATGGACCATCCGAACAGGCGGGCGGGTCGCGTCCGCCTTTCTGGCCGCCGCCGCTGGCTGGTCAGCGGGCGGGGAGTGAGCAGCACGGCCGTAGCCGTGGCCGTAGCGGCGCTGCTGGCTATGGCGGGGACCGCGGGCGCACGTGTCGCCCCTGTCTCCGCCCAGGAGCTTCTTCCGGCGACGGGTCAGCATCTGCACAACGCGCCCGTGCTGGAGAACCCTCGCGCTGTCGCCCGTCAGATCCTCGCTGAGGCCCGCTTTCACGACCCTCCGCTTCCGCGGCCGCTCAAGCGTCCGCTTCAGTGGCTGTCCGATCGTCTGCGGCCGGTCGGGCGGGGTCTGTCTGACGCTTTCGTCGTGCTGGCTCGGCTGCTGCCGGGCGGGTCGGTGACGGGCTGGGTGGTGCTCGGCGGCGTCGTCTTTGGGCTCGCGGTCGTGGCTGCGGGCCGTCTCGCTCGCCGCAGAGTCGGTGCGATCGAGGCCCGTCGTGTCGCGGCCGCAGCTCCCGGGGAACGCGATGCTCGCCTGCTCGAGCGCGAGGCCGATGAGGCGGAGGGGGCCGGCGACTTTGGGCGTGCCGTGCGCGTGCGCTTTCGCGCTGGGCTGCTGCGCCTGGACGCGGTCCGGGTGCTTCGCTTCGATCCCTCGCTGACCACGGGTGCAGTGGCGATCAGGTTGCGTTCGGCGACGTTTGACGCCATGGCGCTGCGCTACGACGAGATCACCTATGGCCGACGTGAGCCGCAGGCCGACGACGCCCGGGTCGCCCGAGAGGGCTGGGAGCGCATCCTAAAAGAGGCGCCGCCGCGATGAGCCCGCGGGGCCGACACGTCGCGGGGCCGGTGGTGCTCGTCATCGTGATGATCGTGTTGCTCGCCGGGGTTGAGCGCCTGACGTCAGGCACTCAGGGGCCTGACTCGTCGAGCTATGCGACCGCGCCGCGCGGCGTTGGCGCCTACGCGGAGCTGCTCGCTCGCGAGGGGCACCCGGTGCGTCGCCTGCGAGGCACGCTGTTGGAGGGGGCGATCGGCGCTGCTGGCACCGTGGTCGTGCTCGATCCGCGCGACGTGCTGCCCTCTGAGGTTCGCGTGCTGCGGCGTTTCCTGCAGCGCGGAGGGCACGTGGTCGCCGGTGGTAGCCCCCCGGGTGCCTGGCTTCGCGAGCTCCTCGGAGCGGCGGCGCCAACGTGGGAACAGGGCGGTCCGTCGCGCGCCGACGTGATTGCTCGGGCGCCCGAGACCGCCGGCGTCCAGATGGTCTTCACGGCCGGGGCGGGCACATGGACGCGGGCTCGCGGTGCCGTCCCGTTGCTGGGAGACCAAAATGGTGCCCTGGCACTTGCGCGTCCGGTCGGTCGTGGGCGCCTCGTTCTGCTCGCCGATGCCTCCCTGCTGCAGAACGCCCTGCTGCCGGGCGCCGACAACGCCGCCTTCGGTCTGGCTCTCGTTTCTTCGGGCGCCGTGGCGTTCGCCGAGGGAGTCCATGGCTATGGACGGGTCAGCGGGCTCGCCGCGATTCCGAGCCGCTGGCAGCTGCTGCTCGCCGGGCTCGGGGCCGCGACGCTCGTGCTCGTGCTCACGCGCGCGCGGCGACTCGGCCCGCCACAGGACGTCGCGCGGCCGTTGCCGCCGCCGCGCGGCGAGTACGTCGACGCGCTGGCCGCCGCGCTGAGACGCACGCGCAGGCCCGATGAGGCCAGCGCCCCGGTCGCCGCCGCTGCGCGCGCGCGGCTGGCTGAACGTGGGCGCCTGGCCCCCAATGCCTCGCCTGAGGCGTGGCGGAGCACGGCGCGGCAGGCGGGGCTGGCCGATGACGAGGTAACGGCGCTGCTCACACGCGCGACGGGCGACGACGCCGTCCTGGCCCGGGGCCGGGCCCTGGCCAAGCTCTCCAGGGGGAGCGCGTGAAGGGCCTGTGCGCACGCGTCGCCGCGGAAGTCGGCAAAGTGGTAGTCGGACAGGACAATGTCTTGGAGGCCGTGCTCGCCGCGTTCGCGCTCGGCGGCCATGTGCTGCTCGAGGGTCCTCCGGGCGTGGCCAAGACTCTGCTCGCGTCGGCGACAGCCCGCGCCCTGAAGCTCGACTTTCGCAGGGTGCAGTTCACCCCCGACATGCTTCCGAGTGACTTGACCGGAACGATGACCCTGCGCGGTGGAGAGCTCAGCTTCCGCCCCGGTCCTGTGTTCACGAATATCCTTCTGGCCGACGAGGTCAACCGCACGCCACCCAAGACGCAGGCGGCGCTATTGCAGGCCATGCAGGAAGGAGAGGTGTCGGTGGAGGGCCGGCCCGAGCGCCTGCCCGAGCCTTTCCTGGTCGTCGCGACCCAGAACCCGATCGAGTACGAGGGAACCTACCCGCTGCCCGAGGCCCAGCTCGACCGCTTCCTGGTCAAAGTCGACGTCGGCTATCCCAGCGAGCCGGACGAGCGACGCATGCTCACGCTCCCGCGGCGGGGCGTCGCCCCGGTCGGACTGCAGGACGTCCGTGCTGTGGCCGGGACGGAGGACCTGCGCCGTGCCCGCGAGGAGGTCGATGCGGTCAGCGTCTCTGACGAGGTCGCTGGCTATGTCGTTGCCGTCGTGCGCCAGACGCGTGAGCTTCCGAGTCTCACGCTGGGTGCGAGCCCTCGCGCCGCAGTGCACCTGCTCGCCGCCGCGCGCGCCGCCGCAAGCCTCGCCGAACGCGACTTCGTGACGCCCGACGACGTCGTGCGGATGGCCTTGCCGGTCCTGCGCCACCGCTTTGTACTCAGCCCTGAGGCCGATCTCGAACGCTTCGACGCAGACGACGCCGTGCGCGCCGCGCTGGCGGGCGTGCCCGTCCCGCGGTGAGCCCGACGGCCCGCAGCGCCGGGTTGCTGGCTCTGCTGGCCGTGAGCGCTCTGGTCGTCCCGCTCGCCGGCGTAGCGCTGCTCGTGTTGGCGCTCTGTGGCGCCTTGCTGGTCGACGCGCGCCTGGCTCGCCGAACGCCGACGCTCGAGCGCGCGGTGCCCGCGGTCCTCTCCCGCGGCGTCCCGGGCGACTATGCGGTTTTCGCCCATGCGCCCGGTCAGCGAGCACCGCGTCTGCGCCAGGCCGCGCCCCCTGACCTGCGAGTCGATCCGCCCGAGGACCGCGACGGCCTGCATGGGAAGATCCTCGGAGTTCGTCGGGGGCGCCACGTGCTGCCGCCGGTGGCCGTCCGCGCCGAGGGACCGCTAGGGCTCGCCGCGTGGGACCATGCTGGCGCCGGCACGACCGAGGTCCTGGTGTATCCCGACCTCGTGACGGCGCGCCGACTGGCCCTGGCGGTGCGCCAGGGAAGCTTCCGCGACCCAGGCCGGCGCGCGCGTGGCCCCCTCGGTCTCGGGACAGAGCTCGAGACGATCCGTGACTATCAGCCCGACGACGACATTCGTCAGCTCAACTGGGCAGCCACCCAGCGCACCGGACGCCCGATGTCGAACACCTTTCGCCTCGAGCAGGACCGCGACGTCGTCTGCCTGGTCGATGCCGGACGGCTCATGGCCGCACCGACAGGCAACGGCGCGCCCGTTCGCACCCGCCTGGACACGGCGGTGGACTCGGCTGCAGCGGTCGCGCTCGTCGCCGACGAGCTCGGCGACCGCGTCGGCGCGATTGCCTTCGACGCCGGGCTGCGCCGCCAGCTGCGACCACGCCACCGCGGCGCCAGCGCCGTGGTACAGGCGCTCTTTGACGTCGAACCGACGGCCGTCGACAGCGACTACGAGCCCGCTTTCCGCGCCGTCGCTGCCGGCAAACGGGCGCTCGTCCTCGTGCTCGGCGATCTGCTCGACGAAGCCGCCGGGCGGGCGCTACTCGACGCGCTACCGCTGCTTGCCCGCCGCCATCACGTAGTCGTCGCCAGCGCCTTCGACGCCGACGTCGAGAAGCGCGTGACGGATGTGCCCCGCACGCCGCTAGACGTCTACGCGGCCGCCGTCGCACTCGACGTCTTGGCGGCCCGTCGCCGCGTGGTCACCCGACTGCGCGCGACCGGTGCCGACCTGGTCGAGGCACCCGCCGACCGGCTGCCCGCGGCGTGCGTTGGCGCTTACCTCCGGGCCAAACGTCGGGCTCGTCTCTGACCGGTCGACCCCGCCAGAGCACCAGCCACCAATACAGAGCCCCCAAACCGAGCCCGAGCCCCAGCACCCCCCCGAGCCCCAGGGCAGCGGGATCGGCGAAACCCTCCACCAGCCCGCAGACCCCCAACCAGGGCACCGTTCCGAGCACGATGAGTACCGAACGCCGAGCCTCGGCGACCAGGGCCTCGCGGCGACGGCGGCTCCCCGGATCGACAAGCGGCCGTCCGAGCCGCAGACCCGCCGCACCCGCGACCACGGTGCACGACAGCTCGAGCACCCCGTGCGGAGTGACCAGATCGACAAACGAACGCAGGTTGCCGGCACCGGCAGCCAGCCCACCGACCGCGCCGAGCTCTAACCCGTTGGACAGCAGCACCACCGCGGAGCCCAAACCCGCGGCGATGCCGCCCGCAAAGGCCACGAAGCTGACCTCGACGTTATTGACAAAGACCTGAGAGGAAAACGCAGCCGCGGCGCCGCCCACCAGCCCCCGCCCTCCGACCGGGGGATCGGCCGCACCCTGGAACATCGCAGGAACCACGCCGAGAGCCGCCGCCGGATCATCCCCGGCCCAAACCCACGCGAGCACCGCGGGGGCGAGCAGCAGCACCCACGCCAGCACGAGCGCCCACGGATCTTCCCTGACCGCCTCCCAGTATCCCCGGCTGAAGAACCGCCACACCGAGACCCGCCGCGCCGACCCCTGATAGACCGCGGCGCGACCAGCGCCCACCAAACGCTCGAGCCGGTCAACGACCGGATCGCCGGGGAACGCTCGTCGCGCGAACGCCAGGTCGGCCGCCGCCTCCCGATAGAGCGCACCGAGTGCCCGGACCCCCTCCGGACCGAGCCGCTCGGCCCGCCCCCGGGCCCGCGCCACCCGGGCGTCGAGGTCGGCCCAACAAGGCGCTCGCTCACGCTGAAAACGCTCTAGGTTCACGACGCGATGGAGTATGAGGACCGCCTGACGATCCAGACGCCCGAAGGCGTGCCGATCGAGCTCATCCTCGCCGGCTATGGGTCTCGCTTCATCGCGGCGTTCCTCGACGGCCTGCTCAAGCTGATCGTCATCGGCGCCGCCGCGCTGCTCGGGCTCGCCGTGGAGGGCCAGCTCGCTCTCGCCGTCTTTGCCGTCATCGCGTTCGCCGTCACCGTGGGCTATGACATTCTCTTCGAGGTCTTGGCCGGGGGGCGCACGCCGGGCAAGCGCCGGAGCGGACTGCGTGTCGTGCAGGCCGACGGGCGCCCGGTGACCCTGTCAGTCAGTGCCGTGCGCAACCTCATACGGGTCCTGGACGGACCGGCGACCGGCTACGCGCTCGGGACGATCGCGATCCTCGTGACTGAACGCAACCAACGGCTCGGCGACCTTGCGGCGGGCACGGTCGTGGTCCGCGAGCAGACCATAACCACCTCGGCTCCCGCGGCGGCCTCGGGCTCGGCGGGCCGCGAGGGGGCGCAGACGGACGGTGCGTGGGACGTGACCGGCGTGACCGCTGACGAGCTTATGGCGGTACGCAGGTTCCTGGCGCGGCGGCACGAGCTCGAAAGCGCCGCCCGCAACCGCCTCGCACAGCAGCTCGCTCGCGGACTGCGCGAGCGTGTACCTGGCTCGCCACCGGCCCTCCCGCCCGAACGCTTCCTCGAGCAACTCGCCGCCGCGAAGGACCGCCGCGGTTGACGAAGCGCCGATGGGATGGGACGCTTAGCCTCCATCCGACCGGAAGGGAAATCGTGAACGGTCAGGCCACGACGTCAGAGCAGCCCGGAACCTCGCCGCCCTCGGGGCAATATACGAGCGGCAGTGGCCCCTCCGGACCGCGAGCCGGATTCTGGCAGCGCTTTGGTGCCGCGCTGCTCGACAGCCTCCTCCTCAGCATCATCAACGTCATCCTCATCCTCGCGCTCAAGACGACCGGCAACGCTGTGGCAATCCTGATCTCCCTGGCGTACTACACCTACCTCGAAGGCGGCGCGACCGGCCAAACGTTCGGCAAGCGGGCCCTGGGCATTCGCGTGATCAGCTTTGATACCGGCGGTGTGATCGGGTACGCCCGCGGATTCATCCGCTGGATCGGACGCATCCTGTCCGCCATCCCACTGTTTCTGGGCTACTTCTGGATGCTCTGGGACAGCGAGAAGCAAACCTGGCACGACAAGCTAGCGAGCGCCGTTGTGGTTCCCGTCTCAAGCTATCCGGTATCACGCTAGAGCGCGACCGGTCTCAGTGACCGGTGGTGCAGTGGCGCTCGACCTCAGCTCCCCGCTCGGCGCCAGCCCGGCGTAGCCGGATCCGTAGCCATGGGGCGCGCCGGGGGAGCGCAGATGCGGTCATCCGGCGTTCAACTGGTGACGACGCCGGCGTCGCTGACCCGCCAAGGTCGTCGCGGGTCATCGGAGAGGCTCAGCACCCAGACCTGCCGGGTCGTGGTCCGTCGTCGCTTGCTGCCGGTCAGCACCTCGGTCGTGTCGCGATCCTCGACGTACTGCACCCCAGCCACGTCGAGCTGGACGCGTACCTCGGGCGGCGGCCCCGGGGTCACCGCGACGATAGTCACCGCCTGGACCTCGGCGCCGCGGATGACCTGCCGGTCGCGATCGGAGCCGGTCGGGTACAGCAGCGCCTGCAGCGCCCGCGGGGTCGTCCGTGAGACGAGCGGCTCGTCCGGCCCGTCAATGGCCTGTGCCCAGGCGTCGATGACCTCGCCGACCGCTGTCGCGAGCACCTCAGGGGCGAAGCGCCCGTCAACCAACGAAAGGTCCAGTGCAGCCGCGCGCGCAGTACCGGAGAACGTGGGCGACAGCAACTCTCCAACCTGCCCGGCCGGTACGTTGTCGGCCGTGGCGAGCTCCATGACCGAGTCGGCATGCAAACGGGCGTCGTCACCCGCAGGCGCGGCGACGAGCGCCTCGGAGAGCTGGTGAGCCCCCTCGCGCTCCTGCTCGATCGAAACGACCACCCACTCCCCGGCCCGCTTGCCGAGGGTCCAGAACTCCTTGATTCGAGCAACCTCGCCCTCGTCGCTGGGGATCACGTCCCCGTAGCGGTCCACCACGAAGTCCCGCAGCCTGGCGGTTAGCAGCACGACGACCCGGTCCTCGACATCCTGCGCCCGGTTGGTCACGCCGACGTAGCGCACGTCGGGGCCGTCGAGCACGTCGACGTGGTTGCGCCAGCCCTTGCGGCGGAAGTCGGCCAGCCGGGCCTCCCACTCCAGCATGAGCTCGGGACCGGTGAGTCGCCGCAGGCCGGACACGTCGTCGGCGCTCCAGGCGCGTTGAATGGCCACGAACAGCGCCGCAGCGCGGTCGATCACCAGCTCAGCCCGGAAGAGCGGATCGTCTTCGGCGGCTTCCGCCGCGGCGAGGCGCACCGCCGCTTCGCGGTCGACCCGCTCGCGCCCGCGACCACCGAACAGCGAGCGCAATCCCACGCTAGGAACCTGACATCAGGAGCGGCGACCGCGGCCCCTGCCGCCTCTGCGGGACATCAGGAACAGCAGGACAACGATGATGATGATGATCAGCAGGATGCTGCCACCCCCGCCCCCGCCGCCACCGAAGAAGAAGAAGTGATGGCCGCCGCCAAACCCCCGCCCGCCGGAGCCGAAGCCCCCGCCGCCGAAGCTGGGCGCGCGACCGCCGAAGCTGTGCGACCCGCCGCCCGCCCTGGCCAGCGCGTCGGCGGGCAGCAGCGTGAGCAACGAGACGGCGACCAGGAGGATCCGGCGATGCATTGCGCCGAGCGTAGCTCGGATGCGAGGAATTGGTCGCTGCCCTGTCTGTGAGCCGAAGCCATGCGAAGGTGGCTCCGGAGAACCGCCACTACCGGCTCATGTACCTGCGCGTCGTCTGGCAGCGACAAAGCCTTGGCCGCAATCCAACCTTATGGGCGGGCTGGCGAGGGAGCGGTCGGGGATGTGACGCGCGCTGGGCGTCCTGCTCCAGAGCCGGGCTACAGAGGACGAGGAGACTGTCGTCGAACCTATGAATCGGTATCTGGCGCCAGCATGGTGCGTAGGTCCGTGCACAGCTGACTGATCGCCGCGGTTGCGGTCTTGCTGAGCGGTCCGAATCCGAGGAAGCCGTGCACGAGTCCCTCGAAGCAGCGGTGGATGACGCGTACGCCGGCGGCGGCAAGCGCCTCGGCGTACGCAGCGCCGTCATCGCGCAGCGGGTCGAACTGAGCGGTCGCCACGACGGCTGGCGGCAGACGACTGAGGTCCTCGGCCAGCAGCGGGGACACGCGCGGGTCGGTTCCCAGAGCCGGGTCGGCAAGGTAGTGCCCGCTGAACCATTCGATGTCGTCACCAGTCAGGAAGTAACCGCGCCCGTTCTCCGCGTGGGACGGGCGGACGCTCAAGAAGTCGGTGGCCGGGTAGATCAGAAGCTGCGCGGCGATCGGGGGGCCTGCGTCGCGTAGTTGCTGACACACGACGGCCGAGAGGTTGCCACCCGCGCTGTCACCGCCGACGGCGAGCTGCTCACGGTCTCCGCCCAGGTCGCCGATGTGCTCGCCGATCCAGCGCGTTGTGGGGCGTCCTCGACGGCCGCCGGGAACGGATTCTCGGGTGCGAGCCGGTAGTCAGTGCTCACGATGACGCCGTCGATCTCGTGGCAGAGCCTGCGACACTGGAGGTCGTAGCTGGCGACGTCGCCGATCGTAAAGCCGCCACCATGGAAAAAGGCAAGCGTGGGGCGGGGGCCGGCGCCACGTGGCCGATAGACCCGAGCTGATAGCGGTCCGGCCCCGCCGTCCACTTCGATGTTCTCGACGCAGCCGATTTCGACCGGCGAGGATACGCTTGCGGCGAGCTGTGTCAGTCGGCGGAAGAGCTCGCGCGCATGCCCGGGGGTCGCGCTGGAGAGCGGCGGCGCTTCGTTCACGCCCCGGAGCAACCCGACCAGCTCAGGGTCGACCGGCACTAGCAGTCCTCCGGCAGGGCCCGGCCTGGACAGCATTGCCATGCTGGTGAGCCCGACACGCTTACGCCCGTTGTCATCGGACAGATCACGGCAGACTGTGGAGGATCATGCTGCCCCCACTAGCCTCGATTCGCCAGTAAGTTCGTTGAGTGGTTTGGTGGGCTGTGGGGTGTCACCGTTTCGGTGAGTGAGGGAGGGGTTGCTGGCCGTCGCGAGCGTTGGCGGACGTGTCGGCGGAGGCGATCGCCGTGTTCGGGGTGCTGGGCGAGCAGGGCGACGTGCCGGCGCGGGCCGGGGTGTTGGAGGAGGTCGTTGAGGAGGGCGGGCGGTCAGGCGGGCAGCGCGGCGAGGCGCTTGAACGCCTTCGCGATGGCGCCGGTCCAGGGCCAGTCGGCGGGCAGGTGCAGCGTGAGCTGGCGGGCGTGGCGGGTGAGGCGGCCGGCGACGTGCAGCAGCCGGTAGCGCAGGCGCTTGGGCTCGCAGACGCGGTGCTCGCCGTCGAAGAGCAGCTCTTGGGTCCAGACGGTCAGATCGTGCGCGCAGAGCGCGGCTTCAAGCCACGCCTGGTTGGCCTCAAACGCGGCGAAGGGCAGGTTGGACAGGCCGGTGCTCTTGAGATCGCGGACGCGGTCTTCGACGATCGCGTGCGCGCGGTGACGGGCCTCCAGGACGGCGAGATCGGCGTCGGGCTGGTCGGTGATAAAGCACTGAAAGCGGTGCCCGTCGATGTCGGTAAACGACAGCTGCGCGCCGGGGTGTGGGCGCTCGCGGCGGACGATCAGCCGGGAGCGCTGCGGCCATGCGTCGAGGCTGACCTGCCCGGTCAGCTCGGCTACCCAGGCGCCCTCGCGCGGCTGCCCGTCGGCGTTGATCGCGGGCCGCCACGCCCGCTCGGGCAGCGCCAGGATGGCCGCCCTGACGCGCTCGTCCATGGCGTAGCCCAACGAGAAGCGCACGCCCGTTTCGCGGCACGCGTCGGCCAGCGCGTGGCTGGCGCCGGCCGAGTCCGAGCGCGCGAGGATCGGCCCTTCAAGCGCCGCCCGCGGGAGCTGTTCGAGCGCGAGCTCGAAGACCTGCAGGTGATCGGCGGCGTTGTTAGCGCCGGCGTTGCCCGGCCGCAGAATCGCGGCGAGCACCTCCCGGCCGCAGCTTGCCAGCAGCGGATGAAACCCGAACCCGCCCTTGTAATGGCCCGCCGCGAGCTCCTTGTCTGAATGCGCGGTGACAGCGGTCGCGTCGAAGTCCAGGACGACTTGCTCGGGCGCCGCGCCGGCCGCCCACGCCCGCGCCCGCGCCTGAGCGCGCGCCGTGCGCAACCGATCGAGTTCTGCCGCACCGACTGACAACAGCACGCGCCGCGCGGTCGAGATCGACGCGACGTCGCCAAACAACGCCGGCTGCGAGCCCAACGCGACCAGATCAGACAC
>JAABUQ010008285.1_pt1 | contig 14651 bp, 13 predicted proteins | sample 5560001 | NCBI WGS metagenome assembly JAABUQ01 (sample SAMN10711888, study PRJNA513371) | rock metagenome | isolation source: Antarctica rocks | place: Antarctica: Victoria Land, Finger Mt nord | collected 2015-12-18 | reverse complement strand
CGCACGATTCGCGCCTTCGGGCGACCGCGCGCCGCTCGCTCGTATACGGCCCTAACGTAGCGAAGGTCGTCATTTCGGCAAAGTAGCGCCGGTGTGTCACGGGCCAGCGTCGGTCAAAGGCCTCATCGGCCTGTCGCTAAGATCCTGACGAAAACCTACAACGCCCCGGATAGTGCGCCATTTAATCGAGTCACGTGTTGCTCTCAGAGCCACGCTTGGCGATAGTGTGAGGGTGCGATGGCATGCGTCGACACGCGGCACGTGTCGAGGTGTGAAGCCCATCAATCAAGGGGCTAGGCGTCGCCCGACAGCCGCCGATGCCCCGAACCCTGAGTCCTATGCTGACAGGTATCTGGAACCCACGAGTGGGCATCGTGAACGTTAACAGGCGAAAAACGGGATGAGACGCCTGGCCCAAACGGGCATGGGGAGGGCAGGTGGTGCTATCTGGCCACCTGATCGCTACCGTTTCCCCCGGTGTGTCGTGGGCAGCTACGGGACTCTATCACATGTGACTCGGGAACTTGGGAACTCCTGTACCGCCATGCCAGCGATGGAAGCGACAATGCCAGCTTGCGGGGAGGAGGACGGAGGCGGCGTAGTAGCCCAAGGCCGCGCTGTAATAGCGCGGACATGGTGAAGGTCCGCCAGGGAGGGAAGTAGTGGGAGTGGCGGCAAACATCCGCAGTGGAGGTGCGGTCGGAAGCACGGCCGCAGCCGCGGCTGCGGTCAGTGAGTGACGGCCTCCATACCCGTGAGGGGAGGATGCCTTTCCAGTCCAGGACCACGAAAACCATCCCGGAAAGCGCAGTGCGGTGAAAGTCGCATGCTGCGTTTGGAGCGGGGGAAAGGCCGCGAGGCTCTACCTATCGCTACACTAGAGCTTCGGCGCGCGAGGGAGAGCTGGCGAGCGTTTAGCGGGGCGACATGCGCACACTGCTATACGAACTCCATCCAGAGGGGCAAGTGACCGGACGCGCGCCGAGTACAAGGCTACTACGGGGCCGTTAGGGCCGATGGGAGCACCCGCGCACCCTACGGCCCTTTCTCGACTCTCGCGCGCGCCCTCAACGGTACTTTATCCGCGCTGTGGATTCTGCTGGCGCGAAGTGTGTCGCCGCCCTATAATTGGCTTACACTTAGAGAGCCTGGCGCGAGTTGCAATGGTACCTCAGCCAATACTCTTATGCCGAAGGAGGATCGTCCCTATGAGCATGTCCGCCGATCTGGTCGATCCGTTGGCATATTACGCCCGTCAAAGCGTCATCAGTACTCCGGGCGCGCAAGCGCCACTGTTCGCCGATTTGCCCGCCGACATCCCGGCCTTATGCTACATCGTTCAAGGGCTCCTCATGCACTACCGCGAAGGCGACCTTTACCACTTCGAGATCGCAGACGAGCGCAAGCGCGAGGTAGACATCCGCTTTGTCGAGCCTCTACTGGCGCGTATTCGTGCCCTAGATCCGCAGCCCCTCACCGTCATGCGAGCACCAGGAGATCGAGTGGTCTGCTGTTGCCGTGATTTCGCCCTCCTCCTATGCGCGATGTTGCGCCATCGAGGTGTGCCAGCGCGCGTTCGGTTCGGCTTCTCGCGCTACTTCGACCCGGACTTCGCCTGCGATCATGTCGTGTGCGAGTACTGGCGCGCGGACGAGCGGCGCTGGGTTCTGGTCGACGCGCAACAGGATAGTCTGCATCGCGACCTGAACAAGCTCACCTTCGATCCCTACGACCTGCCCCGCGACCAATTCCTCACGGCCGGCGCGGCGTGGGCGCTGTGCCGCGCGGGGCAGGCGGACGCGGACTCCTTCGGCTATGCGAAGGTGCCGGATTTGCGGGGGTGGTTGGTGCTACGCCACTACCTTGTCCACGAGTTGGCCGCCCTCAATGGGATGGAACTCCTGATTTGGGACCTGTGGGGCGTCGCCGAGGTCGAGGAGAGCGATCTAACGGAGGAGCACAGAGCCTTGCTTGATCGTGTTGCGATCATCACCGAAGCCAGCAACGACGCCTTCCTGACTCTGCGCTCGACGTATCAGCACAATGCCGATCTCCGCGTGCCGGCGCAGGTAACAAGTTGGTCGCCCGCCACGCGAGACAGGCGCATGGTGGCGATGGGCTGAGGTCCCATATAACTATCGTTACATGGGATCTACCCCCATTTTACAGGCGCGCTGTCAGGGATGGGCGAGGATCGGTAGGACTGCAATGTGTCCTAGTTATCTGGGCCGATGAAGTGTTTCGTCAGGATCTTAGCGCCAGGCCGCTCCCGCGCGACCCCACCGCCCAGATGTCCGTGGCCGAGAGCGCCACGACGCCGGCGAGGAGCACGTCCCGTCCGCTCACCCGTGGCGTAGACACGATCCGCCACGAGCGCCCGTCCCAGTGTTCGATGAGGGGGCGCGTGGCCGCTACATCCCCTACATCCCCCACCGCCCACACATCCCGCGCTGAGAGGGCGGCCACGGCGCGCAAGCTGGCCGTGGGGCCGGGGTACGGAGACGCCACCGTGTGCCAACGGGTGCCGTTCCAGTGTGCGGCGAGTGGTTGCCCCGACGTGCCTGTGCCGACAGAGCCCACCGCCCACACGTCCCGCGCGGACGCCGCAGCGACCCCCGCGAAGAAGCTCGTACTCGTGCTTGGTCCCGGGATGAGGCGCCAGCGGGGGAGACGGGTCCCCCCAGCCCGACGCGTCGCCACCGGCGGGGATTGACGCCCGATGAGGGCGCGTTGAGCCGCACGCGGCGGCGTGGCGTCAGCCGCATGAAGCACGCCGGCTGCCAGTACGGCGGCGCATCCGATGGGCGCCAAAATCATCATCAGTCGGTCCATGGTCACCGTCCTTTCACTACTAACGACCTGGGATGAATAGGCTAGGCGCGGGTCAGTGTGGTGGCCCTGTCAACCTCCCCCCAGAGCCGCTGGGACGGCGGTCAAGCCGCCTGCGGGGATGGGGTGGGGGCGTCCCAGTCGATGTGGTAGTCGTAGGTTTGCGTGAGTGCTTTGCTGTTGGCGGTCATCTTCAGGATCATCGGGAGCATGGCGTCGCGGAACACACTGGCGACGGGGCTGGCGGCCTTGCTGTTGTTAATGCGGGCTGCCCATTTGATGATGCGCTCGACCCGCGGCCGGCGCGCCGCCTCGAACTGGGCGAACGCCGCCTGTGGGCTGGGCAGGTCACGCAGGCACATGGCGAGCACGATGGCGTCCTCGATGGACAGCGAGGCGCCCTGGCCGGAGGTGGGCGAGGGGGCGTGCGCCGCGTCCCCGATGACGATCATCCGCCCGTTGTGCCAGGCGGGCAAATGCGGGATGGCGTGGATGGGGCTCATCGCCATCATCTCCGGGGTGGCCTGGATGAGCGGGACGGCGGGTCCGGCGTCCTCGGCGTAGAGCTGGAGCAGCCGGCAGCGCCAGTCGTCATCGTTGATGGCCGTCATCTCGCCGCGGGCGGCTTCGTCACGGCGGGGCACATTGGCGAACCACCACACCTCCCCGTCCGGGGCCATGGCGTAGCCGAAGAACGCGCGTTTGCCGAAGATCATCTCGTAGCTGCCCGGCTCGGTGTCTACCCGCACGCCGCGCGCGTAGCCGCCGGTGGTGACCAGTCCGGCGTAGGTCGGGATGGGCGCGGCAGGGTCGATGAGCGATCGGACGGTGGAGTGGACGCCGTCGCAGCCGATCAGCACGTCGCCGACCGCCGCGCTGCCGTCGGCGAACAGCGCCCGCACTCCATCGCCGCTCTCCTCGGCTCCGACCAAGCGCTTGCCATGCTCGACGCGCACGCCCCGGCGGCGCGCCTCCTCGTGCAGCACCCGGTACGGATGCGTCAGAATTCGGAACGCACACAAGCTCTGGCGCACATCAGCCCGTCGTTTCTCGGCTTCGATCGCGCCTACGCTGCCTGCAACACGGCGCACACCTCGCCCCACCGCTCTTGGAACAGGCGGCGCTGATCGGCCAAGGAGACCGTCTCATTCAGGCGTTGGCGGGAGCGGAGGTGGTCGCGCAGTTCGTCGTGGGCCGTGCAGAAGCGCGCCGCCGCGTCAAAGGAGCCGAAGCCACGCATCGGATAGTAGCGTTGCTTGATGCCCCGGTGATCCTGCTCCATGCGGTTGTTCATATAGCGACTGGTGCGGTGCTCCACCTCTGGTCCCAGCGTCTCACGGATGGCGCGCGGGTAGGCGTCGTGCCCGTCCGTCGTCATCTTCTCTGGGGCGTGGCCCACCACCGTGTGTGCCTGCGTGAAGAATCGCTTGGCGGCGTCCATATCCCGCGTCTCGCTCAGCATGGAGTCGACCAGGTTGCCGTCCGCATCGATGGCCCGATACAGGTAGCACCAGCGCCCGTCCACCTTCACATAGGTCTCATCCGCATGCCATTTTTTGCCGGCTTTGTCCCGTCGCTTGACCCGCAACCGCTCCGTCAGTAGCGGGGCGAAGCGTTCTTCCCACTCTCGCACGGTTTCATGCGTGAACGTGAAGCCGCGCGTGAGGAACATCTCCGCCAGGTCGCGCAGGCTCAACTTGTACCGGAGCCGCCAGAGGACGACGAGGAGCGCGATGTCCGTCGGGACTTGCAGGTGGTTGAAGGGTGTGCCCGTGCGCTCGTTGAAGGTCCGCCGACAGGGACGACAGCGGAACAGGCGATAGCCCAACGCGGTGGCCCGTTTCAACTCCTGTGTCGTGTCCCCGTGGCAGTATGGGCAAGCCATCGTCCCCTCCTCTATGTACCACTCTAAAAGGAGAAGGATACCTGCCCCGTTGACTCCCCACCACCCGAGATTTTGAGTCCTGACGCATCCTTCTGTTCCGCTGCTTGTCCTACCCCTACATCAGGCGCTATACCTTGGTTTCAGTAACAATAGAGGTATCCTTAGGGAAGGGCGTTAGCATGTCCAAGTGGGGCAGGCTAACTTTATCCAGTCCCGCACGCTCAGTGTTTCCTCCTCGTTTCGGGGTATTCCATGTTGCTAACAGCTAGCCATGTATCAAAATCTTTTGGTGCGACTACCGTTCTAGACGACGTTTTGTTCGTCATCAATTACGGCGAGCGAGCGGGTATCGTCGGCCCGAACGGCGTAGGAAAGTCGACGCTGCTGAGGATACTCGCTGGCAGGGAGGAGTTAGATTCTGGTACGGTATCCTACGCACCCTCCGTCGAAATCGGTTATTTGTCCCAGACCACGGCACCCTTTTACGGGCGTACCATCGATGACCTAATCCTCGAGTCGGTCGGTAACATCCGGCAGCTGGAAGACCAGATGCGGCAACTCGAGGTCGGCATGGCAACAGCAAATGGAGATGAACTTGCAACGTTGTTAGAAGAATACGGTCATGCGTCTACTAAGTTCCAGGAGCGGGGCGGCTACGACTTGGATTATAAAATCGATACTGTCATGGCGGGCCTGCGTCTCTCATACCTCTCCCGCACTAGAGATGTTGATACACTTTCCGGTGGCGAAAAGGCTCGGGTAAGCCTCGCCGCACTCCTTTTGCGCGCTCCCGATGTGCTCCTACTCGACGAACCGACCAATCATCTCGATGTTGCTAGTCTCAATTGGCTCGAAACTTATCTGTCGCAATATAATGGTGCAGTCGCTATGGTATCCCACGATAGACAATTCCTCAACCGCGCGGTCAACCGCATATTCGAAATTGACGAATACACACATAGATTAAGGAGATATGAGGGCAGCTACGATACGTACAGACTTACAAAGGAGTTGGAGAGGCAGAAGTGGGAGCTGGATTATGAGCGGCAGCAAGAAGAAATCAAAGGACTCCAGCAAGCTATCCGTGTAACCGCCCGGGCCGTAGGGGGGCATAATCGCCCTTCTAGAGACAACGAGAAATACGGCTTCAACGCTCGCGGGGAGCGGGCTCAACATTCCATTTCGCGCAGCGTCCGGGCGGCCGAGGAACAACTCAGGCGGGTACAAGCCAATCCGATCCCCAAACCCTCGGAGCCCCTCCACATCAATCCGCACTTCAACATCGAACCCTTGCAATCATCCGTGGCGATTAGCGCGTCACATCTTACCAAGAGCTTTGGGGCCACACAGATCCTGCGTGATCTCAACTTTGTCATTGAGCCCGAGGCGCGCATCGTGTTGGTGGGCCCTAACGGGGCTGGGAAAACTACGCTGCTCGAGATCCTCGTCGGTATCGAAGAACCTGATTGCGGGGAGGTCTATGTGGCGATGGGAGCACGCCTCGGCTATCTTCCTCAGGAACCCCAGAGATTCGATCTCAATCAGATCGTCCTGAAAGCGTATCAGCATGGCTTGATTGGACATGAGGAGGATTTGGTCGCGGACGCGCTGCGCTATGGCTTGCTCCGTTATGAAGATCTAACCAAAGCTGTCGGACAACTTAGTATCGGCCAGCGAAGGAAGTTGGAGATTCTCCGCCTCATCGCTGAGCGCCCAAACATTCTGTTGCTTGATGAGCCGACAAACCACATCAGCTTAGATGTACTCGAAGCCTTCGAGGCTGCTATCATCGAATTTGCCGGACCTGTCATAGCTGTTTCACACGACCGTTGGTTCATTGATCGGTTTAAGGGGGACATCTGGGAGCTTTCCGAGGGCCATCTGATAAAGCACTTAGAGACGCCATCGTGGATTAACACTTCCTCAGTTGACAAGAGGCTTACACCTACAGACTAAGCCAAATGAGGTGCCCCCCAACATCAACATATTTTTGGCCGAAAAACCTGCTCTGTTACAACAGTCTGCCCACGCCTTCTTCCGCTATTGCGGCTATCGCTTCCTCGATCAACATTTGTGCAAATTGATGTAGACACTCCGTTCCACTTAAAGAACGTCACGTTGCAGTAATGACTGTCGCGAATGCATCATTAGTCCGACCATAGGTACATGATTAATTACGGACAGACTATACGTATACGGACCATTCGCTCTATCTTGGGGTGGAAAGAGCGAAGCTGTTACCAGGGGCAAGGTAGCCTTATAGATAGAGGCTCAAGGTTGAGAGGAAAGTACCGAGAATAGGCATTAACTGAAGCTCGACGTGAGGGTGGCCGACGTATACAACGTATCACACCACGTCGGAGGATGGGGTACACGTGTTGGTCACGATTTTGACGGATGCAACAGTCGCTTTTCGGGTGCCAAGCACCTCTCACAGGCGTGCAACACTCCACCCAGCGATCAACAGGCGCGATTCTATCCGTCACCGATGTGACCGGAATATGCACCCCCTCCTCTGGCGGGGCGTGCAACGTATGCCACAACATGTTGTAGTGCCTAGCGATTTTTCTCCCGCATCGCGGGCCTGTGTGTCGTGGACTACTATGGCTACGTCGTTGTCTACCTTTAGATAAGGCTGCCCCCGCAAGCGATCGTGGCGGCGTTCGGGCTGGACGAGCGCACGGTCAGTGCGTGGCTGCAGCGGGCGGGGGCGCATTGCGCGCGCCTGCACGGCCACCTGGTCGAGGCCGGGCAGGTGGCGGGGGGCCAGGTGCAGGCCGACGAGATCCGGGTCAAAGTGCGCGGCGGGGTGGTGTGGCAGGCCATGGCGCTGGACGTGGCCTCGCGCCTATGGCTGGGCGGGGTGGTTGGGCAGGTACGCGACGGGGCGCTGGTGACGCCGCTGCTGGAGGGATCTGTCAGAACTCAGAACACAGGCTGCTCATCCCTTACGATGTGCGCCAGGACAACGGCCAAAAACGGCTCGATCTCAAGAGTGATCCTACGCTTTCGGCCCCTCCCATTCTGTTTTGCGGGGCTGAGTTCTGAGTCCTGACAGATCCCGCCGTCGCGCGCCCCACCATCTGCGCCACCGGTGCCCACGTCCTGCGCTGCGCCACCACCCTTGTGTTCCCCCCGCAGCCCCCCGGTGCCCGCCTGACGCTCGCCATCCGCGCGGTCCAACTCAATCCGTTCGGCTTCCCGAAAACTCGCTCCGGCCCCATGATCGTCCCGCGTCCCACGCGGGGCCTCTGGCGCCTCCCCGTCGTCATCCCGTAGCCACGGCTCTTGATCAGCACCTCGTCGGGCCATTCGCCGTGGCCGATCCACACCTCGTCGGGCCATTCGCCGTGGCCGATCCACACCTCGTCGGGCCGCTCAGCATCCCACGCCAGCGAGCGCACGGCCTGGTAGGGTATATCACAGGGCGGGGGTAACACTACAGGGCACGGATGACCCGTCGGGCGAGGATCACGCTCGGTCAGAGCGTCGGTCAATCAGGAGGAGCAGGGATGTGGGAGGGGGACGCGGCGCCCCTCACGCCGGCGCTGTCAACGCCAGTGAGATTTGACCCAGTGATCGCCAACTTAACCTGACCAGTGTGAGACCGCCTGGCAACCGCGTCGCTCAGCATCCACCAGAGATGAGGGCACACGCTAGGAACGAACTGCTTGAAAAAGATGGGTCACGCTATCTTGGCGCAGATGGGTCAATTCTACGTCGCCCTGTACAGGCGCGGCCTGATCGTCCCCACGGCACGCGACGGCACGCGACGGGACGCCCGCGGGGCCGGCCTGGGACGCGCCCCCTAGAGACGCCGGACCATACAGGAGTCCGCCTGGCCGTGCTGCCCGCCGGGCACACGCGGCGTCCCGCTCAGACGTGGAGGGGATCATGACGCACGAGAGTGACCACCAGGACGACGGTCCCCTGATCGCCGCTGACCGCTGACCGCTGGCAGGTGGCCTACGGCGTCGACACGCCCCTCACGCACGCTGGGTGGGCGGCCGGGTTCCTGCCCGTCGTCGAGCACGTGTCCCCGTCGTACGCGACACAGGAGGAGGCACAACGCGTCGCCGATGGCCTGATCGGTATGGCCCTCGACAGCGGCACCGTCGTTTGGGCGTGGGCCGTGCCCGGTCCCGCACTCCGTACCGGCACCGACGCCGACGCGTCGGAGGACGGCGCCGCGTCGGAGAACGGCGCGCGCTCTCAAGGTCCGTGATGTACTCGACATAACGCAGGCATCCGCGCCCCCCTCGGCCAGGCCCTCACCGGTGAGGCCCAGGGTAGCACACGCAGGACAGCGCGTGTCCTTATGCAGGGACTCTCGCTCCGGCTTACCGTCCGGCCAGGCGGGGGCGCGAGTACGAGAGGAGCGCCCCCGCGCCGGCCTTGCCGACCTGACGGGGCCGGAGATAGGATGAGAGAGACAGGGAGGGGGACGCGATGCGACCGATGCGACGGGACACCGCACCACCAGCAGGGCGGCTGGCACGGGCCTGGCGCCGCCTGCGGCGCTGGCGGTACCAGGAGACCGACACGCGCCGCTACGACCGGGACCAGGGCTGCCTGGTGCAGCGCGGGTTGTGGCGGGTCGGCGACGCCTACTATGCCTACGACTACGACGATGTTGGGGGCGTGCGGCGCACGGTGGACATGCCCGGCGGCCTGCTGCGCGAGGTGGACCCTCTCAGCGGCAACTTCGTGCGCGGGGGGCGCATCCTGGCCGGCGGCTACGTCATCGCCTGCGACGGCCGCAGCCTGCGCAGCGAGATGGACATCATCACGGCCGAGGCCGGCATCGACCTTCACGCCGTCGAGGGCTGATCGTCCTCGGCCTCCTCGGCCTGGCCGTGGCGACAGGGCGCGGCGGCGCGGCCCTACCCGACGATCCGCGCCGCCGCAGTGCGGTCCGGCATCCCCATGAGGCGCGGGGGCAGGGCGCGCAGGTCCTCGAGGCGGATCGGCGGGAGGAGGAGCCCCCCCTCCGCCACAGCCCGGTCGAAGGCGGCGACGACGCGCGGGTCGTACTGCGTCCCCGCGCCCTCCCGCACGCGCCGCAGCGCCTCCCCGGCTGGGAGCGCCGGGCGGTACGTGCGCGAGCTGGTCATGGCATCGAACGAGTCGGCCACCGCCAGGATCGCCGCGTCCGCGGGGATGGCCGCGCCGGCCAGCCCGTCGGGGTAGCCGCCGCCGTCCCATCGCTCGTGGTGGTGGCGCACCGCCGGCAGGATGTCCCGCAGGAAGGGGAGCCCTTGCAAGATGCGCTCGCCGATCTCGGGGTGTTGCTTGATGATGTCGTACTCGGCGCCGGTGAGCCGGTCGGGCTTGAGCAGGATGGCGTCGGGCACGCCGATCTTGCCCACGTCGTGCAGCACGCCCGCCTGGCGGACGCGGGTGACGTCGGCCGCGGGCAGGCCAAGCGCGACGGCGATGGCCGCGGCGTAGGCGGCCACGCGCCCCGAGTGCCCGCGCGTGTAGGGGTCCTTGGCGTCCACCGTGGCGGCCAGCGCCTCCACCGTGGCCAGATTCGCGTCGTCGAGCTGGGCGGCGAGGGTCAACGGGTCGTGCGGGAGCGCGCCGTGCTCGGCCTGGCGCACGCGATCTTTGCCGGCGCGCTTGGCCGCGTAGGCGGCGTTGTCGGCCGCGCCGATCAGGTCCTCGCGGGTCGTGGCGTGGTCGGGCAGGACCGCGACGCCGATGGAGGCGGTGACATGGATCGCCCGCGCCCCGTGGGCCACCGTCAGGCGCGCCACCTCGCCCCGCACGCGCTCGGCCGTCTCCAGCGCCTCGTCCAGGTCGGTCTCGGGCAGGAGCAGGGCGAACTCGTCGCCGCCGTAGCGCGCCGCCACGTCGGCGCGGCGCGTCTGCTCGCGCAGGCAGCGCGCCACGGCGAGGAGGGTGACATCGCCGGCCTGGTGGCCGTGCGCGTTGTTCACGGCGCCGAAGCCGTCGAGGTCGATCATGACCACCGCGAGGGACTGGCCGCCGCGCCGCGCCCGCGCCACCTCCTCGTCCAGGCGCGTCTGGAAGGCGCGGTGGTTCAGCAGTTCGGTCAGACTGTCTTCCGAGGCCGCCGCCAGTGCCCGCGCGTGGTGCCGCGCGTTGTCCAGCGCCGTTGCCGCGTGCGCGGCCAGGATGGTGAGCGCGTCGCGGTCGTCCGCCTGGAGGGCGCGCGGCAGTCCGCCAAGCCGGAGCGCGCCGACGACACCGACCCCGGCCTGTGCGATGGGCACGAGTCCGACACGATCCCCACGGTCCCCTGTGGCCTCCTCCGTGATCTCCGCGCCACTGTCTGGCGGGGGCAGGCGCGTCGGCCCCGGATCCGGGTGCGCGCGCTCGTCCGCGTCACTCGCAGCGAGCACCAGGCGTTCAAGCAAGGCCGGCTCCTCCGGGTCGCGTAAGTACGCCGCCACGGTCGCCGCGCCGGTGATCGCGCGCGCGCCCGTGGCGACCTGCGCCAGGATGTCGGCCTCACTTTGCTGGGGTCCTAGGCGCTGCGCGGTCGCCAGGACGGCCTCCAACTGCGCGCTCCGGCGCCGCAGCGCGTTGGCCTGCGTTGCCGTGGCCCGGAACGCGTCGTGGACGATGACCAGCGGCGCGGCCAGCAGCAGGAGCAGCAGCGGATGGACCTGGTAGAGGACGGCGCCCACCAGGCCGAAGGGGAGCGAGGCGAGTTCGGGGAGCACCCCGTCGCGTAGCGCGGTGCCGAGGTGGAGGCGGCGCGGCGGCGGGGACACCAGGAGCAAGGCCCCCTGCAGCAGCCCGTTGTCGAGCACGATATAGCCGCCGACGAGGGCGACGATGGCCGCGGGATGCGCCAGGAGCGTGGTCGGCGGGAGAGCCGGCCCCGTCGGGGCCAGCGCGGCGTAGCAGACGCTGGCCAGCCCGACGTTGAGCGCGGTGTGGGCCAGGTTGAAGAGCTTCGTGTCCCAGGGCGTCCGGCGCGGGAGCTGGGTGGCGGCGACCGCCGCGAGCGCGACAAGGAGCGGGACCGGCGGGGGCAGCAGGACGATCGCGGCGACGTGTGCGGCGGCGGCGAGGTTGTGCTCCACCCGCGCGATGGGGATGACGGTGCGCTCCCCCAGCAGGATCAGGACCGCGAACAGGAGCGCCGTCGCGACGAGGGGCGGGGTCGGCGACGGGGCCGGGAGCAGCCCCCGCGCCACGAGCAGGAGAGCGAGGCCGCCCAAGGCGAGGACGTACGGCCGGAAGTAGGTCGGTCGCCTGGCCATCGTTGCCCCCTCGTTGTCCCTGTCCTCGCGCCCCTCGCGTGCCCCCTGTCACATCGCTGTCACGAGTCAGTATCGGCACGACGACGGCGGCGCGCCATGCGAGGACTGGGGGGAGACACGTGGGCCAGCCCTCCTGGACAAACAGGGTGGGAGATGTGTACCATGGAGCCAGGCCCCAAACGGGCTATCGTCGGTGGTCTATGTGGGCTACCGGCGACCACCGCCCACGAAGGAGACAGTGTTTATGAAGCGCACCCTCGTTCGCCTCGCCCTCATTGCCGGCCTCGGTCTCGCCGCCCTGTCCGCCGCCGCCGGCGGCGCCAAGCTCGCCACGCAGCACCTCGGCGGCGGCAGTTCCGTACATATCGTCGCCACGCAGCACCTTGGCGGTGACACTGTGGCGACGGACACGCAGCACCTCGGCGGTGGCAGCTAGCATCGTCCCGCGCGTCACGTCGTCGCGCGGCACGGTCGGCGCCCTTGCCCCGTGCCGCGCCTCTCTCCCGCGGACCTTCCCCCTCTCCCTCCAAGGGCCACCGCGGCCGCCGGGGCCGCTCCCCCCGATGGGCTACGCGGCGACAGCCGCCATGTCCTATCGCGCGCTGCCCCCTATTCCGTCGATACTATCCCCATGGATAAGCCCTCCGCGCACAAGCATCCGCACGAGCACCGGCCCTATTGGGACGAGATGGTGCAGCAGATGCTCCTTGCCCTCATCGCCCACCTCACGCAGGGCGACACGCCCCCGCTTACCGTGCGCCGTCTCGACGCGTGGCTGTCCGCGCGCGGACGCGCCGCTCCTCGCGACCCTCCGCGACGCCCCGACAACCGACGGTGTGACCCGCGCGGCGATGGGCACCTTCGAGAGCTACGCGGAGACGACGCGCGCACTGATCGCGATGCTGCGCGCCGCGCCGCACGACCCCTGGTGGCGCGCGTGGATCGCTGCTGCGGCGCCGGCGGCCGGGCTCCGGCTGGCGCCCTCCTGGCTGACCCCCCCGGAGCGGCGACCAGCCTTGGTGCTCATGCGCGGAGGCCGTGACAGCGGGAGGCATCCCGTCGCCGACCAGGGCTCGGTGAGCGTGCTGCGCGCGGATGACGCCCGCGCGGCGGCCCCCGACTGGTGGGATGCCCCAGCCGGGTGATCCTGCGCGGGCATCTCTCATCGGACCGGACCGCTTCCCCCTGACAACCACCGCGCCACCCCCGTTGTCGGCGCGGCACGTCGCCCGTCTCCCCCCGCCTCCTGACGCCGCCTCCTGACGCCGCGCCCCCTGACAGACGTGGGATACTGAGGCTGTCTTCCGCACCCATGGCACAGGAGATGACCGATGACTGACCCCCAGGCCCGCGCCCGCGTCTGGACGCTCTGCCTCGCCGCCCTCGTGCTCGCGGCCCTCACCGGCCCGATCGTCACCCTTCTCACCCCGCTGGCCCATGCCTCCTCGACCGCCCTGACCATCCTGGCCGCGACCCTCGCCGCCGCCCTCGTCGGCGCGTACGTGGCCCTCGCCGTCCTGCTCATCACCGCCGTCTTGCGCGTCGTGCGGCCCCGTCCCGACGGCCGCCCCTAGCCCTCCCGGACGCGCCGCTCGCACCCCCCGAAGCACCCCCTACAAGGGTGCGAGCAGCCCTCTCCAGGGTCTCAGATCGTGGCGCTATTTTGGCGCTACAATAGCGCCATTGGCCCTCAAAACGTGGCGCTACTCGTCGCTCTAGTGCTAAAGGCGTGGCGCTACGATGGAGCTACGATTCACACAGGAAAACGAGGCCTTGGCGCTACCTTGGCGCTACTCTTTACCCTGGGGTAGGGGCTACCCGTAGCTCTAGCGCCATGGGTGCCGTAGCGCCATCGTCGCGCCCCACGCCCGCGCAGACCGAGCGTGTGGCCGGCCCCGCGCGCAGCGACGGGGCGTGGGGGAGGGGCCAGGCAGGCCGCGCTCAGGAGCGATCGCGGACAGGGGCGAGGATGGGGACAAGGCGACCCGTCGTCGTCTCGCCCACAGGGTCCGGGCTGGTGGACTGCCGCGCGGCCCACACGGTGAGCGCCCAGGCAGCGGGCAACACGATCCACGTTTCCCAGGGTCGATCGGCCGGCTGGAGCGTCAGCAACAGCAGCCCCGCGCCTAGGCCCGTCAGCACGAGCGCCGCCCAGTGCGAGAGGAGCAGCGCCACGCGCCCCACGAGCAGGAGGGCGCGACCCTGCGCGGGGCAAGGCCGGCCACACGGCGACGCCCACCACCACGTCGAGGTCCACCAGCGTCCAGCCCACTGGCCGTCCCCGGTAGAGCAGCGCCCCGATGAGGGCCGCCCACACCAGGAAGATAGGATGACCCCTGACACAGTATGCTATGGGGGGAGGGGGGGTGGTGCGACCTGCACGCCCTATCATTGGTTAATGGGAGCGATACAATAGGGCTCCAGGGACGATTGAGGGAGGGATAATGGCAGGTCGTTTCTTCTCGCGCCTATGGCAGAGGCGCGAGCCGCACAGGCCAACCAGGCAGGACGCGTCCCCGCCTTTCAGGTCGCTGGGCGAGCCAGGCGAGACAGCGCCTACGGCGGCGAGCGATGCCCCCCATCCTTGGCCGCGGTTGTCAGAGAGCTTGACCGGTCCTAACAGCCTATCCGGAAAGTGCCTGAACACGCTCTCAGCGGCTGCATAAGCCTTCCTGACGATTTTCCGGATAGGCTGTAAG
>JAABUQ010008284.1_pt1 | contig 14652 bp, 17 predicted proteins | sample 5560001 | NCBI WGS metagenome assembly JAABUQ01 (sample SAMN10711888, study PRJNA513371) | rock metagenome | isolation source: Antarctica rocks | place: Antarctica: Victoria Land, Finger Mt nord | collected 2015-12-18 | reverse complement strand
GTAGTATTGGGCCCAAGATTGATCATGCGAGGTTGTTGAGGGGGTTTGTGGGGGGGGGGTGTCCGCTTGAGGTTGGGGGGGGTGGCGGGGGGTAATGTAGCTGTGGGGGTGTTTGGGTGGGCGGATGAGAAGATGTGGTAGGTTTGGGATGGTGGGTGGATGGGGGGTTTTAGGCTGAGAGGTAGGTGTTGCTTGGGTGAAGTGAAGGGGATGAAGTTGCATAGCGGTATGATGGGTGCATAGGTCGGGCCCATAGGCGTTGGCGGAAAAGCATACTGGTCCGGGTTGCGAGTATCGCCAAGGTGCAGAGTATACGTTTCACTTACTATGGATGCATGCGGGCGAGAGTGAATGTGGTGTGATGATATGCAACGTCTTTTGATTTGCTGTCGTGATCGTGAACTAATTACCGCCTTGATGAACATTCACTGCTTCATCACTCTACTCTGTTCGCTGATTGTGGCAATGCCAGACTCTTCCCTCACTCCCATTAATGTCTGCATGCCACATTGAAAGACAAGATCAATCCCTTTTTGGACATCGCCTCGTGAGAAGATCACCAGTGGTTGGCACTACCTAAGCCATCAAGACGACCATGCTAGCGAACCCGAGGCTAGCGAGTAACAGACCCATGCTCGCGGCACCCTTGGCAACTTCAGAACCACCAGTCAGAGGTTTGGAGGCTGCTGGCGATGCGGCGGAAGAAGCTGGAGTCGAGGATGAGGTTGAACTCTCGGTGGAGCCGGATGTTAGGGTACTTGAGCTTCCAGCTGAGGTGGCGGGTGAGACTCCTGGGCCGGTGCCAGCAGGAACGGCAGCCGTGGTCGCATTTGCGGCGATGGGCAAGGGGGTGATGGCACTAGAGGCAGCCGCCACGGAGGACATGGCTGAGGCTGCCTGGGACAGCATCACCGAAGCGGCAGAAAGGGCGGGTGCCACTGGAGTAACAGGCGTCATGACCACAGAGGCGCCAGAAGTTGGGAGGCAATAGGCGGGGACGGTCTCGACAGTGACGGTGACAGTGGCTATGCATATTGGTCAGTATGAGCCTTGACTTGGATGAATTAGTTGTTGCTAGGTGAGTCTTACCTTGAGAATTATCACGGACTGCCATCTTGACTGGCTGAATGGCTGGAGTCGATGCCACAGTGGTGGCCGAGGCAGTAGACGTGGAATCTGCAATCATCATCAATATGTCAACGCTATGGTGATGGAAAGCTAAAGGGTGATCTGGTGGTTGAACAGCAAGCAGGGGCTGTTACCAAACAAACCACCCTGATGTTCCGGACCGCATTCCACTTGGCACGACACGTGCGTCTGGTCTGGAGAGGCACAAACCATGTCGCAGCCGTCCTTGTGGAATACGAAGACACCCTGTTGGGATTGCCTGAGAGCCAACTTACCTTGGAGTTTGGCGCTGATGGTGCCAACCACGGCAATAAGGCCGACGGCGATGAGACTTGAGAAATGCATTGTTGGTGAGTGGGATGGGGTGTTGATGATGCTTCGATGAAATGCTGGATGGAAATTGATGCAATACAAAGCGACGATGTGAGAGGTGTGGATGTAAAGTGATGTGTTGACGTGAGCAATGTAGTGATGTTGAAGAAGAAAGAAAATATTTGGGCGGAACAGGAGATATGTACCCAAAGAGAACACGCTAATGAAGGACTGTTCGCAGCTGCCAACCTGCCAGAACAAAGGCATTCTTACAGGTTCGTCTCTACTCTCATCCATTCTTTCCTGATTCGATCTGACTATACAATTGCATTGTTTTGAGATGCTGATACGCAATGTTGGCGAAGATACTGGGTGCATCTTTGGGGCAAGGTTCCTCCATCCATGGTCCCATGAAAACTCGTCGCAGGTCTGAAGGCCAGAATTTTTGACCAAACTCCCCTTCTTCTACAATGCCCACCTGCTTTGCCAGCCCTGGACTGAACTCAGCTTCTTCCGATCGCTACGCCTACTTTGAATTGTGTTTTGGCATTGGGGTTGAAGGCAAGAAGGAAAGGGGCTAATTTCACAGCTTAGCTCCTTCCTGGCAGTGATGACTTACATTAGCCTCAACCTCGTATTTTCTTCCAAGCCTTACCTTCTCTCTCACTCTTGCATCTCCATCTCTAATCACAGTCATTCGTTTTTGATCTCTCTCCTAGGAAGACACATCTCTCCTAATCATAATTGTAATCACCCGACTACCATCACCCTGCAGAGAGGCCTGAGAGCGTCCACGATGCATCTCGTCAAGTCAGTGCTCTTAGTAGCATTGGCTGCTCCAACCATTCTACTAGCCACAGGCGATTCTTCATCGAGCTTACCGAAAGATGAGCTTACGTTGACGGCAGCCATCTCGAATGTCCCTCCCAAAGACCAGTCAGCACCGTTAGCTCTGCCAACAGTCTTGTACAGCTTCCCTGCCGCCTCTGCAGACGCTCAATCTTCCTCGACAGGGTCTATTGCAGGCAAGGATAAAGCAACGGCAGTCTCTTCATTCGGCAAGGATGACAAGTCGTCAAGCTCCTCTGGCATTCCATCGAAAGATCAGTCTTCGCCACCTTCAAAAGACCACAGTGTGACATCAACTTCCCCGTCCGCCCCTTTCGATAAAGACAAGACATCGACTGTCACCTCCACTAGCAAAGATGACATGACACTGACGACTTCACCATCTATAACCCTGCCGGACAAGGACAAGGGCCTCTCGAGCTCGCAGAGTTCAACAAACGACAAGACAGTGACATCGTCACCCACCAACAAAGACGACAAGTCAACCTCAGCAGCCTCTTCAGAGCCCAAAGACGTAAAATCGCGATCGACTGATTCATTGGCTGGCAAAGATGAAAAGACGTTAACAAGTGCCTCATCGACTGCCAAAGATGACAAAGCTCAGTCTACGCCAGCGAGCATACCAAGCAAAGACATGACCAAGGATCTTTCCAGCTCTCTGTCGCTGACAGACGACAAATCCACTATTGTGTCGAATCAGGACAAAACTACCTCTGCTACGTTGCCTCCCAAGGACGACAAGTCAACAGAAAGCCCGGCGACAACCTTTGACCAATACGAATACCTGTCAAGCACGGTATCTTCCAAAGACGCCAAGGACAAATCAACAGCTACGAGCAACATAGATAAGTCTTCCTCGATCACTCTGCCTTCGAAAGACAACAAGGACAAATCCTCGTCTATCAGTGGCAAGGACAAGCCTACGGTGACTCCGATCGAAATAGTCTACTCCTTCACTCTGCCGCCGCCTTCCACAACTACCAGTACATCTCAATCTGGTGTGTTCAGCAAGCCTGAAGTATCTACGTTTGAGTCATCAAACAAGGATGGTTCATCGCCAAGCACGGTATCTCCGTTGGTCTTGTCGAACTCCTCCGTTTCGCTCTTGACGGAGTTCCCAGGCTACAAAATTGTACCTTCGCCAGCTGAAGGATTAGGCTCTACGTCGACGGGACAGTACTCGAACAAGACCTCACCTACCATTCCAGTATGGACTCCAGAGCTACTTGGTACAGCCTACGGTGGTGGCTTCATCATAACGCCTTCTGTGTACGTAACCAAATTGCCATTCCCGAGCGGACCGAAAGACGATGTTCCTCCAGGATATGGCTCTTCCAAAGCTACGGTTACCGCAATTCCCGTCAACGGCACGCTATCTTCCGGCGGCATAGACAAGGACAAGTCCTTTGCTGGGTCATCTCCGGTCTTGAGCTTTTCTATCTCCACATTCAATTTGACCTCAAGCAAGGACAACAAAGGCAAGTCTGGCATCCAAATTGCGTCTCTAAATTTGAAGGACAAAGACAGCAAGCCAAGTGTCGTCACGGCTTCCATTGGATTTCCAGCTTACATATCGAATGCAAGTTTCAGCAAGGATAATAAAGGCAAGTCGGGCATAGAGATTGCATCTCCCAGCTCGAAGGAACAGGACAGTAAGCCAACCGTTGTCATCGCTTCCATTGCGCTTTCAGTGCCTGGGGTGAAGGGCAATTCAACAAGCATCATCCTGTCTCAATCCTCATCCGCCTTCCCTGCCTTATCAGGGGCCGCAAACGTGTCTGGAAATGGCGTTCTTCCTCTCGGTTCCAAAGATAAAGCTGATGTCTCCCCCTCCAGTCCGACTCTATCCGACATTGGAGGCAAGGATCAGTCTGCTGCCTCTTCACCAGGCCCATTCAGCACAGGGGTCTTCACGAACGCCAAGGGCAAACCTGAGATGATCATCTTCTCCATCGCAAGCGACACCAACAATTCGACTCCACAACCTGAGACTGACAAAGTCTCATTGATCAAAAACTCTGTCACCGGCGCTCCTTTCCCCAACTCGACGCTAGCCGTCGCTGTAGCCAATTCTGGGGCTCCTACCATCTTGACAGGATCATTCAGCACTCTCATCACCACAGTCGGTGGCAAACCTGAAACAGTCATCTTCTCCGTCCCAAGCGAGAGCAAGGACTCCAATGGAGCCAGCCCAGCGTCTATCCCAGGCTCGCCGGGCCAAGTCTTTTCTATTACCCGGTCTACCGTTGTTGCGACCCCAGTGGTAGTCTTGCCGGGTGTGTTGAATTCTGGAGGCGCGGTACAGATTACTACACTCACTCCATTGCCGAGTGGTGTTATCCTCGCCGGCATAGCTGGAGCGTCTAAAGTCGAGTTCGGTAATTCTGACTCTGCTGCCGCTGTGGTCAACAAACTATCAAGCATGGCGGCATCTATGATGGGTACGAAAGAACAAAAGGGCAATACTGCTGCCGCTACAAATGCTGGGGGTGCTCCAACATCAATTGCTCCTGCCATTACTCTACCCCAAGAGATAGCGGCCACGTTCCTGTCGACACCTACACCGGCGAGTGAGCTTGGAGCTTTGTCTCCCACTCTGACTGTAACAAATTTGACTTCTATTGCTTCAATCGCCGATGCTAGTACTTCTCTCCAAGTCTCAGCCTCTAATGCATTATCTTCGATTATAATCGCTTCAGCCGCTGGAACGACGCTTGGCCCTGCTGGCACTTCTCTACAAACGTCTGTTTCCAGCATTCTGTCTTCGATTAATTTAGCTTCAGCCGCTGCTTACTCACTCGCCACCGCTGGTCCTTCTCTTCAGGACTCCGCCGCCAGTATTTCGTCTTCAATAAATGAAGCCTCAGTCGCTGGTACACCACTTGGTACCGGTGGTTCCTCTCTCCATGCGTCTGCGTTTAGTATTCTGTCTTCAGTGGATGTAGCGTCTCGTGCTGGTGCAACACTTGGCCCTGCTGCCTCTTCCCTTCAATCTTCAGCAGCTATCATCCTAGCTTCAATCAGTGCAGCTTCAATCACTGGTGTACCAGTGGCCGTACCAACTGAAGGATCTGGGGCTCCCGTCGTGGCCGCTACCGTTGGCCCGTCGTTGGCTGTCGGTGGATCACCGAACCAGCAGACAACGGCAGTCGAATTCATTACTGCTGGCGCAACCCCTGGCGCGACGAATGCTCCTACATTTCCAGCTGGACAACAAGGTACAGCTCCGGGTCAGCCAATAGGTGCGAGCAACACCGCTACCGCAATTGTCAGCGGATCTCCATCAATTGCTCCTTCAGAGAACCAATCAGGTGCAGTCACTGTTCCAATTGTCGCTTCCTCATCGCTCCCTGAAGGCACTGCTACCTCTGCTGCCGCCTCCGTCACTGCATCAGAAGCATCGCTCATTATTGGGGCTGGTGCCACATTGCCCGCCACAGGTGGTGCAACCGGAGAGCAAAACAAGGCCACAGCCCATGCAGGCGGTGCAGCCAGCATGCCCGCCGCTGGAGCTAGCCAGTCGTCGGATAGTGCTCTGAGCAGCCAGCCAGGCCTTCTCCCAATCCAATTGGCTGATACTGTTCCAATTTTCGAAGCTCGTCCTATTTCCACACCGTCAGGACGAGTAACCCTACCATCCCTGCCGGCCTCTCTGGGCATTGTACCGCACATTGGCGCTTTGGCTACTGGCTCATCTGGAGCCTTCGGCGACTCACCATCTCTCAATGCTAGTAACGTCAGTATCTCGGTGCTACTGAATCCAACCCCGGTCCCAGATTTCCAAGGGTCCGCGGTCAAAGTCACTGTTGGCCTTGGTGTCGGAGTCATTGGCCTCGTATTTTTCTTCTTCCTTCTGTGAGAGCTTTACGATGATATGAATTAGATGATGGATGTGTGCATGATTACGGTGATAGACGGGTACTAGGCCCAACGATTTGCTCTATTCGTCTGTTTTTTTCGCGCTATACCATCAGGTGCATGGGTTATGTGGCTACGGCTGACGTTCTCTTCCTAATCTTTTATCGTGAAGAAGCGGTCGATGTTGTTGTATGTTAGCAAGTTCATCATAGCTTAGCAGATATTCTACGACAGCTGTCTGATAAAATGGGGGAATGATTAGAATGGAAGTCTTTTGAGTCCCTTACTATGTTTCGTGCCGCTTCATACCACTAGATCCCCATAGCATCCAGAGATATTTGCTATGTGAAAAGTCCTTGACGAATACATGCAAAGCGAAATGAGGAAAGCCCACACCGCAATATCTAATAACATACCCGAGACTGGATAAGATATTCAAATGCATTACGTTCTAAGAACCAGGACGGAAAAGGGCTCTTCATCCAGCCTGTTTATATAGGTACTCACTCACTTACCCCCTCCTCGTCGCTAGGATACCAGACCTGATGTTACCCGCGCATCTGAAGACCGAATCCATCATACCTGATTACTGCTAGAAAACACTTGAATCTATACTATTCCCTCGTCTGCAAATTTCTGAACTCAATCACACCCTTTCCTCACGGCTAAAACGCTGGACCTGACGCCAGTTTCTCGTCTGTATACTCAATCGTTCCTCCTCGCCGCTAGAACGCTGGAACGGGGGTGCCCGTGCGGTCTCTTCTGTGCAAAAGTAGGTAAGCGTCAAGGAATTATGTTGGGCTTTCGTGGCGAGGTGGTGGGCTCGTCTTGGTCCCCTGGGGTGGGGATCTCTTTGTTGGGTTTGTTGAGTAGGAGGAGCGTTGGGCGGTTGGTATGTTGCTCTTGAGGGAGGGTGGATGGGGGGCGGAGTTTGGGGTGTGGGGTGTTGATTTGGACGTTATTTATGGAGTCACGGCCTCAAGATTTGCTCCATGATGATGTTGAGAGTGGTGGGGGGGGGATGGCCTGTTCGCAGTCCCCGCACTTGCCATGGGATTGGCATACTGGCAATCTAAACAAGTGCGTGACCAGTTCATTTCATCGCAGGACAGCCGCCTCCTCAAGCTGCTCTCCCCCCTTTGTCTCTCTTGTGCGTTCGCAGCGCTCGGCACCGACGAGCCACCGCTCCTCAATCAAAATCATCCCGATTAACCTGCCAACTCAATACCATCATCCACAACAAAAACACACTCCCCACGATCCAAAAACTAAACGCCGCCTTCCAATCATTACAGATCCCCAACGTCTCCAGCCAGGCCAAGGTAGCCTGGCCCTGGCCCTGCGCGTAGCCGGCGCTCTGGCGGTAGAGGTTGCAGTAGCTGCTTACGGAGCCCGTGGGGCCGTAGAGCTGGATGGAGGTTTCGATGAGGCCGGTTAGGTAGAGGACGAAGAGGATGAAGGAGCCGAGGAAGACGATGCCGGGGAGGAGTTGCCGGCGGGAGATTAGGAAGAGGAGGATTCCGATGAAGAGGAGCGTTAGCGAGCCGGTGGCTATGCCGTAGGGGAATAACCTGAACGAGCGGGGAGAATTAGTGTGGGGTTATTGGGTAGGGGCATCTGGATGGGTAAGGGGGGGAGGGGTGGGGGAATAGGGTGGGAATGGGGTAGAAGCATACCATATCTGCCCGGCTTGCAGCCAAGATTGCACGGCCATGAAGTATACAAATATACCGAGGATGGTGGCGCCCGAGGCGATCATTATTACTAGCCAGAAATTGAGCTGGGCTTCGGGCCAGTGGTATTTACGCCGCCGTTCGAGGACGCGGATCACGGTGTCGCGGGCCATGTTTGTTGTAAAGGGTGGGACAGGTGGGGAGGGTAGAGAGGGCGAGGTGTTCCCCGAAGGTTAAATGAGCGGTTCCTCTGTTTGTGGTTCGAGCCTTGGAGTTGTGTCAGGCCCTTGACGGTGCGATGGAGAGTTGGTTGTGGGAGGGCGCTGAAGTGCCCTTACGGTACCTGCTCAGATCGGTCCGAGGTGGTGTCAAGATTGTGCACCGTCCATACGTGTCGTCTGAAGTTTCCTTTGGATGTTCCTGTGCTGCTCAACCGGGGCTGAGATGGTTCAGTAATTGCAGGTCAAGGCGATAGATGCGGAGGGGCACGATTGAGGCGGACTATCAATTAAGCGGTAGCGTAGCGGAGAAGGACTTATTTGACTTCAAAGCTGAAGAATGAACGCGATATGATCAGGGTGGTGTTAAGATCAATTGCCAGGGTGGTTGTGGAGCAGTGCAGAGGTGAAGCGTTGGTTGATGATGCGCTGGATGAATTTTTGGTGATGCTTCTGGCGGAGGCTGGTGCATGATTTGGTGGCGGGGGGATGGATTGGTGCTAACTTGCGCAACCCTAACGCTAAGCTTTAAGCGCTCTCTCTGGCTCTATTGAACTTTCTGGTCGAATCCGCAAACAGTCAGCTTTCCTTCAATCATACTGAGGTACCTATTATATATCCAGATTCGTTCGCTTTTTTATTTGGTCTCAGTGTGAACGGCTGCGTAATATCACATGACGCAGTATCTTTCTCGCATCTTCAGCTTCTAGAGTGCCGACAGATCTACTTCACTAACTCATTCAAGTCTAATTCCGAGGCTTTTCTCAAACAGTGATGGCATTTTTGTAACAACCTTGAAAGCACAACCAAGTAAGGTAGCTCTCGTTTCCAAGGACTGATACTTTCTTCAAGTCTCTCCATATCAAAGACACACTTCCTTGTGTTGCACACTCGATCGTGTGCCAGTCTCATATCCTACAATGCCTCTCGAACTTCGGGCAATGGTCCCGGAAGAAGCTCTCGAAGCAGCAAATCTCAGCACCAGAAGCTTTGAGAACAATCCCTTCGCGGACATCCTCTTCCCAAACGGCCCAGGCCCGCAGATGTTTCAAAACAACATAGACAGAATCAAGAATGCCTTGGATGACACGGACAGTCATGTCCTTCAGATATATGATACCGACGCCGGGAGAATGGCAGCTTATGCCATTTGGGTGTATACCAAGCCCAAGACTGATGATCAGTGGGAGGAGCAGCTACAGGCACGATACAAGATGTTTTCCGAGGCACGACAGGATCGCATTATCCCATTTCTGCAACAGGAGTCGGCGGCCAAGCACAAGGTTATGGGCAAGGGAAGATGGTGGGGTACGTCGTCCCTATTCCATCAATGCTCTTGTCATTGATTAATTCGGTCAATCTCAAGGTACTCCTTATCTAATGATGATTTACTGCAGAGCTAGACTCATTGAGCACGCTGCCTGAGTACCAACGTAAAGGACTTGGGTCGAGGCTAATGAAGTGGGGGACGGATCGGTTGGAGGAAATGAAAGTGGGTAGTGTGATTGTATCGACTGAGCAAGGCGTTCCACTATATCTGAAGCATGGCTACCAGGAGGTCGAAGAATGGGACGTCGACCTCGAGCAATGGGGCGGTCAAAAGAGATATAGGAATGCCATCTTGACGCGGTATGCACGAGAATAGATGTCATGCCATCTTCTTGAAGCGGAATATTCTCAACGATCCACCTGATATGATCCTGTGGGGTATTAGCGAGATAGAATAGGCTTCTATACAACTATTTTCAGCACTGTTCAACTATCCAGATGGCATGGGGGATGCTAAAATGTGCCATTGAATACTGATAGTGAAAGCCGAAGAACCTACTGACGCTTGCCCCTTTTTGGCCGACTTCATGGTGGGAGAACGCGCTGGCGCGCCCTGAAAGTGCCGACATCAATCATCCCCCCCCCCTCCCTCCATGTCCACATTTCACTGCTTTGCCAATTGCTTTTCCCCTCGTTGAAGATGTACAGCTTTGCCCAGTGTTCTATTTTGCGATTCCCTCGTCGTTCTGGGTCAACGCCCTCTTTGCTTGATCACTAGACCTGCGGGTCAACACGTCAGTGCTGGATGGCTACACCAACCAGACCCACCGTTGCCCGCCAATCCTCCCGACTTCCTGGAGGCTTTGACACCGATGATGATTTATCTCCGATCAAGACTAGCTTCGTGGAAGATTTGCTGGACCATCCAGAGACATCTCCGCACCCCCATGACACAGCCGTAAACAAATCTACCGAAGGAGACAACGGCTCGCACCATAAACCAAGTGACGACGGAGAAAGCATGATGCAAGGCGAAAATGATACAATTATACAAGAGAAGGAAATGCGAAGGCGGTTGGAGGATATGGACTCGACCTTTCTACAAGAGGTCTCGCCCGTTGCACGTACCTCAACTCCGCTGGAGGGGGACATTTCGGTCGTTGAAGAGCCAAATCCTCAAGAAAAAGCTGCTATAGATACAGATGATCACTCAAGCGGCCAGCGTCTAGGTAGCCATGCCCACCACGAAGCAGACGACCCAACTCCTAAATCACCAGTTACTCCACCAGGGATGTACTACACTCCTGCCCCTAATCGTGAGGAGCAACTCTCCCGCGATGACCTGCATACACAACATGGCGACGACCATGCGAACATGTCCTCCCTGGAAACAATGTCATCTTCTCCTACGGCCGCTGCAGCCGCGAGAACAGTGTCACGCGCAGTCTCAAGCGTGTCCATGGGCTCCGGATATGAGACGGCAGATGATACTCAAGGCGGTATCCGAATTGATCACGAAGCAACACCCAGAAACTCCCATCCAGAGACATCCTCCCAGGCTGCAGACTCGCCCACTCCAACCAAAGGCGCAGATCACCCCTTGAACGCGAGCCAAGCAGACACTGATGGTGGAGGTGCCGACCTCAGATCGCCAACATCTCGTCAACGACCAAAGTTCCTGAACAGCCATATGGCAAGCCAGCGGTCATCCTATTCATCGTACACTACTACATCTACGGAAGGCGGCAGCGATGTGACTCTTGGGGCAGACTTTGCGCTACAGTCTGGAGGAGCTGTACCCCAGGGAAGCATCATTAGTACTCGACCTACGAGCTTCAGTCGCTCGATCAGTCTAGGCAGTATGGCATCTGGAATCTCAGACCCTGACGAAGGCGACGACAGGATAAGGCCAAACCAAGGGGGTTTACACACGCTGGACGAGGAGGATGATACGCCGAGGAGGGGAATCCCAGGCGCAGGTGGAGACTCGAATAAACCACAAACCCCAAGATCTACCCAGCGGAACGTCAGCACACCGACGGAAACAGTGATTGCACAGCATGTGAAAGACGTTCAGGTACCTCCAACTTTGGCTCGCGAGTACAGTTCGAGACAACGTCAGTCATCGCCGGAGAAGCGAAGCGCTGCACCTTCTGCTGCGGGACGCAACAGCAAGAATTTGACACTAAAGGAGCAAAGCAGTACCATTGATCGGCTCGTCAAGGAAAATTTCGACCTCAAATTGAAGATCACGTTTCTCGACGAAGCTCTCAACCGCAGGTCTGACGAAGGTGTCAAAGCAATGATCTCAGAAAATGTGGATCTACGAACGGCGAAGTTCAAGTCGGCCAAGGAAACGCGGGAGCTCAGACGATCAATGCGCGATCTGGAGCGAAAATTGAAAGAGAAGTCCGACGAGCTTGCTCAGAAGAATAGCGCTTCCCCGCCAGTTGAAGCGGAACCAGGGCCAGATGCCGAGGCTTTTCAAGAATTGGAGGATGAGGTGATCTATCTCAGGGAACGAGTGACGACTTATGAGTTCGACTTGGAGAAAATGCGTAACGAAAGCTCGGTTCAGGAGATTGAGAAAAAGAAGCTTGCAGAGGTCGTCAGGAGGGTGGGTGACACGAGTAGGAGCACTGATGTTGGGACGCGAGAAGAAGTGGTAAGTCTTGTCTTGTTGGGAGATCAAGCACTGGAGGCTGAGTTTACTCTACACAGGACCTATGGAAAGACCTACTGGAAGCAGAGACAGCACGCCGAGAACAAACGGACGAGGATAACCGAAGGCTTCGAGAAGAAGTTAGACGGTTGAAGAGCGACGCATCGTCTACCACGACGAATAACCATAATACCAACGTCTACCATGTCAACAGACGGCAGAAATTATCATCCACAGTCTCCTACACGGGTGAATCTGAACGCGGCGTCGACGCCAATGGTCCTGCAAGTGCTGTCAGTAGCACTCTGGTGGAACAGCTTCGACATGAGAATGCGGAGATGCGGCGGGAGGTGGCAGCACAAACATCAATGCTTCAATCGCGAAATAGAGAGAGAGAGCGGCTCCAACAAGAGATCGAGGACTTGAAGCTTGGGTCTCGGCGTGGTGATGGAAGTCGTTCCTTGGCTGGTGAAAGCATCTTCGAGAGGTCTGCGTCTCGTGCTCATGGTCGCCCTGCTTCTCGAGCAAGCGATCAAACCCCGGTCACCCAGATGAGCGACCCTGAGCGTGAAGCCCTCGAATTCAAGAACGGGCAACTGCGCGATCAGAACGCCAAGCTCAGACTTGAGATCCAAGATCTAGCGAGGCAGACCGACGAGCTTTTGGACGAACTCGAGCAACTCGACGCCCTTAAAATCGACCATGAAAAGCTTCAACAACTCTACGACAATGACATCAGCCTCGCTACAGAAGACTTGCAGAATTTGCAACGGGAACGTGACGACGCATTACGAGCGCAAGAAGATATGGAAGCCGAATTACAGGACCTGAAGGCGGAAGGCAGTGAAAAGATCGGTGGCTTGGAAGACGAGCTTGATCAGAGGAACCAAGAGCTGGAGAATATGCAGAATGAGCTGTCAAATCACGCCGAAAATGCCGAAGCCCTGCAACGGGAAGTGCGCACGTTGAGCGAGAACATCTTGCGCATCGAAGAAGAGAGTGAAAGCAAGAGCAAGAAGCTACGAGGTCTCCAATTAGAATTAGAAGAGGTCAGCCATGAGGCGGACGCTATGGATAAGGATCTGCGAGAAGAAAAAGACAAGACCTCGAAATTGACCGTGCAGCAACAATCTGGTCAAAGCGAGATTGCGTTCTTGCGCGAGGAGCAAGACGGCGACAAGATGAAGATTGGTGATCTCGAGGATGCACTGAACAATCTCAAAACTAGTCTTTCGAGTGAGCGGGATCGTGCCAAAGACCTCGAAGACCGTATTGCTGAAGAAAGGCATCAAAAGGAAGTAATCGGCAGCAAGGAGAAGCAAGAGGTTCAAAAGGTAATGAATGACCTCAACTGTGAGGTATCATCCTCGAAGGATGAATCCAGAAAGCTGGCCAAGAACCTCCAGTCTCGTGAGATGGAGGCGCACACGGTCAAAGAACGACTGAACGAGCTCGAGAGCCATCTTCGCGAAGTCCTTGGTGATCCGAACGGGACGAGGCCAACGTTCCTTGTGGCAATCACAAAGCTGCAGAAGGAACTCGATGGAACTCTGTCCGAGCTTGAATCAGCACAGCACAACTTGTCCGAGAAAGACCGCCTCCTCAAGAATCGGGACGCCCTGCTCGAAAGCCACGGACTCGAGTCTAAAAAGCTCTCCGACCTCCTCGAACGCGAGCGTCAAGGCCGTCGCGCCGACAGAGCCCAGCACGAACAATGGCAAAAGACCCACCAACACACCAGCCGCACCGTTTCCCAAAAAGACATCCGCATCACCGAGCTAGAAAACACTCGTCAATCCGACCGCAAAAGAGCCACCACCCTAGAAGCCCAATACAAAGACCAACTCTCCGAACGCAACACCCTCCTTCTAACCCTCTGGAACCGTATCTCCTCCATCTGCGGCCCGGACTGGCAACGCCAGAACAGTCTCATAAACAACCACCTACCCACTCTCGATGTCGTAGCCAACACGACAATGCTACCCACCTTCTCCAAAACCCTCTTATCCGCCATCAAAAACGTCGAAACCACCATCACATACTTCCAATCTCGCCTGAAAAGCCTCGACCGCGAGCTACAAACGGAATACCAATCCCTCGAATCCACCCTCGACGCCCGCATCAAAAAACTCGACACCCTAGAATCGACGGTGCAATCCCACCGCATCAGCGGCACCTTCACCGCCGCCCCCGAGATCGCCAAGCTGCGCGGGGAAAACCGCCTCCTCAAGTCCGAGATCGCCACGCTGCAGAAACAGGAAATGCACGCCCGCAACGCGACCCGCGGCTCCAGCTCCAGCAGCTCCAGAGGCGGCGGCAGCAGCACCACGACCAGCAACCCGGCCCCGCCCCCCTCCCTCTCCCGCCACCACTCCTCCTCCGCAGTCGAACACCTCACCACCCCGCCCTCCCCCTCCTACCCCATCTCCCCGCACGCCGGCCCACCCATCTCCCCCTCCCGCCGCACCTCCTCCTCCCACCAAACACCAACAACAACAACGCAAGACGCGCTCGGCGCGCCGATGGAACTCAGCCAGCAGCGCTGGATCCATCGGCTCAGGGAGCTGGAGCGGAGGTTGAAAGCTGAACGCGAGGGTAGGTTGCTCGATCGGGTTGGGGCGAGGAAGAGGCTTGAGGAGGGGGTGGAGGAGAATGCGAGGTTGAAAGGGGAGTTGGAGAGGGC
>JAABUQ010008282.1_pt1 | contig 14654 bp, 21 predicted proteins | sample 5560001 | NCBI WGS metagenome assembly JAABUQ01 (sample SAMN10711888, study PRJNA513371) | rock metagenome | isolation source: Antarctica rocks | place: Antarctica: Victoria Land, Finger Mt nord | collected 2015-12-18 | reverse complement strand
CAGGCGCGGTGACGCCGGTCGCGCGGCGGCGGGAGATCTACGCGCTGTGCCGCCGGCATGGCGTGCTCATCCTGGAGGACGACCCCTACTTCTACCTGCAGTTTGCGCCCGGCGGCGGCGCGCCGCGCGGGCTGCGCGGCCTGGGCGAGTCGTACCTGTCGCTGGACGCCGACGGCCGCGTCATCCGCATGGACAGCTTTTCGAAGGCGCGGCGCGCCGCCGCCGCATGCCTGGGGGGTCAAGCGTGTGTGGAGTGGGCAGGGCTCGACCCAGGTGTGAGGTGAAGGTTCGTCCCTTGAAGGCAGGCTGATGGCAGATTGGGCCGAGACGTCCCGGCGCTGACAGGGATAGAGTTGGGGTACCCCGGCCGGCTCTCAGGGCCTGCGGCGCACGCAGGCGGTGGCGCCTGGCCTGCGGCTGGGCTGGGTGACGGCCGCGCCGGCCGTCATCCAGAAGCTGGTCTACTACCTGCACGGCATCTCGCTCGGCGCCTGCTCCTTCACGCAGGCGCGGCGCCGCCGCGCATCCCCCTTAACCAACCCGCAGTGAGGGTGCATGTCGCGACCTTGCACAGCCGGGGCTGCGCCTACGACAGTGAGACGAGTAGAGCGCGCGCGGGGCCCACGTCCCCCCAAGGTCCTTAATGTGCCACCGCATCCGGCGCTTGCTCGCTCCAGACGCTGGCGCGCGCGGCGGGCACAGCAAGCACAGAGCGCAGCGGTCACGAAAGAGAGCGGCGACGGAGGCAGGGCTGCCGCCATGCCCCGCTCCCTCGCAAGGCGCAAGGCGCGCCCCGCCTGTCGCGCGGCAGGTGACGGCGGCGGAGCTGCTGCGCCACTGGGGCGAGGCGGGCTTCGAGGCGCACGTGCGGGCGATGCAGCAGGAGTACGCCGCGCGTGCGGCCGCCCTGCAGGCGGCGGCGCAGGTGCGCGGCGGCCCCCGCTGGGCCGGTGGCCTCCTTGCCAGCGTGGAGCCTGGTGTGACGGCCCCGGAGGTGCTTGGCCGGTGCAGAGATCCGACCGCTGCAAGCTGTGCCTGGGGCCGCATGCGCACTGTCCATGAGTCGTCAAGTGTGATTGAGCACAAGCGCTGTGTCGGCGGGGTGAAGTCAACATAGGTGGCATGGTGTCACAACAGTGGCCGCACGCGGCATTAAGTTTGTGTTCGACCACGCTGGACCCCGACTTGGGCCTTGATCGCGGCCCACCCCCGACGCGCAGGAGCACCTCGGCGGCCTGGCCAGCTGGACGCCGCCGGCCGCGGGTATGTTCCTGTGGCTGCGCCTGCATGGCGTGCCCTGCGCGGACGCCATCCTGGAGCGCCTGCAGGCGGAGAAGGTGGTCGTCGTGCCGGGTGCTGACCCCGACCCTACTCTGCCCTACCCTACCATATGCGGCCCCTGAGCCTAGGTGTAGGTAAGGCTATAGTATGAAATCATCTGCCCGTCCTAGCCCTCACTGTGCCGCTCCTGACTGCCCGTGCGACGCTCGCGCCCCGCAACCTCAAGTATGCGTCTGTGCTGGGATGCCTGTCACCCTGGTCCATGCACTCGACACAGGCGAAGGGAGGTGGCGGCGTGCTGGCCGTGCGGCGTCGGCACACTGCCCAATGCCCAAGGTCGGGCGGGCATGCCCGCACATCGTCCCCCACATGCTCGAGGCCTTGCAAAGCGTGCACACCGAGCGCGGCACGCTGGCTGCGCCGCGCAGGCAGCATCACGCACTGCCAGGGCCCCGCGGCGGGCCGGCCGTGCCCGTATGTACGGGTGTCCTACGCGTCTGCGTCCCCCGCCGACCTCGCGCTCGGCATGGCGCGGCTGGCCGCCGTGCTGCGCTGCGCCCTTGGCTTGCAGGGCCCTGGAGCAGAGGACCCTGGCGCAAGCCCTAGCATCACGCCAGTGCCCGCCGTGGACGCCGCACCGCGCGCAGCGTCCCGGCAGGGCACGCGGCCAGAGCTGGGTGCGGACACTGCTTGCGCCGCATGCGCAGACGGCGGGGCGGCGGTCGAGTCAAACGGCAGCGCGCCGCCCCCCAGCGCTTTCCTGCGCGCGGGTGCCGCGGGCGCCGCGGGCGCCGACGCGGCGCGCGGCGGCGGCGGCGAGCAGCCTTGCGGCGAGCGCGCGGCGGCGGCGGCCGCGCTCCAGAATGCGGCCACCAGCGCGATCGGGCTGGGTCCAGGCAGCGCGGCCACGGTCGGGCTGGGCGCGAGCGAGAGCGCGCACATCAACGCCGAGCTGGCGCGCGACCGCGGGACCCGGGCAGCACGGGAGTGACGGGGGGCGGCAGTCGTCAGGCAGCGGCCGCGGCGCGTGTTGGGGCATCCAGCGCTGGCCGGCTTAGGTCAGGCGGCGCAGCTGTTGGTGGGCTGGGCGCGGTGAGCGCACGCCTGTGAGCGCCCGAGCTGGCATGCAGGCGCGGCACAAGTGTGAGCCAGTGTGGCTTAAGGGACGCTGCGCCGGCGGGTCTGCAGTTCGTGGCGGTCGACATGACTGGGCTGGCATCGGGGAGCGCGGCTGCAGCCGGGCTGGCCGGGGGGCGCGCACATCAGTGCTGAGCCGACTGGCCAGCGCCGGCACTGCATCAGTTGAAAGGCACGCCGTGCTTCATTGTTGGAAAGCCGGTAGCCAGCCCGCCACAGAGTTGCTGGGCGCAAGGCTGCAACGCAGATTTCGTTGCTAGAGTCAGCATGTCCAAGTTGTGTTGAGTACGGCACAGAACTGCTGCATCTGTCTGGTAGCTTTGCGCAGTACTTGCAACATTGGTGGCCTGAAGAGATTGCCGGCGATATTTGACGAGGACTGCCATGTGTCCCGCGATGCTGGTGTGCTGACTGAATCAGGTAGCTGGTACTGACCCATGCAGTCTCCGCATTGAGCGTGGGGTGCCTGAACACTGTTCAGTAAACAGCATGTAACAACACTCAACACAATGATCAGGCGCCGGCTCTTACGCACAGAAGCGGAGGCGCGTACAGCTCTGGTCTCGATTACGGAGAGGAACGATGCACTTAACAAGATGTCTTGAGGCTGTACAATGGCAGGCCTGTGGAATGTAGGTCTGCTGCAAACCAGCTGCAAACTCCTGAGTCAGACAAGCTACATGGCAGGCAATGCGCAGCTCTGGTCATGAATCACCATGCTGCCCAAGTGCCGCTGCTCTGGTGGTGCGATGCAGAGCATGTCGCAGGTAGCTTTGCTTGTCATGTACAAGTCAAGCTCAGCATTTTGGTGGTGCAAGCAGAGCATGCTGGGTGGCTTTGCTTCATGCGCACACTACGATTTGCATAGACTGAGCTGCTAACTCATATGTGCCAAATTGGAGCATTTGTAGCCCATGCGATCACACATACCGTAGAGAGTCGCATACTTAAACAGAGCATGTATGCAGCCTCAAGCTGGGCGTGAGCCGCTCCGGTGGCCATCTCCGCCCCCGCAAACGCATGGCACAAGGGGCAGCGGCCGCGTCGGCGCCCGGCAGACACGGCGCGGCCGCCGAGCCACAGCCTGCGCCTTTTGCGACCGCGCGGGGAGCCGCCCTCGCCGCGGCCGCACACCCAGCCATGCCCGGCGTGGGTGCTGCCGCGGTTGTGACGCTGGTGCCGCCGCGCCGCGACGCACGCGCGTCCAACCTGGCCGCCGCCGGCCCAGGAGCGGCACCGAGCGACGGCGCCAACGGCATGCGACCGGACGGCGCGTACGTCGACGTGGCCTGGGATGACCCGCGGGCGGTGCCCAAGGCCTGGGCACAAAGGTACCGCAGGCACGTCGGAGACACCACGGACAAGCTGCGCCACCTCCTGACATGGCTGCGAGACGCCTTGGCGAACAGGCGCGCTGCCCGTGCCCCGTGCCCCGTGCAGCGCGCCTGTTCGCCATAGGCGTCTCGCAGCCATGTCAGGAGATCGCGTAGCGCGTCCGCGGTGTCCGCGACGTGCCTGTGGTACCCGCGTGCCCAGGCCTTGGGCCCCGCCTGCGGGTCATCCCAGGCCATGTCGACGTACGCGACGTCCGGCCGCATGCCGTTGGCGTCGTCGCTCGGTGGCGTTCCGGGGCCGGCGGCGGCCAGCTTGGACGCGCAAGCATCGCGGCGCGGTGGCACCAGCGTCACAACCGCGGCAGCATCCAGGCCGGGCATGGCTGGGTGTGCGGCCATGGGCGCGCGACTGCGGCCCGGCCGAACACGTGGGCCGCGGCCGCGCCAGGCGCGTGGCCGAGAGCCGCGCCCAGCGCGGCCTGCAGGCGGCAACCGGCGCGTTGGCCGGCTCAGGCCCTGCATCCCCTTAGGGCAACCCCTTAGGGCTGAGGCCCCTGGCAGTTGGCGTACCTGCCGCGCGCGCGGCGGCCTCAGGCGCCTCACGCCTGGCTGTGCCTCACACAGGCTCAGCCTCGCTGCCCTCAGCCTGGAGGACACGGCCAGAGGTCAGCTAGTAGCCAAACGCCCGCCCGGTGTCAGCCACGGTGCCCGCGCAGCTGCCGGCAGCCCGGACTGCATCACACACCGCCGCAGCGCCTCCCAGCAACAGCGTTCGGCCTGCTGCCCGCCCGCGCACCCGCCGCCCAGGCTGTGCCCGGCCACCCAGACCGGCAGCCGGCGGCCGGCCGCCGCGTCGCGCGCGCGCACCGCCGCCACGATCTCGTCCAGGTGCCGCACCGCGCCGACGTAGAAGCCGCGGTGCACGCGCACCGCGCCCTCGCCTGCCGCGCCCGTCGGCGTGAGCGGCGCATAATACACAAGCTAACGCAGACGTGATGATGGTGTGTAAACATTGTGTGAACGAACGATGAGGGTCACTCACCAGTTCAAGAGGAAGCTCACCTGTCCTCACTCCCGACGCCTGATACTACACAAAAAACTGACAAAACTGCTGGTGTGTACAGTAACATATCAAGCCACGATGAAGCAAACATCACACTGTCCTCACTCCCGGCACCTGGTACAGCACCGGGTCCCGGCTCGGGTGGGGGGCGACATGCACGCGCTGCCGAGCACAGCTCCGCCCTGTGCCCCCACAGCGTCCGCCCGCCGGCACGCCGGCGCGGCCGCCGGCGGCGCCGGCGCGCGGCGCGGGCGCATGCGGCGGGGGCGCACCCGGCGCGCCGCCGAGCGGCACCGGCGCAATGTTGGCGTCGATGACCACGTCATCCAGGCAGGCGGTGCCGCGGAACGCGATGGCGAGGCCCAGGCCGTCCACCTGCCACACGCCAAACTGCTGCACCGCGTCGTCGGCCAGGCGCGCGTCCGGCGCGTCCGCGTCCAGCCCCGACTCCCTGCGTGCGCAAAGGCTGGGTCAGCGCGCGCCCTGATTAACCCTACCCAAACTCTAACCTCGGCGCGCCAGACCCGGCCGGCCAGCAGCGGCTTTGCAGGGGCGCGGGCCGTCGGCGCGGCGGACCTGAAGTGGATGAGCGTGGCCGCGACGGCGGTGCGCCCGGACGGCAGCGGGACCTCTATGCGCGTGGTGCTGCCGATGTCGCTTGCGCGCGACACATACTGCCGCCCGCCGCACGAGCTGGTCATGACGCTGCACCGTCCTGGCATGAGCGAGGGCGAGGCTTGCCGGAGCACAGACACGCTGCAAGCAGTCGCTGGTGTCAAAGCGGCAACTGTCAGCCCCTGACCTCCATACGCATTCATAAGTATGATGGAGTGCACTCGCGGCTGCTGCTACGGATGCTTGTGGCTTTTAGTGCGAGAGCGGGCGCGGCCTCTCCACAGTGCCCGAAGTGCTCGACGCCGAAACTCGGCCAGCAGCAAACACCAGGCGCAGCGGCCGCGCCGCACATCTGACCTTGCTCACACTGACAGCGAGGCAAGAGGCCACTTCCACACGCGGCTGGGGCGGCGGCGGCGCGCACCGCGTAGTGGCACAGCTCGGCCAGCACAACAGCGATGCGCAGCAGGCCGTCATCCGTCTGGAGCGGCGCCAGGTCGAACGCGGCCTCCGTGGCCGCCTGCCGCCGCGCGCGGCTGCGCCCGTGAGCGCGCGCGCAGCACGGCGGAGCGCTGGCTGCCAGGGTGTCTGCAGCGCCAGGTGAGCCCATCTCTGCGGCTATCGATCACGCAAGTGTCAGGAGTACAAGCCGGTGGGCAGGAGTCTGCAAATTTATACGCGAGGCGGGCGGCTTCTATATACGCACGCTCACAGCTCTATCAGGAACAAGCACACAGCACACACAGAGCTCTGGGAGCTCAGGGCGGCGCGCCGCAGCAGTACAGCAGAGCGGGCTCGTCGAGCACCTTTGACAGGTGCGTGGACAGCTCGGCCAGGCTAGGGAGGCCGTCGAGCGGGCCGGCGCTGTCCGGCGCGCCGTGCGCGGCGTCGGCCGAGCCGCGCGAGGCTTGGCGGGCCAGCATTGCGCAGGGCTTCCTGCCGGTAGGCAGAGCGCTGGCGCCCCCCGCCTCAGGCACTGCTGCCGCTCTGTGCCGCACGCATCCTAGCGGCAGTCCCCGCACGTCCTCCGGCACGACTCGCGGACGTAGCCTGCGCTCAACGCAGCCAGATAAGCGCAGCACAGCGCATTGACAGAAGCAGTGCGGTCCCCAGTCAGGTTCATCAAGGTGCAGCGTGCGTGGTTGCAGACCTGTGCTACACAGGTTGGCCTTCTTATATGCCTCGCAGACTTGCTTGCCGTTGCTGTCCGTGCACTGCGGCGCTCGCCCCTGCCAGTCCTTTGGCACGCGCTCCTCAGAGTACCCGACGAAAATGCCGCTCCTGCCCGTTCTGGCGCCGCGAGCGCAGCACGCGAGCAAGCACGCGAGCAGCACCAGGACAAGCACTGCAGGCCGCCCGCCGTGCGGCAGCATATGCGTGCGCAAGCGCAGCAGGTGCCAGCCTCTCTGCACGCTTTGTGCGGCAATGGGCTGCTGCGCAACGCAGGGCGATGTGACTGGGAGCATGTCTTGTGTCCAGTGTAACAGCGGGCTAGGGGCGATGCAATATTTACCAAGTCGAGCAACTCGAGCCAATTCGAGCCAACCACGTCAGGCCGTACCTTGCCTGTGCTCTCCCGCCGAACAGACTTTGGGAACAGCCACAGGGCAAGAGTACAGTCCTAGCATCGGTAGTGATGGCTTCCACATACCTGCTGGTCGCCCTCCTCCTTGTGGTGGGCTGGTTGAAGCGCGCAAATGTACTGTATGCCATTGAGTATGTTGTCAACACTCTGCAGGGACAGGCGAAGCGCCGAAAGGCCAATAGGCAAGCCCGCGCTCAGCGCTTTCCCGCTTTGCAAGCAATACATATTTTATGCTGACGCGCTTCTTGCAGCGTGCCGGACTGCTGGTCTTCCTCTGTCTTGTTGCAAGCCTGAGCCGCAGCATGTATGACTGTGTTATGGATGGCTTTTCTTTTTATGTCCTCCTCCACCATGGTTGTGCTACGTGCTGCAGTGATGAGTGCGGGCGTGCAAGCCGCTGTCCTCTGCGCGCCGTGCGATGCTGAACGCAAGCTGTCTACACACACGTGCAGGTATCTCGGCGGCAACTTTGCTCCCGTGAAGAAGGAGGTGCACTCAGAGGCGCTAAAGGTCGTCGGCGTGCTGCCCGAGGGGCTGGAGGGCGTGTTTGCGAGGACGGGCCCCAACCCAGAGCAGCTGGCTGGCGACTACCACTGGTGCGCATACTTTTTGTGCACCTCGTCTTGCGTTGGCCAGGCCCTGGCCGCACCAAGCACGCTTTTAACACGCACTTGTCTGCAGTGAGATCATTGAAAGCTGCAGCCCGCTTTCAGAGCCGGTGAGGACGAGTATGGTGCCTGTGGTCCTCTCGCCAATATGGTGGTGGCTGTGGTAGGCAAGGCGTCTGTGGTCGGGAGGCAAAGTGCGAGCTGCTGGCTGACAACCGGCCTCGCCCAGGTTTGACGGCGACGGCATGCTGCACGCCTGCCGGATCAAGGACGGCAAGGTGTCGTACTGCAACCGGTACGTTGCCACTGCACGCCTGGCGCGCGAGCGCTCGCTGGGCTTCCCTATCTATATGCGGGTGCGGCCCGGGTCGGCAAGAGCGCAGGTGTCATGCATGCTTGGCTTACTAAATCCCAGTACATGGAGCTCACTGGTGTGCTTGTGCTGTTGCCAGCCCACCTGTGTGAGCACTCTGCTTGTAGCTTACATTGCCCACAGTTGCATCGAGTCATATAGCAGCTACATGCGGCTTGCAGAGGTTGTGTATCATGCGGCTCCATGTTCATGGGCAGCTTCCTAGCTCCATGCATGGCCCGAACAATATTTGAGAAGGTTTGATGGCCCTTGTGAAGGCGGGTTTTTTGGACACACGTGTCCCCCTTGCGGGGCGCAGTTTGGCGACATGCGCGGCCTGTGGGGCGTCGCGCACGCGTACCTGCAGCAGGCCAAGATCGCGCTGGGCGTCGTCGACAAGCGCCCCGGCACCGGCACGGCCAACACCGCGCTCGTGTACCACGCGCGCCGGCTCATGTCGCTGCACGAGGGCGACCTGCCCTACGCGGTGCGCCAGGCAGCCTACTGTGGTCAGTGCACTTTGTGAGTAGGTTTGCCGGCTTCCATCCTTGGTGTGCTCAGGTTGTGGCATGGACGCCAGTGTAGCACCGACGGCAGCCCTTTAGCAGAGTGCGCTAGCTGGCTCAGTGTGTGTGCTGTGCACCGAGCAGCCAAGGTCGGGGACTTGAGGCGCCGCTTTGCTGAGCTCTGTGGCAGGTGCCAGGGGCTGGCTGCATCACTGCACAGCAGCTGTGGTCCAGGCAGAACAGCAGTTTCAGGAAGAGACGGGTATTCACAGCGGGCGCTCTGCAAGTGCTGGGGCAACACTGCTGGTCGTGCGGGGGCGAATGCATAGGACAGGCTTGTCCTTGTGCCAGGATTATGTGAGCGGGAGCTGGTGCGCGCAGGTGCGCGTGCTGTGCGATGGGCTAATCCAGACACTTGGGCGCGTCACGTACGGCGGCAAGATGAATCACCCTTTCACTGCGCACCCGAAGATTGACCCGAAGACAGGCAAGCCCTGGCGGCCGCCCCATGTCCTTAGTGATGTCCTAAACCTTTGCCTTTTGCCTTGCAATATGCTGCTGACTGTTGTGGTTGCCGTTTCATATGCGTCAAGGACAACGTGTGCCGTCATGCCATCGTGGCTTGCATTCCAGCATTCATGTGCCAAGCAACGTGTGCTGGTTCAGGCGCGATGTACCTCATTGGGTACGAGATCGACAAGACGCCCGCGGGCGTGCACTACGCGGGCGTGGACAAGGACGGGCGCCTGGAGTTTGACATCCGTGTGCCGCTGCAGGAGGCGCGCAGCCTTCCGTGTGAACAGCACGCTCGAAGCATCGGCGTCGCTCAGATCATACGCAATGGGTCAGGCTTGTTGTTGTCGGGCGGTGTGGATGATGCAAGATAGTGCTAAGTTTTCGACACCGAGGGTCATTGCAAGACCTGATGCGCTGCTTGCGGTTGATGCTGGACCAGTCTCATGTACACATACCTTTCATCTAAAGAGTGGAACATCGCATCATTGCAACCCATTTCGGCATATGTGTGGTAACTGGCCGTGACGTGTTGTGGTGCGTGCGGGCCACCAGGCCGTGATGATGCACGACTTTGCCATCACGGAGGACTACGCCATCCTGGTGGACACGCCGCTGGTCTTCCGGCCGCAGGCGAGCCCACCCCCGCGGATTTAACATTGCGCACGTATCCCTCGAGCGCATGACGAGCCTGTGCTGTGCTGCGGCCCTCACCTGCAGGCGTGCGGAGGATTGTGTGTGCGTTGCTTAGAAACGTGTCAGCTTCGATGGGTCAGAGCTAGGGTAGTTGGGGCAGGGCTTGACCTTACCCCAAGCCTATCCGCCCGCGCCGCTGGCTGCAGTACGCGTGTGGGGAGTGTGGCCACAGTGCGCATGTGGGGAGTGCGGCCGCAGTTTGCAACTGGAAGCGTGGCCGCAGGAGATGGTGAAGCGCAACACGCTGCCGCTCGTGTACGACCCCAGCCGCCCGGCGCGCTTCGGCGTTCTGCCCAAGCGGCCCACGTCCGGGAAGGAGGTGCGTGCGCGGCGCATTGCGTGGACCTCTGGGGCGGCTGCGTACGTGTGGGGGTGGACTTGTGACTAGTGCTGCACCAGTGCATGGGTCCAGCTCCCAGCTCTGCGACCTGGCACTGCGTTCTTGTGCTTGCTGCGGCAGCGAGCTGCAGCCCAGCAGGGGACATTGACAGGGAGTTTACCGAACCCTTGCGTGAGTTAGAAGGGCTGGACGCGAAGGCTGCGAGCAAGCCAGCTGGGCAGGAAGCGCGGCAGACGCGCGCCGCGGGCCGCGCAGGTCCGCTGGTTCGAGCTGCCGCCCGTAATGATCTTCCACGTGGCCAACGCGTGGCAGGAGGGCGAGCACACCGTCAAGCTGTTCGCCTGCTGCTTCACCGACGTGCGCCTGCCCGCCCGCGCGGCCCTGGCCGCGGCAGGCGCTCAACGCATGTGCTGCTACCTGTGACCCTGCAGGTCTGCCTTTGCAGGCACGGCAAGGCATTGTGAGGCAGTTTAGAGCGCTGTACTCGAGCATGCCAGTAAGAGCGGTGTGCTTGAGCACTGGACCGGATTGGAGAGAGGCTTAAGAAGCGTCGATTCAAAAAGCGTGCGTGTGAAGCCAAATGCTCCCCGAGCGGACCGGCGCGTGACCGACACGGGCTTGCGCAGTTCACCATGGACATGGAGAACGGGGACCTGCCCGACTCCGCGCACCCGCGGCTGTATGAGCTGACGTTCGACATGGCGACCGGCGCGGCCACGTCGCGCAAGGTCAGCGACGTCATGTGCGAGTTCCCGCGCGTGGACGAGCGCCTGACAGGCGCGCCGGCGCGGCCTGGCAGCGGCGCGCGGGCAGCGGCGCGCGGGCTGCGGCGTTGTTCACTCTGCTGATGCAATGCGCACGATGCTGTTAGCGCTCTGGTGCAACAGCGCGGTGCAGGCCGGCTCAACTCGTTGGAGGCTATCATATGTGTACACAGTGTAGCCTAGCCTCTTCAGCATGACGTGTCTGCATGCGCGGGGTGTTGCCAGCGTGCAGTGGTGCACACCGTAGGGCGCGTGGCCCCTGCGGTGCACGTCTTCAGAGTGCATGCCCGCTGCAGAGCCAGTCGCCTGCCTGCCACCTGGTGCGCACGGCGAGCACGCTGGCCCCTGCCCACACTTCTCGCATGCGTAATCATATGACGTAGTTTATGACATCAGCTTCCTGCAACGCGCGCGCCAGGCCACCGCACGCGCTTCGTGTACGCCGCGGTCATGAACCCGCGCCGCACGACCGGCGCGTTCACCGGCGTCGTGAAGCTGGACCTGGAGGCGGCCGCCGCGGGGCGCCCGGCCGAGGCGGGCATGATCAGCCACGGCGGCGCGCGCCTGGGCGGCGAGTGCGTCTTCGTGCCGGCAACCACGGGCCCGCAAGGTGCGCTCCAGCGCTGCGCCCACCGCTAAATATGCATCCCGCTTGGGGACAGGTCCTCTTCACAGGTGTCCTTCCAAGCTGCAGGCGGGCATCGCCGTAGCAGTGCGCCGTGGCCGCGGTGCGCCCATGTTGCAGCAGCATGTCGCTCGCAGGCTGAGCGTCCAGGACTTGTTCGGGGGGCAGAGCTGCAGGCGGTGCACAGCCAGGGCGCCGCTCGGGGGCGCTGCCCCCACACCAGCACCGCGGCGGTCGCAGCAGACACGCTGGCGACCCCCCTGTGCACACGGCCCGAGCGGGGCGCGCCGCGCGCGGCAGGCGAGGACAACGGCTACCTGCTCACCTACGTGCACGACGAGGCGAGCGGCGAGTCCGAGCTGGTCGTGCTGGACGCGCGCACGATGGCCGCGGAGCCGCTGGCGCGCGTGCCGCTGCCGCAGCGCGTGCCGTACGGCTTCCACGGCACCTGGGTGCCGGAGGCGGACGTGCAGGCGCAGGCGGCGACCGCGCTCTAGAGGCTGCGTGCCTGCCACCCTGCCATATGCCGTAGATAGGGCCTCCGCCAGCAAAGGCCGGCAGGTTCGCGAGGCCCCGGAGCGCGGGGGGCGGCGGACCCGTGCTTTGCAGCTGCACAGGCGCTGCCAGCGGCTCCCCTGCCGCAACGCAGTTCCCAGTGTTGCAGGGGAGCAGGAGGTGGTTGCGCAGGTGCTGGTGGCAGCCCTGCAGAGCGGGAATTTGTTTACACTCTTGGTCCGCCCATTCCGGCCACTGGTGCACGTTAAGTAAAGGAGGCGACACGGGCAGCAGCTGGGTCAGGCAACCATGCTGGCGTGGGTCGCCGCCTTGCTGCTTAACTTGTTGATGTAGAGCGACGCAAGAGTGTAGAGCGTGACATGGGGTGGTGTGGGTCGTCCGTGACACATGTGCAGGCTTGAGGGCGGGGCTGTGCAGGGTCAGGTATACTGAATGCATGACTGATCCCGGGCAAGGGCTATATCGTGAACACAGGTTAGCTGTAGCTGTACCGTGACACAACGCATGTATGAGTGCTGTGATCCTGCGTGATGCTGTAGAGTGTGTTCTGTTGGAAAGTAACGCACCTGTAACCGTGTTTTCCAATGCTTCCTGAGCTCAGACCTCGAGGTCTTCAGACCTCGAGGTCTCCCGCAGGGCTCGTGCTTTTGAGCGGTGCTGGAGGCAAGGGACTGTGTGAGAAGCGACCGTCAGCCTCGTTTAATATTTACAATATGTGCAGGACAGTGGTGTGGTAGGTCCTGCCGATGCCCCCAGCGCTTGCCGATATGCGAGGGACTGCAGGCGGCCCTGCAGTGCATGAGGTGGCGCCAGCGACAGCCGCAGGACCGCCTGCACAGACCAGCAAGCGGCCTCGGGCGGAGCCTGAGGGTGCAATGCAAGTCGACCACAGTGAGCTGTTCAGCCAGGAGGGGCGCGCGCGCAAGCTGGCGCGCTTGCGCGTCCTGGTGACCTCGTTCGCTGGCAAGGAGGGCGTCATAGGCCTTCACGGCGGCCTGCCGCCGGCTTCCGCGTTCCCTATCACAGAGATGGCGCTGACTCTTCGCGATGGGACACGCATTGTCGTTGACGACCCAGCCAAGGTGCGCGCCAGAGCGTGTTTGAAGTCCACACCAGTAGGAACACTTGTTCTTCACCTACACGGCCTTGTTCTAGCTCATGAACTATCACCAGCTGTGACTCACGGCTATGCTGCGCTTTCACCTTCTCAACGCACCTAGAACGACTGAGTTGGCTTTGCACATATCGCAAGCTTTGCAAAGCATGGGTGCTGCGAGACGCTCTGTGTCACAACTTCCAGCTTGCCGTGTGTGTTCCCGCCGCTGACTCCACCGGCTGAGTTGGCAGACGTTGCTTGGTTCTGATCCTGCTCGTTCAGGACAGCAACAACAAGCTGAGCGGGCCGCAGGCATGCTATTGCTCAGAGGGAGGTGTGGAAGAGTGAGGAAGTTGAGCGCTGACACTGTGCAGGGCTGTGCACAGGCTTGGCAACCGTGCTCTTGAGCCAGGCGAGCCCTAACGTGTGGGCAACCATAGGGGAGCTCGAGGAGCCAGGTGGCATTGTTAACTTGTTTGGGGCAGGCTTCAATTAAAGGCAACTGCGGGTTGCCCGGGGTGCAGATGGCGGCGGCGCAGCAGTACAGCTTCACGCTCAAGGGCTACGGGCCGCTGCACGACTGGGTGAGGGCCCACACGTGGCGGATGCATGCCCCGCCGGGCGACCACGACGTCATGGTGACCAACGGCAACAACCAGACCATTGACGTGCGCCCTCTGCCCCACCGTGCGAGGCCGGCAGCGCTGCTCCCCGTGCAGCAAACCGCCGTCAAGAACGCGAGGCGGTGTGCGTGAGGCGGGGCAGCAGTACTCACTAGTGTGAAGGCTACCACTGCTTGCGCCGCAGGCGATGCTGCGCTGCTGCTAGAGTGGGGCACCTCAGGGCTTCTGGGTAGGGTCATCCTACCCCAAGCAGCACACGCACGCACATACGGTTGACCTGCTGAGCGCTTCCTCAAGCCTGAGCATGACGTGAAAAGGGGTGCTGGGTCGATGCGCTGTGCTTGCTGCAAATGGTGCTGTGTGAAGCAGCCCTGTTGCCGGGCGACAGCCCCAACTGTGCATGCAGCACATGAACAGACGCTGCTGAGTCGCAAGCTGGCTGGCTGCAAATCCAACAAGCACTGCGCGGCGTGTGAGGGCGGGCGACACCGCACGCCGCGCGCCGCGCAGATGGTGCTGCGGCTGTTCCTGGACAAGGGCGACGCGCTGCTGTGCGAGCAGCACACGTACCCGCACATCGCCGAGTCGCTGGTGCAGCCGGCGGGCCTGCGCACGGTGCCGGTCGCGATGGACGGGCAGGGCATGCTGCCCGGGGCGCTGTCGGAGACCCTGGAGGGCTTCGCCGCGCGCGGTGAGCGGCCGCCGCGGCTGCTGTACACCGTGCCGGTCGGGCAGAACCCCACCGGTGCGCGCGCCCCGCCGGCCCGGCCAGCGGCTGGACACAGCGAGCGCCTTCGTGCCTGGTGCAGTGCGTGCTGCTGCTGCCCGGCCGCGCGTCTGGCAGGCGGGGCTGAGGCTGTCGTGTGTGGCACGCAGGCGCGGTGACGCCGGTCGCGCGGCGGCGGGAGATCTACGCGCTGTGCCGCCGGCATGGCGTGCTCATCCTGGAGGACGACCCCTACTTCTACCTGCAGTTTGCGCCCGGCGGCGGCGCGCCGCG
>JAABUQ010008281.1_pt1 | contig 14658 bp, 11 predicted proteins | sample 5560001 | NCBI WGS metagenome assembly JAABUQ01 (sample SAMN10711888, study PRJNA513371) | rock metagenome | isolation source: Antarctica rocks | place: Antarctica: Victoria Land, Finger Mt nord | collected 2015-12-18 | reverse complement strand
GATCCACGGTGAACGCCGTAGGCCGTCTCAGGTTCGGGTCGGGCGGGATGATCCGCGCTGGGCCGTCGGGCGAAGACGAGGGCGCCGTCGAGAACGTCTCGTTGGCGGTGTGCGACGGCTGGGGACGGGGCGTTCGGTCAGCCGACGACGGCGTGCCGAGAAGCTGGAGGCTGCGTACCACCCGCACCTGAAAGCTGACGAACGCGATCACCTGCGACAGCGTCACGATCGCTCGCGTAGATAGCCCGACGTCCGCCAGCGCCTGCAGATCAGATGACCGCGCGCGGGCGGGTGCAGTCGCCAGCAGGTCGGCGTGCCGCAGTATCGCCTGCAGTCGCGGCGCCTGTGAGACGGCCGCCTGAGCATCCGCGGCGCAGGCAACCACCTCCGGGCTGGCGCCCGCGTCGACGAGCCGAGCGCGATAGTGTGTAGGGGCCTCGCCGGCGGCGTGTAGCGTGGCTACGCGCACGCCGGTGGCCAGTCGTTCGACGCGACTCAGGTCGCCGACTGGCCCGGGATCGAACAGCGCGGAGTAGCTGCCCTGGGCGTGGTCGGTCGCCTCGGGGCGCTTTGCACGTAGCTCCGCCAGAGCCGTGCCGGGCTGGATGCCGGCCAGTTCGGAGATAACGTCGGTTGCGGTGGCTGTGGTCGACACGGTCATACAGTTTGCTCTTTCCTCCACCCCAGGGCTGGGGCGACTTGGTTGGCAATGCGCGCGAGCGCCTTCGCGATCTGGATGTCCGAGCGTGCCTAGGAAGTTCGGCCGAAAAGTGCATTTCACAACGCCAAGGGGTGCCGAACTCCGTTCAAGCAGATTGCCTGGAGGGGCGACTCCGTGGCAGAAGACTTTCGGCCGCCCCTCTCGGAGTTCGGCCGGGAAAGTGCATTTGACACGCCAAAGGGTCGCCGAACTCCGTTCAAGCAGATTGCCTGGAGGGGCGACTCCGTGGCAGAAGACTTTTCGGCCGCCCCTCTAGGCGTGGACTCGCGGGACGACCTCCTTTGCCACCAGCTCGAGGCTGTCCCAGTAGTTCGGCCACTGGTCCGAGGGCGACACCGTGAAGATGTGGTGATTGACTCCAATGTCGGTGAGCGCCTGGAGGTGCGCGGCAATTCCGTCTGGCGTGGCCACCACCATCCGCGCAGCGAGCTCCTGAGACGTCACGTTGGTCTTGGTGGCGATCTCCTCGACCATCGTCTTTACGCTTGCGGCGTCTGGGGCAACCGCCATGAACGTCATCTTGCAGATGTCCAAGTCCTTCACGTTGCGACCGGCTGCCCGGCATGCCGTGGCAAAGCCGTCATACTTCTCTTTGACCGCGGCCGGATCAGTGCCACCCCCGGCCATGTTCCAGCCACTTGCATAGCGCGCCGTCAGATCAAACATCTGCGGCCCGCTGGATGCAAGCCACACCGGCACCCGCGGCACGACCGTCCTTAGGCTGGCTTCACGCACCGTGAAATAGCGTCCCTCAGCCGTGACGGTCTCGCCGTCAAGGAGGCGGGTCATGATCGGCAGGTACTCTTTCAGGCGGCCGACTCGATGCTCGAAGTCCAGGCCGAATGCGGCATGCTCGTGGGCTTGATTGCCGGCGCCGAGGCCGAGCAGAAAGCGACCGCCAGAGAGATCCTGGATCGCTCCGGCCATCTTGGCCATCAGTGCCGGGTGGCGGAAGGTGGCTGCCAGGACATTCGTCCCGAGCTTGACGCGCTCAGTCCTGACGGCGATAGCTGTTAGCAGTGTCCACACCTCAGGGAAGGTCTCGAGTCCCGCAGGACGCGAGAAGTAGTAGTGATCCGGTAACCACACGGCTTCGTAGCCGAGCTTCTCGACGCGTACCCCGTCCTCCATCATCACGCGGTGACTGGGGAAAGGGGTGGTGGCCGGGTCGCCCTCGCCACGCGAGATCAGGTGAACGCCGAATCCAAGTGAAGGCATACGTCTATTCAACAACTCCTGCCGACACGCGCGCCTGGCCGGCGGTGTGATGGCTGAGGGTGCAGCCCCAGGTTGCGTGAGCCGGCCGTGACGCGTAGGGCGTAGACGGTCGTCGGCCAGGGCACTAGTCTGGCCGCATGCGCTACCCGGGTCGCCAAACGTTACGGTGTGTTCTGGCGCTTGTCTTGCTTGCCTCCACCACGGCACGACCGACCTTTGCGGATGAGCTCGTGGTGGACGACGACGCGGCTGCAGTACAGCTGAAAGGCGTCTGGGCGACGTCCACCAACGGGACCGGATTCCTGGGTAACGCGTACCGCTATCGCGTGGCCGGCGACGGCTCGAGCAGCATCCGCTGGCCATTCCCTGGCACGACCAGTGGCAGCTTCGAAGTGTTCGCGCGGTGGACCAGTGGCCCGAACCGGGCCAGCAATGCCAGCTATCTTGTCACCCACACCGACGGCGTTAGATCGGTGAGCTTCGATCAACGCACTGGCGGCGGGACGTGGCAGTCACTCGGAACGTTTCGTTTTATTCCCGGAACGGACAACGGTGTCAGCCTGAGCGACAAGGCCAACGGCGTGGTCGTCGCCGACGCGATCCGATTCGTCGCAACGGCTGGTGGAGTCGCCGCTCCTGTTCCGGCAGTGGTCCCGGCGCCAGGAGAAACAATGACGACGACAACCCCGGGCGATCCGCGGTTCTTTGACGCGACCCAGTTCCGCATCGACCGCGACGCATTCTGGGACTTCTTCCAGAAGCGCGGCGGATTGCGGACCTTCGGCTATCCCGTCAGCCGCGAGTTCCTGTTCTCTGGCTGCATCGCGCAACTCTTCCAACGCCTAGCCATGCAGCAGTGCGGAGACCAGGGCGTGGGTACGCTCAATATCCTGGAGGACGGCCTGCTGCCGTATACCCGCTTCAACGGCAGTACGCTGCCTGCTCCGGATCCAGACCTGATCGCCAGCGCGCCGCTGCCGAATGATCCGGCGTACGGCACCAGGGCCATCGAGTTCGTGGCCGCCAACGCCTCAGAATCGGTTGACGGCGAGCCGGTCGGATTTCTGACCACATTCCAGACCAGCGTGGAACTGGCCGAAGCATTTCCGCAGGGCAACGCTGATGCCAATCTGCTGCCGCTGTTGAACCTGCAGCTGTGGGGCTTGCCGACCAGCAAGCCGGCCTACGACCCGAACAACCATGAATTCATCTATCAGCGCTTCCAGCGCGGGGTCATGCACTACGACCGGGGGTGCCGCTGCACGCAGGGCCTGCTCCTGGCGGACTATCTCAAGGACTTGCTGACAGGCGTCCGTCTGCCGGATGACCTGGCTGCGCAGGCAGGAGGCAGTCCGCTGTTCAAAGCGGCCGCCGGCGGCAAGATGCCGCGGGCGACGTCATTTGTCGACGCGTTTTCGGCGCAGGCGCCGGTGGTGATCACTGCGCCCGCTCCCGCGCCAGCGCTGGTGGCTGGTCCGGTCCCCGTCAGCAGCCCCGACTTCGGCATGAGCGTGTTCCTGTGGGGCCACTCCAACACCACCGGCCGCGACCTCAAACTGGTCACCGACGTCGGCTTTCACTGGCAGAAGACGCTGTTTCAGTGGCGTCAGATCGAAGGCGCTTGCAAGGGCTGCTTCGATTGGACGGAGGCCGATCGGGTCGTCAAGGCCAGCACGCAGGCCGGTGTCAAGATTATCGCTCGGCTGGACTTTCAGCCGGCCTGGGCCCGCGCGGACGGCGCCGTGAATGGCCCACCTGACAACTACCAGGACTACGCGGATTTCGTCTCGGCTTTCGTGACGCATTTTGGCTCCACCTCGAACGGCGGTAGCGTGCAGGCGGTGGAAATCTGGAACGAAGTCAATCTCGATCGCGAGTGGGGCGGCCAGGCGATCAATCAGCAGCAAGCTGCCAACTACGTGCGTCTGCTCAGCCTGTCCTACCAGGCAGCCAAAGCTGCCGACCCGAGCGTCATCGTCGTTACCGCGGGTCTGTCGCCCACCGGTACTACCGATGGTCATTCGGCCGACGACGTTCAATATCTCCAGTGGTTGTACGACGCTGGGATGAAGGGCAAGTACGACGTCCTCGGCGCTCACGGCAATACCCAGGCCCCGGAAGTGGACGCCGCGTTCGGCTCCATAATCCACTTCCCGCACGCCAGCTTCTATTTCCGGCGGATTGAGCAGCTGCGCGAGGTGATGGTCAAGAACGGGGAATCGGACAAGCGGGTGTGGCTGCTGGAGTTCGGCTGGACCTCGGACGCTGTTCACCCGAACTACAGCTGGTTCGCGGTGAGCGAAGAGAAGAAAGGCGCCAATATTCTGAAGGCGTTCCAGTACGCACGCGATCACTGGCAGCCGTGGATCGGCGTCATGACCCTGTGGACCGTGCCGGATCCGACCTGGACCACGGACCGCGAGGAATACTGGTGGGCCATCACCAACGCCGACGGGTCGCCTCGCCCAGCCTACGTGGACCTACTCAAAGCCCGCACCAGCGGCGGCGCCCTCGCCAGCTGGTCGCCAGGCTCCTAATCTAGCGAGAGCTGGGTTAGTAGGTGATACGGGTCGGGGGAGCCTGCGGCCCCCCGCCGCCAGTCGCTGCTCCGCTTCGCTGCGCGCTCCTTCCCGCGGCGACCCCCCGCGACGTGCGACCGCGGTAGCAACGTGACTCACCGTCTCACGTTTCATACTCTTAGGCAGCCGCCCCAGGGTCTCGTGCTCATAGGTCAGCCGCCTCTATGAGCGGCTGAGACGTGCTGCTGGGCGAAGCCTTAAGCGGGGGGTCGCCGCGGGAAGGAGCGCGCAGCGAAGCGGAGCAGCGACTGGCGGCGGGGGGCCGCAGGCTCCCCCGACCCGTATCACCTACTAACCGGGGCCGCAGACTTCCCCGACCCGTACTACGTACTTTGCCGGGCCGCTTAAGGGCTCCCCCGATTTGGACTTCGTATGTACGCCGGCGCGTTCAGGCGGCGATAGTGCTCAGGCGGGTTCGGAGGTGGGCTAGCTGGGACTGAGCCTCGTGGAGCTCCTGGGCAAAGCGCTGGGTGCGGTCGCGTTCGGACTGAACGAAGCGGTTGTATGGCGCTAGCGCGTCACGTATGCGCTGGGCACTGCGCTCCAGTTCTCGCTGGAACTCGTCGCGTAGCGCAGTCACCAGGCGTGTGCGGAGCTCTTCGGTCCCAGAGCGGAACTGGGCCTTGGCCTGGCGCCGCTTGCGGGGCAGCAGCCATAACCCGACACCAGCCAGGACGCTCGCCGCAAACAGCCCGCTGATGTCGGCGGCGGCGCTGCCGAGAATGGCCATGCTGACGGCCCCGAGACCCACCGCGCCGGCCTCGAGCAGCGTCGCCTGCGTGATGGCTTCGCGAACAGAGGCCGCCAGCTCGGTGGCTTCGCGTTGGTGGTCGTGGCGCTGCAGCACGCCCCGCGCGGTTTGCCCGAGTGTGCCGAGCAACGCCCGCCGGTCATACTCGAACGAGCCCGCCAACCGCTCGGCGGGACCAGACGCGCCTACCCCTCGACGACTCTCGACCTGCTCGGTCACGGTCCGCCAGACCCGCAGGTCCTGGTCGACCATCCAGTCGATGAGCTCCTGCGTCACCCGGTCGATCCGGTCTGGCGCGTCGGCGACGACGATGCGCTCGAACTCCTGCTTGAGGACCCGCTGGCGAAACAGGTCCACGATGCGGCCGAAGCGGAGGGTGTTGTCGAGGTACTCGGTGCCGCGTGCTTCCATCTCGTGCAGGACGTTGTCCACTTCGCCAAGACGATAGGCAAAGTCACGCTGCATGTCCTCTCTGTACACTCCGAGCTGCGAGTCGATGGACTCCACCAGCGAGATGTCACCAGCGAGCAGTGCCAGCTTCTCTCCAGCCGCCATGTCGTAGGTGCGGGCGATGCGCTCGGCGATGCCGAGCGGAGTGGACAGCTTCAGCAGCAGGCGGCCCCGCTCGTCGAGCGTGGCACTCACGAAGTCTTCGAGTGCTCCGAACTGGCTTTCACTCCAGGTTGCGGCGCGACGAACGGGGTCTGCGTCGTCCTTCGCCGCCAGCGCCAGGCGAGCTGAGACGGGGAACACTTCTGGACGGAAGCCGAGCAAGCGCTCGACGCCCTGGCGGACGAACTCCATCTGCTCGGCGACCTGGTCTTTGGCCAGCAGGTCGATTTTGTTGAGGACCACGACCACCTTCTTGCCCCAGGTGCGAATGCGTTCCATGAACACGCGCTCGGTCTCGGTAAATGGCCGATCGGCGGAAGTGACGAACAGCACCAGGTCGGCGCGAGGGACGAAGTGGCTGGTGATCTCCTCGTGCTCGCGGACGATGGCGTTGGTGCCGGGTGTATCTACTACGGCCACGTCGCGCAGGAGGTCGAGCGGGTAACCAACTTCGAGCAACGGGCCCTCTCGCCGCTCGTTGGGCGCCGGCGCGTATCGCACTCGGGTGATGACCGCCGTCGTCGGCGTGACCCCTTCGCGCAGCACGCGGGCACCGAGGAGCGCGTTGATGAACGCGGACTTGCCCGAGTTGAACTCGCCTACGACGACGAGCAGGAACAACTCGTCGAGGTCGAGCTCAGCCTGGCGCAGTTGGCGCACGTCGTCCTCGCTCGCCGTTTCGAGCGACAGCCGCTCGCGGAGGCGGCCGAGGACCGTCCGCTCCTCCCGCAGCACCTCGCGAACCACTTCGGGGAGGAGCCCGCTTTCCGCCGGCCGTTCCACGCCTACGAGGCTACATCATGCGCAGCGTCACAGCTTGTGGTGCGTTCAATGTGCCAGCGGACGCTCAGTGGGGGGCGTTTTCGGTGAGGATCTTGTTGGCGCTGGTGACGGCCTCGTCTAGGATGGCTTTGGGGTCGGTCGTGGAGTCGGTCATCACCCGGGTCATGACCTGTTTGTCGATCAGCTCGCGCACCGGGTCGTAGCCGGCTACGGGCGACTCGATCTTTGCGTACTGAGCGAAGTCGAACAACTTGGCGTACGAATCTGCCACGCTGCCCCACTTCGGATCATTCTTGAACGCTGTGATGACGTCCTGCTTGGCGCTCTGCCGTACGGGCAGGTAGCCGGTATGGGTGGCCCAGTTCGTCGTCTGCGCCTTCTCGCCGAGGTACTTCAACACCAGCCAGGCGGCGAGCTCCTTTTCGGGGGTGGTCTTGTAGACCGAGACGCTCGCGCCGTACAGGTTGATGGCTGGCTTGCCGTTGTCGGGCGGCATGTCGATGCTCCAGTTGAACTTGCCGCCGCCGGCAACCGCCTGCTGATAGAAGGGCAGGCCTGACGAGCTGCCGAGCGTGAACATCGCCGTGCCTGCCCCGAAGCGGTTCTGCTCACCATTGCGCTCGCTGGTGGGCACTTCGACGGCGCACTTGTTCTTGAACATCCGCTGCATCATGGCCAGGCTTTCGACTCCAGCTGGACTGTTGAAGACGTACGTCCGCCCGTCGTCGGCCAGGATCTGGCCGCCGTGCCCGAAGATGATGGCAGCGAATGTGGAAGCGTCGTGTTGGACCGCCCAGCCGGAATTCTGGCCAGTGCTGGCTTTGCAGGCTGCGTCCTCCCAGGTTTTCCAGTCGCGCGGCGCGGTGTCCACGCCTGCCTGCTTCAGCAAGTCGGCGTTGTAGTACAGCACGTCCATCGAACGCTGGGTCGGAAAGCCGAGGCGCTCGCCGCTGAACTGGGGGTTCTGGTCGCTATCCAGGAAAGCCTGGAAGTAGTCTTTCAGGTCGTCGGGGCTGAGGCCGTACTTGGAGCTTTTGAGGAACGGGTTCAGGTCGACGACTGCACCCTGAGCACGGTAAAAGGCAGCCTGGTTCTGATACGCGACGGACATCTCGGGCGGCTGGCCGGCCTGAATGGCGGCGTTGACTTTGTTGTACACGTCCGAGTAAGCGGCGCCGCCGATCTCCGCATGCGCTACGACGCCGTAGGGGTTGGAACGGTTGAACTCGTCCAGCATGCTCTGCAGGAGGTCCTGGTCTGCCTGAGGGCGGTTGTGCCAGTAGGTGACCTCGACGTTCTGCCCCTGGAGGTTGATGGTGTCGACCATCTGAGGCGTCGTGGGCGGGTTGCTGATTGGCCCGCTGGCCGCCGGGGCGCGCGCCGAAGTTGACGCGGCTGCCGACGGGGAGGCCGACGGCCTGGCTGGCGCGGCAGCAGCCGCGCTCGGCGAAGGTGCCGGGGTTGGCGCAGGTGCCGTAGCTGGCGAAGGTGCGCTGGTTGGCGCAGCGGCTGCTGGCGGCGTGGTCGGCTTGGCCGCGGTCGTCGGAGCCGTGGTTGGCGCTGGAGCCGAGCCCGGCGACGGAGAGCTGCACGCCGCCGCCAGCAGCGAGAGCGTCAGCGCGATCGCAAACGCGGGTCGTCGGTTCTGGATATGACTCATGTTCAGCCTCACTAAAAGTACCCTTAACCTGTTCTTTTTAGCCTTTGATGCCGACCGTAGTGACGGCTTCTCGGAACTGCTTTTGCGTCAGAAAATAGAACACAATGACCGGCAGCACCACAAGCGTGGCGAAGGCCATAAGGAGCTGGATGTTCGTACCGCCTTCCCCAGCTTTGAACTGCTGCAAGCCTACGCCGAGCACGCGCATACTACTGTCACGCGTAACCAGAAGAGGCCACTTGAAGCTGTCCCACGACCAGATAAAGCTGAGCAACGCTACCGTCAACAGAGCAGGCTTGCTCAGCGGAATGACAATCGAGAAGAGGTAACGGAGATGGCCCATGCCGTCCATAAGGGCGGCTTCGAACAGCTCTTTCGGGATCTGGAGGAACCACTGGCGCAGGAGAAAGATCCCGAACACGTTGACCGTAAACGGCACGATCAACGCCTGGTACGTGTTGTACCACTTAAGGTTGTACATCATGACGACCTTGGGCACCAGCGTGGCGTCCTCGGGCACCATGATGACTGCCAGCACGAACAGAAACAGCAGGTTCTTGCCAGGCACGTTCAGCCGCGCCAGCGCGTACGCGGCCAGCACCGACGTGATCAGCGAGCCGATGACGATGCCGGCCGATACCACGACGCTGTTGGCCGCGTAACGCAGGAGCAACGGGGTACCCGTTTGCCGGTCGAAGCCGACGGCCTGCACCGCCAGGGCGTAGTTCTGCAGCTGAACGGGGTCCGAGCCGAACGGTGGCCACGGCCACAGCGTGTTGTTCACGATGTTGCCGTAGCTTTTCAACGACGTTAGCAGCATATACACGAACGGCAAAACGCTGGCTATCGCGCCCAACACCAGGACCCCGTACATGCCCAGACGCGCAGGCGAAAGGGGACGTCGGCTCACTCCGCCAAAAGGGCGGGTTGGCTGGTTGAGTCGTCCGACGAGTGCCACCGGGTATCTGGCTAGTCGTACACGACTCGTCGACCGGCGAGTCGATTCTGGACGACCGTGAGCACCAGGATGACTGCGAACAGGATGAACGCCAGCGCGGCGCTGTACCCGTAGCGGTTGTTCTGATAGAGCTGTTGGAAGATCAGCACACTGGCGGTGGTCGTGGCGTTGCCTGGTCCACCTTCAGTCATGACCCACACGTGGTTGAACGCCTTGAACGTGCCGATCACGGTGAAGATCAACAGGAAGAACGTCGTCGGAGACAGGAGTGGGAAGGTGATGTTGCGAAAGAGCGTCCAACCGCCGGCGCCGTCCACCCTGGCCGCGTCGTAGAGCTCGGTGGGCACGTTGCCCAGTCCGGCAAGGAAGATGGCGATATCGTAGCCGACAAAGACCCAGGTGGTGAACGCGATCAGCGACACCAGCGCCATACTCGGCCCGTGCAACCAGAGTGGGACATCCATGCCCAGAGACAGACCTATCAGCGCGAACACACCCCTGGGTTCAGTCAACCAGTGCTGCGCGGGCAAGCCAACCAGGCGCAACGCGCCGTTCAACAAGCCGTTGTCGGGACTGTAGAGATAGCTCCACACCGCCGCCGAAGCGACCGTCGAGGTGATGTACGGCAAGAAGAAGAGGACGCGGAAGAGTTCCTGACCACGTACCTTCTGGTACAGCAAGTAGGCGATCAAGAGCCCCAGGCTCAGCTGGAGCGGCACGGAGATCAACGCGTAGGTAGCCGTTACCAGCAGCGCATGCCACACGGCCGAATCGTTCAGTGCTCGGGTGTAGTTGTCGAAGCCGACGAACTGCGTGCACTGCAGCCGCCAGTCGCAGGCGCTGATGTAGGCACCGTACAAGATAGGGAAGACTTCGAAGACGAGCAGCAGGACGATCGCGGGAGCCAGAAGAGAGTAGCCGAGGCCGATCTCGGACAGGCGGCGGCGGGTGAGGCGCGAAGGTCGGCGCCCGGCGGCGGCTCGACGTGTGGGCACGACGGCGCTGGGTCCGGGCGGCCGGGCTGGGAAGGCCGGGGAAGAAGTCGTGTCTGTCGCGTTTGTGGAAGGAACTGCCATAGGCTCGGGGTTGGCTGGGGTGGAGCAGCGACCCGTCCCATTGTGCCCGCTCTGGCGACACCCGGCTGCGTTTTGGTTCACAGGCCCGGCGGTTGCGCGGATTGCTAACGCATGCATCACGGCTGGCTAACACCGTTCGAGGGGCATGGGCGCTCCCCCTGAGTTACTCTGGGGCTGCTGGACTGACTAGGGAGCTCGGCCGAAAAGCGCATTCACACGCCAAGGGTCGCCGAACTCCGTTCAAACAGATTGCGTGGGGCGACTCCGCGGCAGAAGACTTTTCGGCCGCCCCTCCGGGGGCTGGCAGCGCTCGCAGGCGTACGCTCGCCGGGGGCCGAGAGCCCAAGCGCGGATGGGGCTGCCGCAGCGGCGACAATGGTGCTGCTGGTAGACGTAAAACGCGTCTTCTGGGGCGACGACCGCGTCCGCGCCCGGGCCGGCCGCCGCCGCGCGCTCAGACGCGTGCACCGTGATGATGCGGCGATCTTCGACGCCCTGTCGCAGCATGGTCGCAAGCGTCGTCCACAGTCGCTCGAACTCGGCCCGGCTGAGGGAGTTGGCGGCTCGTTGCGGGTGGATGCCGTTCACGAACAGCGCCTCGGCGCGGTAGACGTTGCCGACTCCGCTGAGGATGCGCTGATCCAGAAGGGCCGCGCCAATAGGCAATGAGCTCCGCGTCAGGCGTTCCCAGGCGCGCTCAGGATCGGCGTCCTCGGCCAGGACGTCGGGTCCGAGCCGGTCGACGATCTGCTGCCGACGCTCGTAATCGATCAGCTCACGTGTGGTGGCGCCCATCAGGTCAACCGCCGCGTGCCGACTGGCCATGCGGAGCTGCACACTCGGGCGCGGTGGCGGGGGTGAGGCCGGCGACTCGCGGAAGCTGCCGATCAACCCGAGGTGGATGTGGAGGATCGGTACGCGGCACCAGTGATAGAAGAGGTGCTTTCCGCGGGCTTCAACCCGCTCCAGGACCTGCCCGTCGAGCACGGTCGCGATGTCCGCGTTGCGTCCCTGAGGCGACGAGACGCGGATGGGCTCTCCCGCCAGCTCGCGGGTGTGATCGAGCGCGAGACGGTGGATGGTGTGGCCTTCAGGCATGCACACCTACACCGCCAGGATACACGCGCGCGCGGCACAAATGTTGCGCAGCCTGCCAGCGCACATGGCAGAAACTCCTGCAGCACTGGCCCAAGAAGGCCCGCGTATCTTCGCAGAGCGAGACCGGATCGAGCGCCTCGGCCGGATCCGCGACCTGGTCTTCGGTTCGCTGGACGGTCTGATCGTCCCGTTGGGCGTCGTCAGTGGAGTGGCAGGTGGTATCGGCGAATCGCACGCCGTGATTGTGGCTGGGATCGCTGAGGCGTTCGCGGGTGCGCTGTCGATGGGCGCGGGCGAGTTCATTGCCGGTCGGGCGCAGGCCCAGGTCCACCAGGCAGAAGTGCAAAAAGAGCTCGAGGAGATGCGCACCGCGCCCAAGTTCGAATTCAATGAGCTCGTCCACATTTACCAGCAGGATGGCCTGAGCCAGGAGGACGCCGAGTCGCTGGTCGCGACGCTCGCGCGTTATCCCCAGGCCTATCAGAAGGCTATGGTGAGCCTGGAGCTCGGCATTGCGACACTCGAGCCCGAAACGACGAACATCCCCGCGGCGATGACGATCGGCATTTCGTACATCGTAGGCTCCATCGTTCCTCTGAGTGCGTATTTCTTTTTTCCCATTCAGATCGCCCTGCCCGTTTCGCTCGTCCTGACATTTCTGGCACTGGTAGCGGTCGGCGTCATCAAAGGCAGGCTCGCGAGCATGAACCTTGTCCGCAGCGTCGTGGAGGTCGTGCTCGTCGGCGTTGTCTCAGCTGGCGGCGGGTACGTGCTGGGCGTACTGCTGCCGCGTCTGTTCGGCTATTGACGCCGCCGCCGGGGGTCGTGGTCGAAGGCTACTTGCGCGCAGCTGCAAGCTTTTCCAGAATCTGGAGCTGCTGAACGTTGATCTGGTGCAGCGCGGTGAGTGTCTCGTGGTCCGTTTCCGCGCGAGCATCCTGCCCGGCCGCAATGACGTTCTGCCCAACCATGAGGATTGGCAGTAACACCAGTTGGAGGAAGGACTGGCTGAGCCAGGCAATGCCCGTGACGGTGTCACCCTTCATGAAGGCGGACAGAGCCTGAGGCAACGACACCAACGCGATGAGCACGAACACGTAGGCGGCCCACATGCTTCCGACTGCGTGCGTAACTAACACGGCCACGGCGTTGTTGAAGTGGCCTATGGCGTTGTGTCCGTGCATGAGGTCAGCGACTTCGTGACGGGTGACCAGGCGGGGTACGTGCTTGGTCGGCGATGCTGTCGCCGCGGCCAGCGCCGCCGCGTGGTCCATGCGGCGTGGCGTCGGTGCTGCAGGTTGGTGGGTCATGCACCGATAGAACCACGTCGAAGTAGCGGGTACTGAGCTGCTCGTGCCTCAGCCCTTGACGCCGCCGACCACCAGGCCCTTGACCACGAAACGCTGAGCCAGCGCGTACATGATTACTGGCGGCAGCGCGGTGATCAACGCGCCAGCCATCATCTGGCCCCAGTAGAAGACGTCCTCGCCAAGCATCTGGGTCAAACCAACGGTTACCGTGCGGGCGGAGACCGAGTTGGTCATGACGAGTGCGTACAGAAACTCGTTCCAGGCGTTGGTGAATGAAAACAGGCCAACCACGACGATAGCCGGCGTCGACAGTGGCAGGACGATCCGGATGAGCACGCCGAGCCTGTTGCAGCCGTCGATGAGCGCGGCCTCCTCCAGCTCCACCGGAATGCTCTTGAAGTAGCTCATCAGCAGCCAGGTGCAAAAAGGCAGAGTGATGGTCGGGTAGATCATGATGAGCGCGCCTACCGTGTCCGTCAGTCCGACTCCGGCTACGACCTGAAAGAGCGGAATGAACAGCAGCGACTGGGGGATGAGATAAGTGAACACCAGACCCAGGGCGATAACGCGTCGGCCGGCAAAGCGCAGCCTGGTGATGGCATACGCACCCAGTGACCCCAGGGTGATAGACAGGGTGGTGGCCGCGAGGGAGACTTCAGCGCTGTTGCGCATCCAGATGCTGAATTTGCCACTCAGCAGGGTGACGTAGTGGCCGAAGTACAGGGTTTTCGGCAGGAGAGTGAAGTCGCCGTAGATCTCTTTGTTGGTTTTGAGCGAAGCGGTGATCATCCAGAAGAACGGAATGACCGTCCACAACAGGAACACCGCCAGGGCGACGTAGGTGGCAATGAACCAGCCGCGGCCGATGGAGCGTCGTCCGACCCGGGTGGAGCCTCTGGACCGGCTTCGAACGTGCGCCGAGGTGTGGGCGTGGGCAACGGTGGCCATCTGAGATCAATCCTGACGCAGCATGCGTCGAGTCAGGAACAGGACCAGCACCAGGTAAAACGGCACCATGGTCATAGCGATGGCGGCGCCCATGCCAAGCTGATGGCCCGGAATGGCCACAAAGTACGACAGCAACGGGATGGTGGTGGTCGCATAGTTGGGTCCGCCGTTGGTCAGCACGAAGATCGGCGTCAGGTTGGCCGACGTCCAGATGGTTGAGAGCAGCGCCGTCACCAGGATGACCGGCTGAAGGCCGGGCAGCGTGATGTTCCAGAAGCGCTGCACGGTGCTGGCGCCGTCGATTTCGGCGGCCTCGTACAACTCCCCGCTGATGGCTTGCATGCCGGCCAGGAAGTTCATCGTCCACAGGGGTGTGCCCGCCCACACGATTACCACGATCAAGGCTGGCACCGCCAGTCGCGCGTCGTTGAAGAAATAGACGTAATCGTCGAGCAGCCCGAAGGTCGCGATGGCGCCGTTGATCGGGCCGGTGGTATCGAACATGAAGCGCCACACGTACGCGGCGACGACAGCCGGCACCGCCCACGGCAAGAACATGACTCCCCGCAGGAGGTTCCTGGCTGGCAATTCCTGGTTCAGGACGCACGCCATCGCCATGCCGACCATGAACTTGATCCCGACCGCCCCGCCAGTGACGACGAGCGTGGTTACGGCCGCCTTGGCCCACGGGGTGGTTGCGTCGGCGAAGAGCGCCGAGTAGTTGGCCAGCCCGACCCACGTGCCGGTCTTGCCGATGAACCGTTCCTGGAAACTCAGCAGGATGGCGTCGATGAACGGGTAAATGAGCAAGGCCGTGACGATGACGACGACCGGCGCCACCAGCAGCCAGCCGAGCTTCCAGTCTGGGCCAAGCACACGTCGCAGAGTGCTCGCGCGCGGCCCTGGGGCCATCTTGAAGATGGGCGCGAGGGTCGACGTGGTTG
>JAABUQ010008280.1_pt1 | contig 14659 bp, 14 predicted proteins | sample 5560001 | NCBI WGS metagenome assembly JAABUQ01 (sample SAMN10711888, study PRJNA513371) | rock metagenome | isolation source: Antarctica rocks | place: Antarctica: Victoria Land, Finger Mt nord | collected 2015-12-18 | reverse complement strand
GGGGCAGTTAGCATCAAAGGTCTGACTGGTGACAGTCTATGCAACTCAATGATGAAGGCGGTCACCAAAGCTAAGCGCCGCGTAACTTTGAGCATCTGCGGTTTAGGAATGCTTGATGAGACTGAAGCTGATTCAGTGCCTAGAGCTATACCCTATCCAGAACTAATAACTTCTGAGTCTTCAGCAGTTTACCGCAGCTGGAAGTCCCCTACTGATGCAATCGCCTGGGCTACTACTATACTCCCTGACCAAACCCCAGCACAAATCCAAAAGCTATTTGACTCTGTGCCATCTGTTAATGGTAAAAAAGCCCCTGCTTTTGTAAATCAGGTTTTAGAAATGGCAGTTGAATTCTAGTTTGGGCTTTGCCAACAAATCCTATGGGTGGCGTATCTCCCACTTGAGAACAATAACAATCTTGCGATTTGATTATGACACTAATGTCGATTTCAGAGCATCCGACCGTTGCTCACCGTCCAGCTTTAGCACCCCATCAGCAGTATGTGCAATGGACGGAGCACCACCAACACCAAGCTCAAGGATTGCCACCATGCGCTATCCATTTTTGGCAATACCTGCTTTACAAATATCCTGGTGGAGTGCCACAAGAGATTGATTTAGAAGAGATTCGGGTTGAACTTTCTCTTGGCAGAAGCAAGACTTACTGTGTTCAGTCTTTGAAAAATGCCCTTTGGAAATATCTGGTTCCCAGAGGGTTGGTTGAAGTGATTAAGCAGTTTACAAAGCGAATTATGCGGGTTGTTGCTAATCACGCTGGACCAACCAAAGCGATTGAAAAAAGATTTGAGTCACCTAAATTTAATTTGCACTTTACCAAACAAATTTGGGAATCTGAGTCTGAAACCCTGATGAATCCATCCTCTATACAGAGGGATTCAGAAGATACACAAACACCAGTTGAGTCTGGGTGTTGTGATGACGAAGGATTAGAAGAAATCAAAGCCGCGATCACCAACGCCCCATTCATGCAGGATGACAGTGAGTCGTCACCTTCACCACCCATTGAGCCAGCGGTTGAGGATAAGTTTTCCGCACCTATCGCCCGAGCGATTTTAGAGCGATTGCGTTCCTTGGGCATTCCCTTAAGCTCTGAAGTGCGATCGCTTGCTGCCAAAACCCCCCAAGTGCAACTAGAGCGTAACGTTTCGGCACTAGAGGAGGAAGCTGCAACCAAAGGACTGAAGTCACCCATTGCAGCGCTCAAGTACTTCGTCGTGAACAACTGCCAACCGCGCAACGACCGGCAGTCGTGGTGGAACAGAGCAGCGGCAGCTTTAGGTAGAGAGCAGCGCGATCAGTTGATTCAGTCTGTAACTGAGCACTTGGGGGAGGTGATGGTCATGTTCACCAATGGGCGACGGCTTGCCTTAGCTCAAGCGCAAGGGATGACGTGGGAAGCGATCGCAGCTTTAGGGGAGGAGTCATGAACGATACTCTATTCGACGTATCTCAATACAAGTCTGCATCTCCCGAAAGCTATCACTCCGACTGGAAAGATGCAACCGAGTCTGACCCAGCTGGGGATGTACCCGACTTGGAGCCAAACCTAGAAATCAGGACTGATGAACCAGATGGCAATGCACCGACTGGGTGGCAAACCGAGAGTGAATTTACCATCACCTTGGAATCGGGGCAGACTGTCCAGGGGAATTTCGTCCCTTGTCTAGAAGGTGAGCGCAGAATGCATCAATTCGACTTCACTGGTCCTGTTAGCCCCACAGGCTTTAAGTCCTACTTTGTCCTGGCAGTCGAAGCAGAGGGATACCCACACCCATGTGATTATGCTCAGGCTTATGTCCAGCATTTAGTTGCTCGGCTTGAAACAGCACAGCAGCAACAGGCCAAGGGCAAAAAGAGAGCGCGACGACCAGTTGCAGAAGTGAAAACGGCACAAGAACGGACAGCCGATAACGGCAATTTTAGGCTTGAACCTGCTATGACAGAAAACGAAACGACTAATTCGAGTCACGTCCCAGTTGAGGTAGTTGAGGAACTCTCCCCAGAAGAAGAGGCTGACCGGCAGCAGTTGGAGTTGAAAGTTGAGAGAGCGTTTTTTGAGGCTGGACGTAGCTTGCGAGAATTACGCGACCGCCGTTTGTACCGTTCTACTCACAAATCTTGGGAGGAATATTGTCAAGGCAGATTTGGTTTCACGCGCCATGCTGCTAATTTTAAAATCGCAGCAAGTGGTGTTTTTGAGAATTTGGTAACTAAAAGTTACCACCCCGATGATGCAGAGGCGGCGGATGAGGAAATGGTAACTAAAAGTTACCAGATTCTCCCAAACAAAGAAACTCAAGTCCGACCACTGGCAAAACTAGAGCCAGAGGAGCAGCGACAGGTTTGGCAGCAGGCTGTAGAGGCAGCGGGTGGAAAGGTTCCTACTGAGGGCCTCGTTAAAGAAACCGTTTTACGCCATCAAGGGATTGTCGAGCGCCTCAAGCAGAAGAATCCATCACCATCAGAGTTCGCCCAAGGAGATGTAGTTGAAATCAAGGCTCTTAAGCGCTCCCCTTTGCATCCATTCAACGGCATGTGGGGAACGATTGAACACGTTGGCAGTTTCAGCTACACTGTGCGGGTCAGCATTGCGAAGGATACGCAACAGTGCAAGGAGTCAGAAATGGTCAAGGTTGACGATGAATATGTAGATGATATTAAAGCTGTGGGTCAGCGCATAGCGGCGTTGATTCAGTTTGAGTTGGAGCCGGTCGAATATGCAATTATTGAGGTGCTACAGCGCTCAAAATGCTTCACGCCAAAGCAACTGATGTTACTGGCCTTTTTGGAGCAACAGTACAGAAGTGAATGACATGACTTGCAGTGGCGAAAGTCTGCTCGAGGGCGCGACTGGATTAATCTAACACCAAGGCAGTTGCCAATCATCTCCCTTCACAATCCAGCTTCGTCCAGCTTTCTCCGCCGCTTCAGGCGTGTAATACAGCTTCTGTTCTCCGAACACAGCACCGCCAGAGCTAATCACCCGAAACTGCCAGCAGTGTCTGTTGGTGTAAAATACTAGCAGAGTCACCCCTTGGATGCCAATAACCTGGTGAATGATGGTTTCAGTCATAGGCCAAAGAGCTCGTTCACAGCCCTGAAAGTTAACTATCTCATGAAGCGGCTCAGACTTATCAGCCTTCTTTCCTTCTCATCTTGAGCGTTTCCACTATAGCTAGTATCGCCCTAGCTGAGCAGACATCGCCTTACCTCCCAGAGCCGCAATTTACTCCCGGTGCTGCTTTTACCGATGCTACACGGAAAGAAATTTGTGTACCGGGCTATGCCAAGCGAGACCGAGCTGTCTAAAGTTAAACTAACAGGTTTATCGTGAGTATGGCATCCGCCAACGCAAGCCGGGTGAGTACGAGGTTGACCACCTGATTCCACCAAAGCTAGGTGACTCGAACGAAATTTCTAACCTTTGGCCTGAGCCTTACCAAGGTCCCAACAATGCACATGATACAGCGGATTTCAGCTTGATGAAGTACAGTGGCAATCTGTGAACTCCGATACCCTGGCACAAGCCGTGTACTCTGCTTACTTGAAATCTGCTGTAAGGACAGGCTTGAGGACTTCCTGCATCAACAGGGATGCCCTTGCAACAGGCGCAGCAGGAAATTTAGACAAACTGGATAAACTCTGATCCACAAGTGCCTGAATCTGAAGTAAGCTGACCCTAGATGCCAAGAGACAATCGTGAAAACAAACTCCCTCACCCTGACACTGCTGCCACCTGGAACTGACACCTGTGCCGTTGAGGATCTGATTGAACTGAGCGCGGAAGAGATTGCCCTACGCCATCGGTTAGAGCTTCGGGTGGAAAGAGCGCTATATCGAGCAGCAATAGTCTTGCAAGCCCTTCACGATGGTCAAGTCGAAAGCTCAGCCCACCAATATTTAGACCGAGGATGGCAGAATGAACAAAAAGTGCAAAGGGCTTGGAGTGAGGTAGAAGTGGCATTACGGGAATTGCGCGATCACAAGCTCCATCGTTCAACGCATCAGGACTTCGACCGCTACTTAAGGGAGCGCTTTGGCTCCTTTGTGCAGGATTATTCGCCCGTCATCGCACTTGAATCGTAACGCCGATGGCTATCAACAGCTGGAAGCTACAGTTCTGACACTTGTACTTCCTAACCAGGTAGGAGTTCAGCCATAGCGATCGCGTCTTTGTTCTCCAATATTACGGGTTGCCGTCATTATTGTTGAGAAAATCGCTCGACTTCATCTATGCCGAGTCCTAATGCCTCAGCCACCTGTTCGACACTTAATCCCATGCCCAACAATCGGGGAATGGCGTCCCTTTGTGCCTGCTCTGCTTTTTCAGCTCGTTCGTCGCCAATCAGCAACAGATTCCCTTGTTTGTCCCACCAACGTAACCACAGTTGGGTTTGATTGAGATAGCTACCCTGCCACAGCCCTAGTTCTACGTCTAATGGTGCGATGGGGTAATGCCCTCGCTCGTTAGCAGTTAGCAACTGATAAAATCCATCCATCAAGCGATATACCTCTAGCTTGCCATTGTTGATCTCGTAGATGCCGTAGTAAGGCATGCGTATAATGCGTTCATATACCCAAAACTTCCCCGGCTTTGATACTTCGCCAAAGTCTGTTCGGGACAAAGGTGTCGTGTCCCGTTCTTCTGTTCCATCTCCACTAGCAAACTCAAAGGCAATCAACGGAGCTATAAATTCCCGCCATAGTACATAAGAACGACGGATTTCACCGTCTAGCTTTGGTGGTACATTAGACACGTAGAACCAATCAGGGGCAACAGCACCCTTTTCAGGTGGGGCAGTCTCTCGCCAGTAGATGCCGCAGTCCTGACCAATAGCGTATTGCCCATCAGGATGTCGCTGCTGCAGAACCGGACCAATCGAGTCAGTGAGAATCAGGCTTTGGGGATGCTCCTGAAAGTTTTTCACAAAGGTGCCGTCCGACTCGGGTAGCTGTGTGTGGTCGGGGAAGGGAAGAGGCAGAAAAATAGAGGGAATCTCTTTAGCCATAGGTTTTCTCGGCAGTCTTGCATTTCTTATAGACTATCCTGTGCAGAGTCGAGACAAATTTCGAACTGTGCTGAACGCTGTTTCCCTCATTCTTAGCAAGGGTACTGCCATGGATGACAACTGCGATCACTGCTCAAGAGGAATAGACGGCAGAGCCTCGACCTCACTAAATTTAGGGGCAATCATGCTTATGCTGACTTTCTCTTCCCAAACGGCACAATACGTCCTTCTGGGGTAGAAGGCTTTGTAGTACTTTTACTCCCCCGTCCTCTTGCCTGCTTAGTGGCTGCCAAGTCGTCTTTCTGTACTATGGATTGATCGTACCCATCATCGTCGAAGGTGTACTCAAACAAATCTCCGGGAGTGATAACTTTATTATCCCCTCTCGCTTGATAAGCCCTCGTCAGCCCATTACACAACCTGTTGAGAACTCTTCCAGTAATTTGCTCAAGCTCATCAGTATTCTTGAGTTTTGAAATAGATGTGCGATGAATTCCTGACAGTTCGGATAGTTCTTTGTTGCTAATATTTTTCTCTGCCATCAGCATCCTAAGTCTCCAGCGGATCATATTTTGAGAGTTTTTTTGTACTACTCCCATAAGTTTCCTCCATTAGGAATTTGATAGCTAGGGGGCTATTTGCTTTGAGATCCCACTCTTTGTGTAGCTCTCTAGCTATTTTAGCATTGAGCCTTGTATATATGTAGCGACCATGATACAATAAAGGCACAAAACAAGAGCGGCTAGCCCTTTGACCTGAGAAATCACAAGCTAACCGCCCCATTCCCGCATTTCACAGGAGATTCAGCTCTATGATGACACAGATCTGCGTAGCCCCTCAGCCAGCAGATGAGGTTAGTGAAGCCTCTACGGAACTGGCTAACCACCTAGACACAGATGCCCAAAAGTCTACGACCACACTTTCAGAGGATGGTGCGGCAGGCCACAGGGTAGTAGAGACAATCTTGCCAGTGGAAGAGGAAGCGATCACCTCCGTTAAACTCACCCAAGATAGTGAACAACAGTCAGACCCCACCGCGCCCTTCAAATTCGATGATGCAGTCCTAGCAGGTTTTCGCAGAGGATACCGTCAAGATGCCGTTTCAACTGCTGGAAAGACCCAGAAAGCTGGAGCATCGGCTACCCAGACCATCTTGGAAATGGCGGGTTCGATCCAGCAGATGAAATCGCGGCTGAATCTCAAAGAGTTTGGAGTTTTTGTCAAGGGGCTACTGCAATGGGTAGGCGATGAAGCCAGAAAATATCTGGATATAGCCCGTGCCTTTGACGGGTTCGAGCTTTCACGGTTGCAACATCTTGAACCCTTTACTCTCCTGAAGCTGCGCTCTAAGAAATATGCACCAATCGTAGAGCAACTGCGATCGCACTTAGATATCACTCCTAAGTTGGTGCAGGATTTAGTTAAGGAGTTGCTGCCGAAGCCAACTAGAAAGAAGTCAACTGAACCAATTAGCGGATGGAAACAGGCACGTCCCGGTGGCGGACGCTACTACAACTTGCTTTTGCATGATGATGAGCAAACTGGCTTAGCGATTGAGCAACAAGCGGAAACTGAGGGGACATTACCCCAGAAAATCATAGCTGAAGCAGTAGCACTCAGAGCAAAGCAGAAGTCGGGTGCAGTTTTAGTCAGCGGCTATCGTGCTGCACAACTCGAAGAATTTCCAATCGTGATCGAGCATACGCGCACTCTGGAGCGAGAGAAAAGAGGACTAGAGCTGGAATTGGACAAGCGAGATCGCACGATTGCTGAGCTTGAAGCGAAACTAACTGGACGTGCATTAGTCCCCATAGAAATGTGCTCTGAGGAATTGATAGGCTTGCATGTTGAACGTGAGATGGAGTCGGAATCTTTAGACCCTTTGCACTCTATGGGGGACGGGCTAGAAGCACAGGTGGAGCAGACAGCAGAGCCTGAAGTGACTGAAGCAACTGATTACTCAGAGCCAGCACCAGAAGAAGCCCCTGCCCACCCAGTGCAAGAAACAGCCAGCCTCGCACCGTCCGATGACGCCTCTGCCGCCGACCGTCCGCTGATAATGCCAGCTTGGGATGTGCTCAAACAGCTTCGAGACGCTGAAGGCTATGTCCAATTAGTGGAATCCCAAATCCACGAACTCAACTCAAAATTAGCGAAGCCCAGCTTGGATAGAATTGTCGAGCGAGAACTGAAAGATGTACTCAAAAACCGTCAAAACTTGCGAATTAACAAGATCTCCCAGATAGTATCTTTAGCCGACAGCAATGGTATCCCAGCCGATTACGAACAACTGAAAAGCAATGGACGAATCGTTTTAGCTCCTGAATATGCATCTGTTGCGCTCAAGCAAGCCAAGACTTGGTTAGATGTGGTGTTGGTGGTGGGAGGTGATAGCTCTGCGCTGTTAAAGGCTGTTAAAATTTGGACTTATGAATCAAAACAGCTCTTAGTTCAGTTATTATCTAAATATCTAAAAACTGAGCCCACTGCTCTTGAACAAATTAAGTGGATTCCCGAAAAGTTGCTTTGGAAAGCATTTTCAACTTTGACATTCACTTTAGAGAAAATTCGCTCCTCTAATAATTTGGTTGATGAGCCTGAGATGGAACAGTTTTGTGGCTGCAAGTTTAAGTCTGTAGCTAACATTGGGAATCCTCGTGAACAGTGGTTCTTTCAATCTGGCGGCAAAGTACTTGATGTATTTGGTCGGAGTGGTTTTACGGTTGAGAAGTTTTGACAACTCTCTCTAAAATTGCAATCCTAATTATTTGAGGAGAGAAAAATATGTTCACCAGCTTAGCAGTTGTCAGGCAGTCAACGTTTGCCAGTCGCATAGCCGCAGAAGTAGACCAAGAGATCCGGTTACGTAAAGAGCTGACCAAACGTGCCTGCATCAACTGCGAGTTTTTCAGTGGAAATGAATATCTAATTTGTCCAGTTTACCCTGGAGGCTTGAGGTTCAGCGCATGGGAGCTTAATGATTGCAAAGATTGGGAATTAACCAACAGAGCGGTGGTGCAATAAGTGGCGTCTTCCCACAAAAGTTTCTTAGGCGTACCACAAAATAAAAAATCCATTTTTCTCTCTTGACAATTATTTTGTCTATGACTTTCACTGACTGTTTTGCTGACTTGACACGAATTAAGACACGATCTAAATTCTTTGAACCTGAGTTCGATGTAAGCAAATTGCCTCAAAGCATGCTCCAGTATCGCTCTTAGGCTAAATACGCTTAAAAATTAATTGTCAATTACTCAAGTTAATGAGAATATGAGCTAACTCAGACTGCTTATTGAGAATATTCTCAGCAATCCTCGACAAGTGGCCGATGAACTGCGATTATTATCTAGAGGCTGATAAACCTAGTAAATTAAGTCTAATTTAGGGAGAAACCCCCCCATGGAATTAGAAGAATTATTCTGCGAGATTGATGACTTCTGCGTGGATTTTGAACTTTTGTGGGAGCAACAGCTTCTCCCTAAACAAGGCAGAAAACAACGTAAACGGCAATGCTCTTTATCCCTGAGCGAAGTAATGACCATTATAGTAAACTTTCATGTCTCTAGCTATCGTAATTTCAAACATTACTACATTGAACACGTTACAAAATATTTAGGTTATAGTTTCCCTAAGCTAGTAAGTTATAATCGGTTTATTGAATTAATTCCTAGCAGTTTAATTCCCTTGATTTGTTATTTAAATACGCGTAAAGGCACCGTTACAGGCATCAATTTTATTGATTCAACTCGAATCCCTGTATGCCATAACCAACGAGCAGGACGAAATAAGGTTTTCAAGGACTTTGCCGACTGGGGCAAGAGTTCTATTGGCTGGTTTTTTGGCTTTAAACTACATTTAGTTATTAATGAAATCGGAGAATTACTCAGTTTTAAACTGACACCAGGCAACACAGACGACCGTCAGCCAGTTCCAGATTTAGTTAAAGGAATTTTTGGCAAAATCTTTGGAGACAAAGGGTATATTTCTCAAAAACTGTTTGCTCAGCTTTTTGAGTCTGGACTCCAATTAATTACCCCAAATAAACAGAATATGAAAAATCGATTAATTCCATTAATTGATAAGCTCATGTTACGTAAACGGTCAATTATCGAAACCGTTAACGATCAACTCAAAAACATTTCTCACATTGTCCATTCTCGACATCGGAGTGTTTGTAACTTTATGGTCAATCTAATAGCTGGCTTAGTTGCTTATACGCATCAGTCAAAGAAACCCTCTCTCTCAATTCCTAGAACTGATTTGTCACAGCTTACAGAGGGCTTAGCTTTCTAATTTTTTACATCGAACTCAGGTTTTGAAGGTTGAAAATTAAGCAGTTTTAGTAATAGCTAACATCTTCAGTTTAATTTCTCTTCAAACATTTCACTTTTTCTAAGCAAGAAGCGCCGAGCAACTCTACTCTTTTGACAAATTCAATCAACATGTCATGCCCTATAAATCTGATCCAAGCTTGAGCAGAACTTGCTTTATGCTGACTTTTGTCTCGATAAGCATTTGTTTCAGTGCAGAATTGGTGCGATCGCAGACCATTGACACAGTGCCAGCAGCCAACCTGACCCAGACGCTCCCCCAACCGGCAATCCCGCCGCCGCAGAACATACTTCCACCGCCTCGCCCAGAGACTCCTGCTCTTCCAGCACCTCAAACTTCCCCCCCACAGCCGCCGTCAAACGATCTGCTCCAGCCACCAGTTCAGTCTCCTCCTAGTTCACAAACTCCGGTTGTAACTCCTGGTACTATCACAGTCGAACAGTTTCGCTTCATCGGCAACACAGCCTTTACGTCTAAAACATTAGAGAAGTTACTTTCTCCCTTTACCAAGAAACCGATCACCTTCGCTCAACTGCTCCAAGCCAGTATTGCCGTCGCTAACCTCTACAAACGACATGGATACATTACCTCTGGAGCCCTAACCCCAGCTAACCAAGCGATCAATTCGGGGGTTGTTACTATTCGCGTTATTGAAGGCAGGGTAGAAAAAATTCAGGTAACTGGCACTCGACGGCTGAACCCTAACTACAGCGGATTTCAGCTTGATAAAGTACAGTGGCAACCTGTGAGCTCTGATTCTCTGGCTCCACGGTGTACTCCGCTTACTTGAAATCTGCTGTATGTGCGATCACGTTTAGCTCTCGCCGCATCAAAGACACTGAATTACAACCGGATTTTAGAGGCGTTGCAACTACTGCAGCTTAATCCCCTGATCAAGAATATTTCCGCCGACTTCGCTGCTGGTTCGCGTCCAGGAAGAAGTGTGCTAAACGTCAAGATAGCTGAGGCGAAGACTTTCAGCACCCAACTTTCGCTTGATAATAACAGACCACCCAGCGTGGGGACTTTCCAGCGCGGGGTGCAGCTGGGGGAAGCCAACCTGTTGGGATTTGGGGATGGCTTGAGCGCAGGTTACTCAAATACCGATGGTAGCCACAACGTCAATGGCAGCTATACCTTACCTCTTAATCCCCGCAACGGCACCCTTACCTTAAGCTATGGCAGCACATGGAGCCATGTTATTGAAGCACCCTTTAATAGGTTGCGAATAAATGCAAACTATCGCTACTTGGATCTCATTCTGCGCCAACCGTTGATTCAGACACCCGCACAGGAACTTGCGTTCGGGGTAACTGCTTCGCGACGAGAGAGCGACTTTTCTATACTGGGTAGCCATTTACTTGGAAGAGAGATCTCACTAGGATCTGACGCGCAGGGTCGTACTAGGATTTCAGCAGTACGGTTTTTCCAAGAATGGACGAATCGGAATAGCCGGGAAGTATTGGCTTTCCGATCCCAGTTCAGTATTGGTATCGGTGCCCCCAATGCCACCATACACAGATCCGCTCCCGATAGCCGCTTTTTCTACTGGCAAGGGCAGGGGCAATGGGTAAGGCTCCTGGCACCGGACACGCTGCTGTTAATCCGTGGAGCTGTCCAGGTGTCGTCTAGACCCCTCGTGCCTTTGGAGCAGTTTGGACTAGGCGGTATCGATAGTGTCCGTGGTTATCGCCAAGATTTACTATTGACAGACAGCGCTGTTTCCGCCTCCGCAGAGTTCCGAGTCCCAGTCCTGCATATCTCCCGAAACAACGTTTTCCAGTTGACCCCGTTTGTTGATTTCGGCTACGGCTGGAACGCCTCAAGTCGAATACGTGTAGGTCCTAACAATACCTTAGCCTCTGTCGGCATTGGTTTACGATGGCAGATGGGCAATAACCTCAGCGCTCGGTTTGATTACGGAATTCCGCTAATTAATGTCTCCTCTAGGGACAGAACATTGCAGGAACAAGGGATTTATTTTTCCGTGAATATGCAATTGTGATTAAGCTCAACCCTGCCTATGATGCAATTGTCGCCTGTGGAAGTGCCTTACCTTGAGCTTTGTAATGTTCGAGCATAGTCTCTAACAATTCTTCAGCACTTTGTAGAGCTTCTGTATAACTCTTGCCATGAGTGCGGACATATGGATCAAATTCAGGTAACGAAGCGATGTACAGTTGATCTTCATCACTCCATTGAACTAAGATGCTATAGCGCTGACTCATCACCTTCCTTTTGTTGCTGTTGTCTTAAATCCCGTATTGCATTGCGGACATCTTTTTCTTGATAGCGTTGTGCATCGTCTCCATCTTGGCTAGCTAGAGTAATATTGTAAGGCAGCTGTGAATGCTCCCAAACACTGTGACGGCCTTTGCCTCGTTTGGGAAGAGAGATAAATCCTACCTCGCTCAACATAGCCTTGAGTTGCCTAATTTTTTTAGGCATATTTATTGAATATAGAATTTCTTTGGTATCAGTTAATTTGGAGAGAAGAACATGGCAAAAAACAAGATTTCATTTTCCATTTTTACCTTCAATCGAGGTTTTTTAACTTCCCTTGCGTTGGCTTTCATAACTGCATTCTTGTGCGTTGTACTCTCCCCTGTTCTGGAGAAATCTAATGCTGCTGAACCTACTGTATCCAGTTCGCAATCCACCCTAAACCAGACACCCGATTTGATACAGCAGGGTAAGGCTTTGTACGATGCCGGACAGTTTGCTGAAGCTGCAAAGGTTTTGCGTCAAGCAGCTTCGGCGGCTGAAGGCCAAGGGGATAGTCTGAGGCAAGCGAGTGCCTTGAATGACCTTTCATTGGCTTATCAGCAACTAGGACAGTGGCCTCAAGCAACAGCAGCGATCGCAGACAGCCTGGAATTATTGCAGAACAAAGGTGGGGGCAGTTCTAAAGAGCGATTGAGAACGCTTGCTCAAACCCTAAATGCTCAGGGGCGATTAAAGCTAGCGATGGGACAGCCAGAAGAAGCTCTCGACATTTGGCAAAGAGCCTCCAATACTTACAGTAAAGCAGGTGATGAACTTGGAGCGTCCCTAAGCCTGATCAACCAAACTCAGGCTATGCAAGCGCTTGGCTCATACCGCCAAGTTTTGGATACCCTAAACGAGGTGAACCAAAATCTGCAAAAACAACCGGACTCACTGCTTAAGGTAGCCGTATTGCGTAGACTTGGTAATGCTTTACAAGTTAAGGGGGATTTAGACAAGTCACGGCACCTTCTACAGCAAAGTTTAACCTTATCTCAACAATTACACTCTCCACCAGATACCGCTCAAGCCCTACTGAGTCTAGGTGATCTAAGCCGTGTGCAGCAAGACACCCAGGCAGCGCTAACTTTCTACCAACAAGCTGCGGCGGCATCTTCATCCCGAACTGTAAAGCTAAAATCTCAACTCAATCAACTTAGCCTCTTGGTTCGAACCAATCAACTAGATAGCGCCAAAGCTTTATTACCTCAACTGCAATCGGAGATCGGTAACTTGCCTTCAAGCCACAGCGCTATTTATTCTCGGATTGGCTTTGCCCAAAATCTAGTGCGACTAAGAAAAGCCTCGTCCAAAGACACTCCCTCTTGGTTAGAGATAGATCATCTGTTGGACGCCGCCGTTCAGCAAGCAAAAAGACTGGGAGATCCGCGAGCCGAAGCCTATGCCCTCGGCAATCTTGGCAGTCTATACGAACAAACCCACCAATTCGCGGAGGCTCAAGACCTCACCCAGCGAGCCCTAATCCTAGCCCAAGCGATCAACGCCCCTGATATTGGCTATCGTTGGCAATGGCAGTTGGGACGCCTGCTTAAAGCTCAGGGGGATATTAAGGGAGCGATCGCGGCTTATAGGGGGGCAGTCAATAATCTCAAGACACTCCGCAATGATTTGGTTGGTGGCAACCCGGATATTCAGTTTTCTTTTCGTGATCAAGTAGAGCCGGTGTACCGTCAGTTAGTTGATTTATTACTGCGCTCTAACCAGCCTAGTCAAGATAATTTAAAAGAAACTCGTGAAACAATTGAATCCTTACAACTGGCTGAATTAGACAACTTTTTCCGAGAGGCTTGCTTAGAAGGGACCTCATTACAGCTCGACCAAGTTGTAGACCAAGAAGATCCAACAGCGGCAGTTATCTATCCGATTATCTTGCCAGACAGAGTAGCAGTTATCCTCAAGTTGCCAAACCTTCCCCTGCGACACTACAAAACAACCATTGCTCAGGGGGAAGTAGAACAATTGTTACAAAACTTACAACAGAAACTAGTTGAACCTCAGACGCGACAAGAAACTCGGTCTTTGTCTAAGTCCGTGTACGACTGGTTAATTCGACCGGCTGAAGCAGATTTAGCCAAATCCCCAGTCAAAACCTTAGTTTTTGTCCTGGATGGTTCCCTGCGAAATATTCCAATGGCATCTCTCTATGATGGGCAACAGTACCTTGTGCAGAAATTTGCAAGTGCCCTGACTCCAGGGTTGCAGTTGCTAGCCCCGAAGGCTTTATCACAACAACAGATATCAGCTTTTACTGCGGGAATAACCGAAGAAAACTTGGGTTATCCTGCTCTTAACCATGTGTTAGAAGAATTGGCTCAAATTAAGTCCGAGGTACCCAGCACAACTCTACTCAATCAAAAGTTCACCATTGCAGCCTTAAAAACAAAAATTGAGGATTCTACTTTCCCTATAGTGCATTTAGCAACTCATGGACAGTTTAGCTCTCAAGCTGACCAAACGTTTATCCTTGCTTGGCACGAACGCATCTATATCAACAAACTAAGCGACTTACTTCAAAGCAGGGACACTAACAACCGTAGTCCGATCGAATTACTTGTCCTTAGTGCCTGCCAAACAGCTACTGGAGACAAGCGAGCGGTCTTGGGACTTGCTGGACTAGCTGTACGGGCAGGAGCACGTAGCACATTGGCAACATTATGGACGGTGCATGATAAGGCCACCGCTGACTTAATGAGCCATTTTTATCAGAACTATGCGAAGAATCACATGTCCAAAGCTGAAGCACTTCGTCAGGCACAGTTGGCTTTGTTAAAACAACCGGATTTTGAACTGACCCTCGACTGGGCGCCTTATGTTCTAGCGGGTAGCTGGCTTTGATGCGCTCGAACGACGCTCAACATTGAAGACTCCCCGCGCATAGAATGCGGGGGATTCTGAAGAGACTCACGCCCCTTCCCTGCTCTCAAGCATTTCAAACAGCGATAGCTGAACGAATGCCGGAGGCTTCCCAGGCTCAGCCACCAACGCAGCTGATATACCGACCATTACAGGCC
>JAABUQ010008279.1_pt1 | contig 14661 bp, 9 predicted proteins | sample 5560001 | NCBI WGS metagenome assembly JAABUQ01 (sample SAMN10711888, study PRJNA513371) | rock metagenome | isolation source: Antarctica rocks | place: Antarctica: Victoria Land, Finger Mt nord | collected 2015-12-18 | reverse complement strand
GCGCGCGCTGCCATCAAGTGGTACGTGGACTGGGCACAGGCGCATGTGGGTCCTTCTCCGCTGGACCCGGGTGATAACTGGTCAACGCTTTTCCCGGCGGATCGCGCGGCGATGGTCCTGTTTGGTTACTGGTTTAGTGGAGAAGTGGCCAGTTGGGCTGCGGTGCAAGATCATGTAGGCTTTGCGCCCGCTCCTGTGATGGGTCCCAAGCGTGTGAGTCCCTGTTTGACCGGGACCGGAGCATGGATTCCCGCCGCCTCAAAAAAGAAGGATGCAGCCTGGACCTTGATGGAGTATTTTATGGCTGGCAAACCCGCGCATGACCGTGCGTCGAGTGGTTGGGGCATCCCATCACTCAAGTCGCTTGCCTCAGAGATGCCAAAGGCCAAGCCATTCCAGCAGCAGGCATACGAAGCCGTACAAAACGAACTGCCATACCTGGAAATTCTGCATTTCTCACCCTACATCAGTGATGATGCATTCAGTGCGGCCTTCACGAAAACGATTGAGCCTGTGATGCACGGGCAGGTCTCGCTCGAGAGCGGTATCTCACAATTTAACGATGCCATCAATTTACTCTTACAACAGGGCAAACAGCAGGTGAGCTAAGTGCCCATCAACACACCATACGTTCCTACCGCCTGTTTCTGTTAGCGTATGGGGAGGCGGTAGGGACGGCACCTCTTCTTACTCATCTTTCCCTCCGGGATAGAAGAAAGGGGCATCGTATGAAGATGCTGACCAGGCAGGATAGCCCTGTGCCAGTGTGGGCACAGAACGAGCGCCAGGGCGGGCAACGACGTCGTGGTCGCTGGTCGCGCTATTCCAGCCGGACGTTTTATCTGTTTATCGCTCCGTGGGTCACAGGGTTTCTCGTCCTGACCGTGCTGCCGCTCGTCTATGCCTTCCTTATGAGCTTTACCAATTTTGATGGCATGTCGGCGCACTGGCACTGGATCGGGCTACAAAACTACGCGGAACTGCTGCATGACGCCGATGTCTGGGCGAGTTTGCTGCGCACGATGCTCTATACGGTCATCACGGTGCCATTGAGCGTCGCGGCCGGCCTGGGCTTGGCGCTCTTGCTCAATCAACGCTTGCACGCGGTCGGATTTTTCCGCACAGTGTTTTATTTGCCATCTGTCGTGCCCGTTGTAGCCTCAGCCGTCATCTGGAAGCTGATTTTCGACCGCGATGCCGGTGCGCTCAATGCCATCATCGAGCGTCTTGGTGGGCCAACGATCACCTGGCTGATTGATCCAACCGTCTTTTACGCATTGATTATCCTGGTCATGTGGGGTGTAGGTGGCGGCATGATCATCATGCTGGCAGGCTTGCAGGGCATTCCAGGTGAATTGCACGAAGCCGCGAAGATTGATGGTGCCACGGCATGGCAGGCATTTCGTACAGTGACCTTGCCAATGCTCTCGCCGGTGCTCTTCTTCCAGGTGGTGACAGGCGTAATCTATTCGCTGCAGACGTACGTGCAGCCGCTGTTACTGGCGCAAAATAATGGAGCCGCCTCAGTGGTCAGCGTGCCAGCCAGTAATCGCCTCTACATGATCACTGCGGTGCAACAATTTCTCTATAACCAGCGCTTTGGCTATGGTTCCGCGATGCTCTGGGTCCTGTTCCTGTTGGTGCTGGGGATCACCCTCCTGGTGTTTCGTTCAAGCAGTTTCTGGGTCTACTACGAAGTGGAACGCGATTAATCAGGAACAAACAAGGAGAATCTAGCAAGGAGAAACTATGAACGTACTGGTACAAAGACGGAGCATTTCCCACACGTCGGCTGCTGGAGCGCGTACCTTGAATGAAGTGGGCAAATATCTGCTGCTCATGGTGCTCTTGATGGTCTTTATTGGACCCTTTTTGTGGTTGCTGAGTACTGCGTTGAAGCAGACCACAGAACTGGGGGCGCTTCCCATCCACTTCTGGCCAACACAGCCACAGTGGGGCAATTTCGCGCAGGCGTTCACCACTGTCAAATTTGGTCCGTATGCCGCCAATTCCCTGATCCTCTCAACGCTCAGTGCTCTCTTAACTACTTTTTCCAGCGCGATCGTTGGCTTTGGCTTCGCGCGCTTACGTGGACCAGGAAAACGCTGGTTGTTTCTCGTCATGCTTTCAACGATGATGCTGCCGCAACTGGTGGTGCTTATTCCGACCTACGTGCTCTTTGCGCGTCTGAGCCTGGTCGATACCTACTGGCCGTGGGTCCTCTGGGGACTGGCCAGTTCACCCTTTATCGCATTCTTGTTCCGTCAGTCCTTTAGCAGTATTCCTGTGGAACTGGAGGAGGCGGCGATTATCGACGGCTGTGGGTACGGACGCATCTTCTGGCAGATTTTTTTGCCGCTCTCCATACCGGTCATCGCCACGTCCTTGATCTTTACCTTCACCTGGACCTGGGGCGATTATATCACACCCTCGCTCTTACTGAGCCAGGATAACACCACCCTGAGTGTGGCAATGGCCAGTGGTTACGTCGATCCCCATGGCGTTGCGCTGACCAATATTCTGGCTGCCGGGTCGATCATGTATATTCTGCCCGTCCTGATCATCTTCTTCTTTGCGCAGCGTTCGTTTGTCAAAGGGATTGTGACCACCGGGTTAAAAGGATAGATCACTTTTTGCCCTGGGAGACTACCGGGATCAGGAGAACGCTCTCCTGATCCCCATTTCAGGCGTGGCAGCCTGAACGACCGTTTCGCATCGATGTAGAGAATGTATGTCGGTATGTTCCGACGCCTGTATGCCAAGGAAGGAACCTGTATGACCATGCGATCTTTTCACCATACTCCTCGTCTTGTGCTTCTCTTCACCATCTGCCTTGCGCTGGCGATGGGTGGAGTGCTCTCGTTGCTTCACCCATTATCAGCGCGTGCAGCCGGAGGTACCACCTATTATGTGGATTCAGCCAGTGGCAATGATGGCAACAACGGCACCGATCCGAGTACACCCTGGCAATCGCTGGGTAAGGTCAATAGCTGGACTTTTCAAGCTGGAGATCATATCCTGCTCAAAGCTGGCAATACCTGGACAGGCCAGCTCGCTCCGCAGGGTTCTGGTGCGAGTGGTAGTCCTATCGTCATTGATCAGTATGGATCGGGCAATAAACCGCGCATTGATGGGCAGGGCAACGCCACCTATGGCACGGTCTATCTGCACGACCAGCAATACTGGGAGATCAATAACCTGGAATTGACCGACCAGGGTTCGACGAACGCATATAAACGAGCAGGTGTCTATGTAAGCGCAGCGGCAAATACGACGGTCAATCATATCCACATCCAGAACCTACTCGTTCATGATGTGAATGGCTACAAAGACTCAAATTCCAATGGTCCGGCTGCTGAGACAGGGGGTATCATCGTCGTCGGAGATGATGCCGCAAGCGGCGCGATCAATGGAACCTTCAATGATATCCTGATTGCCAATAATACGGTACTTGATGTGGGTACCAGTGGCATCTGGGTTGGGGCAGCGCTGGGAGGCACGAACGTTCCGTTAGCCACCAATGTCGTAATACAAAACAATCTCGCGTATAATATCGGCGCAAATGGCATCTGGACCTATGGCACACATGGTGCGCTCGTTGATCACAATACCGTCCATGAGACCAATGTGTATAACGTTGGTGGCGTTGTGAGCATGTGGGATTTCGGCTCGAATGGTGATATCTTCCAGCATAACGAGGTCTACCATACAGGGCAAAGCAACGATGGAGAGGCTTTCGACTGTGATGGTGGTGTTCAGAACAGCATCTTTCAGTACAACTACTCGCACGACAACCTCAACGGCTTCATGACCTGGTATGACACCAACGGAGCAAACTCTGGCTGTATCGTGCGCTACAATATTAGCCAGAACGATGGCTCCGCAGGAGGGCGGTCGATCTTTGAAAATACATCCAATGCGCACGCGGCCCAGGTCTATAACAACACCATCTATATGGCAAGTGGTAACTCGACCCATATTGTGGGCAATGCCTACGCGAACGTCGCCAGCAATGCATTGTGGAACAACAACATCATCTACAACCTGGGCAATGGAAGCTTTGCCTCGAATGATGCGTACGGCGTGGGGGCGTGGAGCCATAACCTGTTCTACGGCAACCATCCCTCCGATGAACCCAATGATGCTAGCAAGCTGACGAGTGACCCGCTCTTCTCCAATCCTGGTGGTGCCGAGACGGGACGCGATACTGCCAGCGCGTATCAGTTACGCAGTGGCTCACCCGCTATCGGCTCAGGCACACCGATCAGCAACAATGGGGGGCAGGACTTCTTCGGGAACGCGATCAGCAATCCGCCCAATCGTGGAGCCTATGAGGGTGCAGGTGTTGGCGGCGACGGTGGTGGCAGCGTGACTATCAACGATACCGATAGCGGAATCAGTTACAATGGGAGCGGTTGGTATCACTGGAACGCCGGACCGGGGAGCGGCTACTATCAAGATGACTTCCACGCCACGCGTAACAACGGGGATAGCACTTCGTACACCTTCACCGGAACAGGCATTAGCTACAATAGCAGTACATGCACAGATCGCGGAAATGTAGATGTTGCTATCGACGGAGTGTACCAGACGACGGTCAATGCGTATAGCAGTACGTGTGCCAATAGTCATGCACTCTATAGCCTCTGGGGATTAACCAGTGGACAGCACACGATCACCCTCACCAAGAAGGATGGTCAGTATATGCTGCTCGACTCGCTCACGGTGCAAACATCCGGCACAACCATCAATGATACGGATAACGGGATTACATACAATGGAGGATGGTACTCCTGGAATGCCGGATCAGGCAATGGTTACTACAATGACGATTTCCATGCCACACGCAATGACGGTGATTCGGCCTCGTACACCTTCACCGGAACGGGCATTTCCTACATGAGTAGTATCTGTGGGGATCGTGGTAATGTGGATGTGTACATTGATGGCAACTACCAGACAACAGTCAACGCCTATGCGAGTACCTGCGCCCAGCAACAGGTCCTCTATAGCACTACAGGACTGACATCAGGGCAGCATACGCTTAAACTGGTCAAGCATGGTGGACAATATATGGTGCTTGACGCACTCACGTATCAATAATACGATACAGCACGAGTACATCTTCCCGCAAAAGGCAAAGGACAAGGCGCGCCTTGTCCTTTGCCTTTTTTTCAGCCGTTTTGCGCTGAGGCAAGTTGCATGATAGCGGTATCGGAGGCGACCGGAATGGCTTCGGGCTTGCCATGTCCTTTGCCACCATAGGGCTTATTTGAAAGGGCATTGTAACAACAAATAAACGCGCACCGTGGATGGTCCGACAGATTTGCTTCGGATGCGTGCAGCGTGTTGCAATGAAAGAACAAGACACTCCCCACAGGCATCGCCACATAGTGAATCGGCAAACGCTGCTCGACTTCAGCCACGCGTTCTGGATCAATGCCTGCCTGGCCGCCTACCTGTCCATGATCCAGGCGCCCCAACTGATGCGACCCCACAATCACCTTCAGACAGCCATTTTCGCGGGTTGCTGGATCAAGGGCAACCATACACGAAACCATGCGCGGATAGAGGCAGCCATCACCATACCAGTAGCCGTAATCCTGATGCCATTCCCACGCTCCACCCACGCGTGGCTCCTTGAGCATCACCTTGCTGTGCCAGTGATAGATCTCTTCACGCACTATAGCCCGAACGCTGTTGACAATACGTGGACTCGCACTCACGGCACTAAATGCATCCTCCCCGATCTCCGTCCACAGAGATAGCTTACTGGCGCGCTCCTGCGCATCGGCCATCGTTGAACTGCGCTGCGCGACCCGTTCGGACAGAGAGATCTGCTCCAGCAGGATTGCCACCTCTTGCTGGCTAAAGACCTGTTCCACAAGCACAAAGCCATCGCGATCAAACGCCTGGACCTGATCGTATGTAATCATAAGTCGCTTCCTTTCCCATGCAGGTTTCAATAGAGCAAAGATGTCGAATTCCTCGCACGAGGTGACATTGCTCCTCCCTCTGTGGTAATACTACCCTGAGATAACTAGTTTTGAACATGGATAAAAGGAGTGACAGTGATGGATATTTCCGCGCAGCCGTCCTTGCAAAAAGAGATATCATTGCCCCATCTTCCTGTCGGCAAACCTGAACGTGCGCACATCGCACCCGGCCCACTTTCTCCCTGGATACGGCTGGTGGTTTTTGGGACAACGGCACCAGAACATGCAGTTCATACGGCACGACTGCGGACGATTACTGACTTTGAAATCGTTCTGCAAGTGGAAGGTCACGGGTGGATCTGGTCCGAGACAGCCGATGGAAGGCTACGAAGACCCCTATCACTTCAGCCGCGTCTTCAAGCACGTTACCGGTCAATCCCCTACACACTATCGTTCACACATTTCTCAAGGCGAAGAAAGGCAGCGTGCAATAGAGCGATGAGCGAGCGACCAGGATCGAATGAAAAAGTGGTATAGTAGTGCTGGGGTTTATCGCAGTTTGCGAGACCAGAGATCTCACAAAACAGAACATTGATGCTGCCTAATAGCAGTTTAAGGAGTGAATGATGAAGGCAGTGGCAGTCTTCCCACAGAGCAAAGAGCTCAAGCTCATCGAGCACGACGAACCCCAGATTGCGCGTCCAGACCAGGTGAAGCTGCGTGTACTGGACGTTGGTGTCTGCGGCACCGATCGCCATATCTGTGAATTCGCATTTGGCTTTCCCCCCAACGACGACCAATATCTTATCCTTGGCCACGAAGCGCTGGCCGAAGTGGTCGCGGTGGGTTCAGGGGTACACACGTTGAAGCCTGGCGACCTGGTCGTCCCGGAAGTGCGCCACCCCTGCCTTCACGCGGACTGCCGCGCCTGCCGCGCCGGGCAGCAGAATTTTTGTTACACGATGGACTACGTCGAGCGTGGCATCCAGGGCATTCATGGCTATATGACAGATATTGTAGTTGATGATGAACAATATCTGCATGGCGTACCGGCCGCGCTGCGCGATGTCGCCGTGCTGGTTGAACCGCTGACGATCGCCGAGAAAGCGTTCGCCCAGGCGCTGCACATTCAACAGCGTCTGCCCTGGCTGACCTCCAACGCGACGAGCGAACAGCCTGGACGTGGCTTGCGCGCGGTCGTGCTCGGCGCGGGGCCAATCGGCCTGCTGGGGGCGATGCTGCTGGTAACGGCGGGCTTCGAGACCTATGTCTACTCGCGTTCGCGTGTACCCAATGCTAAAGCTGAAGTCGCGGAGGCGATCGGGGCGCGCTACGTCTCGACCGAGACGACGCCGGTTGAGCAATTCGCCGCGCGAGTCGGCGCGATCGATCTCGTGTACGAGGCGCTCGATGCAACCCCTACGGCCGGGCAGATCCTGCCCCTGATCGGGCCGAACAGCATCTATGTGTTCACCAGTCAGCCTAGCCCCCGACATCCGATGGGCAGCGATGTAGCGGAGGCGTTACAGCACATCATCATGCATAATAACGTCATTGTTGGCACAGTGAATGCCGGGCGCGACGCCTTTCTGGCAGCGATCCGCCACCTCGCCATCTTCCAGCAGCGCTGGCCGCATGCTCTACGCTCGCTGATCACCGCTCGCTATCCCATCGAAAATTATGCCGAGGTGCTGCTGGCAAAGCCCGATGGGATCAAACATGTAATCGCTATCAACACATGATATTGGCGCATAAATCCATGCTTGGCCGCCAGAGGCGGCCTCCCTTTTTGTAAAGCTAGTGGTGCCCATGTTTTCGGCCAATGGCCGAAAACATGGGCACCACTAGCTTTACAATGTTCCCCGCGCCGCAGGCACGGAGGAAATTTTAAGGATGACTGGACATATGTTTTCGGCCAATGGCCGAAAACATATGTCCAATCATCCTTAAAAAAGAGGCAGGCCGCCTCTGGCGGCCAGTGGAAGTGAAGAGTTACGAAAAATACTGGAAAAGCGTGATATCTTTTCCAGTATTGATCGTTCTAACTGTAGGGATGTTCTCCCCTCCAGCAACCTCAGCCAACCGATGTATTTTGCACCAGAGGCTTGCTGGCACGCACACGCTTTCTACACCCATTCGGCGCACTTCTCCTTACGCTGTGCACGGCTGCACAGTAGCACACGTGCTGAAATCTCGCACAACGTATCTTTCTGGCGGCGGATTATCAGCAAACGGGCGGTTATCCATATAGCATTGTAAGGCACTCGGTAGATCTGTCATCAATGAGGATTCCATACATGAGTGAACTGGAAGTACAAGGGCTGGTGAAACGGTTTGATGGAACTATCGCCGTAAACCATGTAAGTTTCCGCATAGCCAACGACGAATTTTTTGTCCTGCTGGGTCCATCAGGCAGCGGCAAGTCCAGCATTTTACGCCTCATCTGCGGCTTTGAAGAACCTGACGAGGGACGCATCCTCCTCAACGGACAGGACGTCACGAAACAGCCGCCCTTCCTGCGCAATGTCGCTGTCGTCTTTCAAGACTATGGGCTGTTCCCAAGCATGAATGTATTTGACAACATTGCCTATAGCTTGCAGATTCGTCGCCTGTCGCGTAAAGAGATCGATATGCGTGTGCTTATGGCGGCGGAGATGCTCGACTTAAAAGGGGTTTTAAAGCGTCAACTGACAAACTTATCAGGCGGAGAATTGCAGCGTGTCTCTATCGCGCGTGTGCTGGTAAAAGACGCCGATATTTACCTCTTCGACGAACCTATTTCACAACTGGACCCTCAGCTCCGTCATCGCACGCGGCAGGAGATCGTCATGGTGCATCGCATCAAGCAGCGGCCAAGTATCTACATTACGCACGATCAGAACGAAGCATTCGCGATGGCGAATCGCATTGTGTTGATTAACAGAGGGCAGATTCAGCAGATAGGGACCCCTGACGAACTGCTGAATGCGCCGGCAAACCTTTTTGTGGCCAGGTTTCTGGGGAGCCCACCCATCAATTTGCTTGAGGGCAACATCCAGCATATGGATACCCGCTACCGCCTGCGCGCCAATGGCATGTATTTTACGCTGCCAGCACATTGGACGAGAACGCTCACGCACCTCGGTCCACAATCAAAAATCATTCTCGGCATTCGACCTGGCACAATTATACCTGAATGGGAATTTGGCTCGCTGGGCAATACTCCCCATGTGATCATCCGCGCCCAGATCGTGCATATAGAACCACTCATCGGTAAGATCGTTACACGCCTTCGTATCGGCTATGGCACAGAGATTAGCGCCGAGTTCGAAGATAACCAGTCTGTTCATGTACAGATCGGCCAGATTATCAATATCGGCATTAACGTCGAGCGCATCTATCTCTTCAATCCCCAGACAGAGGAACTACTCAACTAATTTTTACGATTCTTATGGATCAACGGGATAAGAACCGAACTTCTTGACAAAGCGATAATTTCAGGTTATATAAATAGGGAAGCGCTTTCCGTTAATCAAGTCCCGCATTGAAGGTCGAGTGGAGGTGGCTCCAGGAAGATCTGGAGCGAGACAACCTTTTCATAACGTCGTGAATATCTTCAAAGAGGAGGCTTCTCTTATGCCTGCTTCTCAGAGGCGGAGCGTGTTTTTTCGCACCTCTGCTCTATCTCTCGCTGTTCTGCTATTGGCCAGTGCCCTCTCATTTGTCGCTCACCCCTTATCTACCGCCCGCGCAGCGGGTGAAGCTGTAAGCGTCTGGCTGACAACGGCGGATCAAAAAAACCTTTTGACTCCACAGTCAAATGGCCCGACCTTTACCGTCGGCACACCTCCTTCCTCCGTGTCGCAGACCATTAGCGTCAATGAAAACACGGCCTATCAGCAGATGGATGGCTTTGGCTCGGCCATGACCGATACCTCCACCTGGCTGATCGCCAATAAGCTGAGCACCGCTACCCGCAACGACCTGATGACGAAACTCTTCGATCCTACTAACGGCATCGGCATGAGCATGATCCGCCAGCCGATGTGGGGTTCAGATTCTAATCATCAGCAGACAACTGGTTCGTATGACGACAATGGGGGTCAGCCTGACGATACTTCGCTAAGCCATTTTTCCATTGCGCACGATACGGGCTACGTTATTCCTGTGCTCCAGCAGGCCAAGGGACTCAACCCTGATCTCAAAATTCTAGCGACGAACTGGGTTTTGGGGCTGCCGCAATGGTTGGTAGGCAACTATACAGAAAATATCTGTGGCAGTAGCAAGCCCACCATTAATCCGCAGTATTATCCCCAGTATGCCCAATATTTTGTGAAGTATATCCAGGCATATCAGAGCAATAATCTGCCAATCTGGGCCGTAACACCCATGAATGAGCCGGATTGCGCACAGTACAACACCTCCTTCTCGGCCAGCGCTGAGAATTCCTTTATCAAGAATAATCTGGGACCCGCTCTGGCCAACACTGGTGTCAAAATTCTCGGCTATGACCATAACTGGAACGATCCTTCTTATCCCGAAACGCTGTTAAACGATGCAACCACCAGTTCTTACCTCTCAGGCACCGCCTGGCATATCTACGGTGGTTCTCCTTCACAGATGACGACGGAGCAGAACAAGTATCCCACGAAGGGACAATACATGACCGAATTCTCTCCCAACGACAATAATTGGAATAACCTTGGTCAGTATGCGGAAGAGGTCAATATCACCAGTGAGCGCAACTGGTCAAAAACGATGATTATGTTTGTCACCGCCGCCGATACGGGCCTGAACGAGGGCTATGGCAGTTGTTATCATGGCTGCCCCAGCCTGGTCAGCGTCGATGAGAACGCCGGTACCTATACGCTGGACCCCTGGTACTATCTGCTGGGCCATACCAGTAAATTTGTCCATCCGGGTGCCTATCGCATCGCTTCCAATACCTTTGGCGACATGACTCAGTTCGGCAGCAATGCTAGCCTGGACGATGTTGCCTATAAAAACCCGAATGGTTCGAAAGCGCTAGTCGCCGTCAATAATACTGGTAGTAGCAATACCTTCGCAGTGCAGTGGGGCAATGAATACTTCACCTACACGCTGCCGGCTAACTCTGTGGCAACCTTCACCTGGTCCGGCACGCAGGGCGCGCAGTCAACCCTGCAGCAGTTGAGCGGCACACCTATCGGCACTGGCGGCTCCTATAGTCCCAACAACGCTACCGACTACACCAAACCGACCGATGGCAATATCAACGACTACTTCGATCCCGCCACTACGCCCGCCTGGGCTGGCCTGGACCTGGGGACAGGCAGAACGATCGCGCAGATCCGCTTCTATCCTCGTTCCGGCTATGCCTCCCGCATGCAAAACGGCAAGTTTCAGGGTTCTAACACTGCTGATTTCAGCAGCGGCGTGCAAGACCTCTACACCGTTCCCTCCACGCCCGCCGATGGACAGTGGACCACTGTGACTATCAATAGCACGACGGCCTTCCGCTATGTACGCTATATCTCCGCCTCCGGTCAGTGGTGTAATATCGGCCAGATGCAGTTCTACAGCGCTGTCACCCAGCTCAGTGGAACTGCGGTTGGCACTGGCGGCTCCTATAGTCCCAACAACGCTACTGACTACACCAAACCGACCGATGGCAACCTCAGCGACTACTTTGATCCCGCCACCACGCCTGCCTGGGCTGGCCTGGACCTGGGGACAGGCAGAACGATCGCGCAGATCCGCTTCTATCCTCGTTCCGGCTATGCCTCCCGCATGCAAAACGGCAAGTTCCAGGGCTCTAACAGCGCTGATTTCAGCAGCGGCGTGCAGGACCTCTACACCATTCCCTCCACGCCCGCCGATGGACAGTGGGCCACTGTGACTATCACCAATAGCGGGACATACCGCTATGTGCGCTATACCTCTGACCCCAGTCAGTGGTGTAATATTGGCCAGATGCAGTTCTACGGCTTCTAAATAAGCAGGCGCTCAACAATGCCTCAAGGCATTGTTGAGCGCTCCTGCTCTCGTGACACACTCCAGCTCATGCAGTAAATAGCCCGGGGGAATGCGTGATCAGGGTACAGGTTTCGACACAGAGGCGGGTAATCTGCGCCAGACCTTTGCCGATGGGCGGCACCTGGATATACTCATCAAGCGTATGCGCCTTGTCCCCGCGTGTGACGCCGACACAGACCGCCGGGATGTTGAGGCTGATAGGGATATTAGCATCGGTGCTGGAGGCGACAAAGGATGGTGTGATATCCAGCCAGTCTAGCGCGCGGGCCGCCAGTTGTACGAGCGGGTCCGCCTCGCTCCGTCTGCCTGCCGGCCGCTCACCCAGCACCTCGATCGTCACGCTCAGGCCCGGACCGGCGGCGCGCATAACGATCTCACGCGCCTGCTCTGTCAGCCGATTAAGCGTTGTGGTATCGGTTGAACGCAGGTCCAGCAGCGCGCTCGCGCTGGGCGCGATCGTGTTCACGGAGGTACCGCCCTCGATCACACCAACATTAAAGGTTGTTTTTGGCTCACGCGGCACCTGCATCTCCGCCAGGGCCACAATGATCCTGCCCAGGCCGTGAATAGCGCTCGGTGTGCCAAACGAGCCGAAAGAGTGCCCACCCGGACCACGCACAGTGATGCGCCAGCGCCTGGACCCCACAGCGGCATTGACGATATAGCCCAGCAGTCCATCAATCGCAATCACAGCCCCCAGTTCCTGGCGATAGAGTGCCACGGCAGTGCGTGCGCCGCGCAGATCGCCGAGTCCCTCCTCGCCCACATCAGCCACCGCGAGTATATCCGCCGCGGTCTCCCAGCCCAACGCGTCCAAAATATCGAGCAGAGAGATCATCCCCGCCACCCCTATGCTATTATCACCGATACTCGGCCCACGCACACTATCGCCCTCACGCCTGATAGTGATAGGTGTACCGGCCGGAAAGACCGTGTCAGTGTGGGCCAACAACATCAGCAGCGGTCCCCTGCCTTTCTTGCCACGCCGTATATACACATTGCCGATCTCGTCAATTTCCGGTGCATAGCCGCGCTCGCGCAGCAGAGACGCGACAAATTCAGCGCGCTCCCGCTCACTGCCAGTCGGAGCCGGGACAGCGCAGATACGCTGCGCCAACTCAACCACCGCTTCTGTACGAGCAAAAGCGCTCTCACGCAACAAGTTCAGCTCAGCCGGTGTAAGAGACAGCATATGCCCCTCCTTCTTCGCAAAGTCGCGTAACACACATGGGGATCGCAACGTGTTATTGATAGGATATGCGCATTCCTCACCTTCAGCTTACCAATTTTCGTATAATACAAGAGCACGATGAAGTGAGGAAGCAATATATCATAGCGCCATTACATCATATCACTAATCGCAGTAACGCTTCAGATAACCCGGTCAAAACTTCTCTGTGTGTACGGCATTTCTTATCGAATGCCACAACACACATAAAGTATAAACCGTTGGAGGTGGCAATGAAGCCTGAAGAGTTAACCCGATGTGCACGTTTTTTCTTAGCCAGTACCAGCGATGGAAGCCAGATGTAGCGCGGGTGACCACTTCGTTCACCCCTGCCACACCATTCATGGCCCACGCATGTAGGGGCCTGTATTCATCGCGCCCGCGTGGGCCTGCCTGAATGTTGGACCCACGGTCACAAAAACGTGCATATCAGAATAGTTAGCAGAGACAAAGAGGAGCAAAGCAATGGCTATCCCCACACTACCATTTGGACGCAGCGGACATGTGAGCACACGTACACTTTTTGGGGCTGCATCGCTCGGCGCGGTTACGCAGGCCGAGGCGGATCAAACGCTGGAAGTGCTGCTGCGCTACGGCGTCAATCATATTGACGTGGCAGCCAGTTATGGTGACGCGGAAGAACGCATCGCGCCCTGGCTGGCACAGCACCGCGCGCATTTCTTCCTGGCAACCAAGACGGGTGCGCGCACGGCGCAGGCGGCCAGGGAGGAGCTGCACCGTTCGCTGGAGCGTATGCACGTTGACTATATCGACCTCTGGCAATTGCATAATCTCGCCGATCCTATCGAATGGGACACGGCGCTCAGCCCCGGGGGCGTTCTCGAAGTGGCGCTGGAGGCAAAACAGCAGGGATTGATTCGCGGCATCGGCGTAACCGGACATGGCTTACAGATAGCGGCCACACATCGGCGCAGTCTCGAACGCTTTGACTTCGATTCGGTCCTGCTCCCCTACAATTTCATTACGATGCAGAATCCCTACTATGCGGAGAATTTCAACGCGCTGGTCGCGACCTGCCAACAGCGCAATGCCGCCGTCCAGACCATCAAATCTATCGCTTACCGGCCCTGGGAAGGCCGCGAACACGCGGGGACCTCGACGTGGTACGAGCCATTGCGGGATCAGCACGATATCGATCTGGCGGTGCACTGGGTGCTCGGCCGACCGGGTATTTTCCTGAACACGGTAGGAGATATCCACCTGCTGCCAAAAGTGCTCGATGCGGCGAGCCGTTTCCAATCGGCTCCATCAGAGCAGGAGATGCAGGAACTGGTCGCGCGCCTGGGCGTCGAGCCGCTGTTTGTCTAGCAATAACATATCATTGCAACAAAAAGCGGGACCAGGCCAACAGCCTGGTCCCGCTTTTTGTTGCAATGATACCCACTACACGCCAGCTTAATGGCGAATTTCATGGCGCTCGTTGACATCCAGAGCGTGATTAATGTCTTCGCGATGCCGCGAGAGAAGTTCTAGCAGGCCCCT
>JAABUQ010008278.1_pt1 | contig 14661 bp, 11 predicted proteins | sample 5560001 | NCBI WGS metagenome assembly JAABUQ01 (sample SAMN10711888, study PRJNA513371) | rock metagenome | isolation source: Antarctica rocks | place: Antarctica: Victoria Land, Finger Mt nord | collected 2015-12-18 | reverse complement strand
TAAAATTATTATATAATTAGAAAAAATAATTAAATAAATTTTTCTTAATAATAAAATTATTAACAAATATAATATTTAATATTAATAAAAAAATATTATTTTATATTTAATTATTATATTCAATTGCAAGTATTTTAATAATAAATAAATATATTATTAATTAATTAATTAGAATTAAATAATAAAAAGATAAATTTTAAAAGAATTAAATAAGTTAAAAATTAATAAAAATAATATTTGGCCTAATAATAATAATAACGAATAAAATAAAATTAATATATTATTAATATAAATATATTTGCTTAAAGGTAATTTAATATTCATATAAAAGAATTTCTTTTATTAATAATAATATTTTTAATAAAATATAATTTTTAAAAAGGAATTTATTAGCTATTTTTTTAATATATAAATTTTAATTTAACTAAATTTATTTAATAAAGCAATTTCTAATAATATGTATATTAATAAATTATATTAGCTGTTAGGGTATATAGTATATAGCAATATAGAGTATAATAACTAGATATAGCTACTACGATAATAGAGCGCAAGCTGAACGTAATAGATAGGTAATTATTATCAACCTTATCCTCTAAGAGGATAGAAGAATTAACGGTTATTATTAGAAAAATAGGGGACTTTTAAGGTAATAAGGTAAAGCTTTTGAGCAGAGTAAATACAAGGTTATTTTAATAGGCTTAATATTAATATAGCTTCTAGTTACGTACCGGAGCATATACGGAACGTATATACAATACCAAGACCTATATATAGCCTTATATTAGCTTTCTTAAATACCGAAGCTTATATATATTAAAGAAAAATATTTTAAAAATATTATATTTAATTTAATATTATTTATTATATAATATTATAAAATTATTAATATAAAAAAATATAATTAGTTAATTATTAATAAAAAAATATTTTGTTTTTAATATTATATATAAACTAAAATATTCTATTATTTTAATAATATTTTAAAATTAAAATAATAAAGATTTCTTTAATTTATATAATATTTTTATAAATAAAAATTATTTATATAATATATTTAATCCTTTTAGAGGATTAATATTCTTAAAGTAATAAATATAAATTTCTTTATTAATATTATTATTAATAAAAGTATTAATTATATTATATTAATATAATTCGAAAAAAAAAGCGATTATAATAATTATAAAAATTTTAAAAATTTTAAAAATTATAATTATTTCTTATTTTATTTATTATAAATTTCCTTTAATGTATAAACGAGCTTTATATTTTTTTAAATATTTATTTTTATTATATTTATATTTAAAAACTTAAATAAAAAAGAGAATATTTGTTTTTTAAGGTTTAAAGCTTATTTAAAATATACTTTTATTATTAAAGTTAATATATTCTTTATATACAGCTTATATAAAAATATTATTATAAAAATATTTTATTAAGACTTTCTAGCTCTTTAATTTTAATAAAAAATTATTATAATATAAATATTTAATAAAGTTAAAGTTTTTTATAAAAGTTAAATAATATTTTATATTTTAATTAAAATTTATAATAATTAATATATAAATATAGTAATAATTTCTTATTTGTATTTTAGAAAATAAAATATTTTTTTTAATTATTCTTAATAAGATTTCGAAGCTTTTAAAAGCTTTATTTATTATAAATTAATAAAATTAATATAATATTAATAATAATAATAATATAACGAAAATATTATTTTCTAAAATATAATTCTTTAATATATTATTAATATTTTAATTTAATATTATATTTTTAATATTTTTAATATTTTAATTTAATATTTCCCTTTTTTTAATAATAGGTATATAAATTAATAATATTCTTATTAAAGTATTATTTAATAGAAAAATAAAAAGAATAAGGTAAGAATAATTAATTAAAATTAATAAAATAATAATCATTATTTTTGGAATTAATAGCAAAATTTAATAATAAAATTAATTTATAATATTAATATTATTAATAAATAAATATATTTTATTTATTTTATTTAGTAATTAATTAGCTTCTTTATTAATAATATTTACGGTTTTATAGAACTCCGGGTTATTAAATAATAAGCTTAAATTAATATTTATAAAATTATAATAATAACTTTTATTAAACAAAATATTCCTAGCTTAAATAATATATTTTTTGCTTAAAACTTATACTTTAAAAATATTTTATAAATTATAATTAATAAAATAATTTAAATAAACTTTTTATTAAAGCTTTAAAAGTTTAAGAACTTTTAAATATATAAATAAATATATTTTGCAATTAAAAATATAAAAATAAATTAATAATAATTTTATATAATAAAGAATTTTAAATAATATTTTATTATTAAATATTTTAATTAATATTTAATTAAAAAGATATATTATTATTAATATAATTTTAAGCTATAAATTATAAAGAAATTTTGAAATTATTTATATATATTTGCTTTTTATTATAATTATCCTTTTAAAATATTCAAATAAACTATTTTACTTTATAATATATAAAGTTATTAATTTTACAATAATATTATTTTCTTATATTAATATATTAAATAATTTTCTTAAGAAAGGTTCGTTATTATTATAAAGGTATTTAATTAAATAATTATATTATTATTTAATTAAATAAATTATTCGTTTTATTATTTTAATAGCTTAATCTTTTATATAATAAATTTATATTTAATAATATTTAATAATAAAATAAACGAAATAATTAAGCTATTTATACTTATTAAATCTTTTTTCAATAAGAATAAAGTTATAATAAATATATTCTAATAGGTTTATTACTTTATATTTATAATCCTAATAATAAAAAATAATCTTTTTAATTTTAAATAAATAATATAATTAATATTTTTTAAATTAACCCCAAGTTAATAAGATAATAATTTTAATTTTAATAATATTTTTTAATAATATTATAATTACCTTAAGGCTAAAATAACTTATTAATATAATTATAATAATAGGTTTTTCTAGGAAATTTTAAGCTTCTAATTAATTAATTTATAAAAGTTAATAATTTTAATATTAATAAAATTTACAAAAATAATTTTTATAATTATCTTTTATTATATAAAATATATTACTTTTAATATTCTAATAAATATTAATTTAATTAACTTTGCTAAAAAATATTAAATTAATTATAAAATTAAAAATTAATATTATATTTTAAAGTTTAATTATATTATATTCTTTAATAAATATTAAAATATTAATTTTATATATTTTAAAAGCTTTAATTTTATATAATATTTTCTTTAAAATAATTATATTATTAAGAATAAATAATCGTTAATAAAAGAAGTAATTTCGATTATTATATAAATATATATTAAAGTTAGAATCCAAAATTTAAATATTAAATAATATATTATTATAAAAATTAAAAAATATAATTAAAAAATAAAATAATATTTATTTAATAAAAAACTTTAATAATAAGATTTTTATTATTTATTTTATAAATATTTTTATTTTTAATATTTTATTATTTAAATAAATTGCTATAAAAATATAAAGCCTTGTTAATAATATTTATATTTAACTTATTAAAAATTTTAATAAGATAAAAGTTAAAAAATATTCTTTAAATATTTTCTAATTAATAATAGCTTTTTTAACTCTTTCTTTAAAAAAATTATTTTTTAAAAGTATTTTAGCCTTTTAAATATATATAATATTTAAGATTTAATTTTTTAAATAAAAAACTTTATTAAAATAATAATATTTGGTAAACTAATAATATATTTCTTTAATTAAATATTTAAGAATAAGGATATTATTATATTATATAAATTATTTTCTTAAAGGTTTCCTTTATAAGATAATAAAAAATAAAGATATTTTTATTTAATAAACTATTTTTTTGTTTATTTTATATAATTATTTAATTTCTTATATAAGTTTTTTAAAAGTTAATAAAAACTTCCCTTTATTCTTTTTATAATAAAATATATTCTAATTATATTAAATTAGTTTTAATCTATAAAATTAATATTTTTAATAAAATTAATTTTTATTATTATTATTTAAAAGTTAAAATATTTAATTTTAATAATTTCAGAAAATAATATTTATTATTTATTTAATTAGAATTTTATATTTTAGCCTTTAATCTTTCTAATATATAATATTCGATATTCTTTATTAATATCGAAATATTATATTTATATAATAAATATTAATTAATATTTAAGGCTTTTAAAAGCTTAATAAGGAATAATATAATTAATAAGATATATAATAAAATTTGTAAAGATTGATTTTTCAATATTAATTTATAAAATTTATAAAATTTTTATTTAATTTAAATAATATTTCTTTTTATAATTATATTCGATATTGAATATTTTATATATTTCTTTAAATATATAACTTATATTTAATTTATTTGCTTATATATTTTATAAATAATATAATAAGAAATATTAATAATAAATAGGAAAGTTCCTTAAATATTTCAAGGTTAATAAAATATTAAATTTTAATAAATACTATTTTATTCTTAATATTTAAAATTTATTAAAAATTATTATTTATATTAATAAATATAAGGAATATAAGAAGAATAATAATAAATAATATAATATTAAGGATATTTTATATTTAAGAATATTTAAGTAATTTGAAAATAATTTTAATATAAATTATATTTATTTAAGCTTAATAATATTAAATAATTATAATAATAGTTTAATAAATTAATAAAATAAATTTAATATAATAAATTAATAATATATTCCGGGTTTATAACTATTAAATATATTTAAAGCTAAATTATTTAATTAATAAATAATAATATATAATATTTTAATATATATAATAATAAGGCCCTAGATAGGGGCAAATAAGTATTCTTAGCCCTGTTTTATACCAATTGCTTCGCCTAATAAAGTAGAGAATAGATAATATAATAATGGTGTTTTGGTGGCATAATTAAAGGTCCAAATAACCCTAGAGAAAGCAAAATGGGAAAAACGGGCTGACAAGGGAAAATAAGGGCAATGACAGCTGACACTTCCTGATTGCAAATGAAGCCGTGTGGGATGAATGCCGAGAGCACGCGCGCCGGCTCGCTTCTGCAGCCATGTCCAGCTCAAGGGTAGTTTGTTCGCTTAGCGGCCGGGCCAAGGTGTTGTGGACAGGTGTACGGCACTCCAGCAGTGGATATCTCAGCGCCGACCTACAACATGGACAGGACCCTTGTCACGAGTAGATTCGGCGTGCTTTCCGGAACACCAGGAGAAGTTCCTGCGTCTGTGCAGCATTCGCTATGTACCTATCCAAGCATTGACGTGCTTCAAGCGCGAGGTAAAAAAGTTGCTCCCGATATCAGCGGCTCAGCTAGAGCGTGCGGATCTGACATTACTCTCCGAAACATCTATTGACGTGATTGAAAAGCTTCTCTAGCTGTCTCAAAGAGCAGGACGTATTTGCATCAGCTCAAGTTTGAAACAAAATGCGTGGCCAGCAACCACACTACATGCTCGGACCCTCCGTTCGGGAAGGCCTGTCATTGCTGCTCAAGCAGCACACCTATGGGAGCGGGGAACTGTCTGCGTGTCGCCCGCGGATTGCGTACAAAAGTGCACATCCTGGTGGCACGTTTGAGGTCTGGCGGCATAGCGGATACCCTGCTCTTCCGTGGGGTTGCTCTCATCAGCGACTTTAACGCCGCACTGAGGGCGTTCGGCATGTTCACATCTCGTTCCAGCAATCCAGGTCTTGGCTCGGGTTACCGGGTTGGTAGAAGACCTCGCTGGTAAAGTTCGTACCCTGCGTGTGGCTTTGAATAGTCAGAGGAAGCAAGTGAGGTTCAACAGTGATTTTATTGCACCAACGAGGAAAGGCCCGATAAAGATGAGGTCCTGCCGGACGAAAAGGTATCATTTGTTTGCGATGTTTGCTACGCTGGTCTCAGAAGAGCAAAAGTTGCGTATAAATAAAGAGCTGTCCAAATCTGTTTTCTTCACTTATTGTCACTCAAAAATACATTGAAAACTCAACCAGGTCCAGTTGCAACCATGCCTTGCTACGTGTAAGGATGCTCAAAACACGACTTGGGAAACTCCGAGGGGACCACCTGTCTTCTATGTGAGTGGAGAACCTCTTTGTTATCCTGTATCTAGATCCAGCAGTCAGAGCTATTTTGCGGCTTTTGCCCCTTGAGTTGGGTATTTAGAAAGAATGGAGTTTGAAACCCGTTTCAAAGCGTGACAGATCGAGGAACGTAAGAACCACGAGAACGCAGCTGCCCTGAGAAAGCATGCAAAGACACACAGCCGTGAAAGGGGTAAGTTTGTTTGAAAACAGTTTGAAACTAGTTTGATACTGAATTCGGGCGAAAGCCACTGTCGCAGCTACCAACGACGAAGGCGGACGCCTATCTTTGTAAGTAATCTTCAACCAGAAGCTTACTGGTTGCTAACTAGTTGAAAGTTCGCCCAACAGTATGAGCCGAGAAAAGCACAGAACTTACCTCGAGGATAACACACTTTGCAAGCCACAGAGACATTGGGGTAAGAAGACTCCTGACATTTCAAAGCAGCAGGTATGAAGATAGAGATACTCGCCTACGTCCAAACCAATGTTGATAGAATGTCCACGAGCCCACGCATGTTCCTCGAGGAATCACTCGGAGAAGTCAACTTGTTGAATTCTTCCCATCCTGGGTAATACCAGGCCTCTTGAACGATCAAGGGAATATTAACACTGGTTTGCTCCGGTTGGCAGGATTGGTCGAAAAGCAATATTGGTTGCATGGGGTCTCGTATCCGCTTTTTCTTTTTTCTGTCTTTCTCCTCTTCTTGGAGCCCTTAGATCCCCTTCAATACCCTCCTCTTGACCAGGGGCTGGGTTTCCGCACCGAAATACTCGGAGGTGGGGTGACTATGCCAAGAACCACCTTAGGCATAAAGGCTGGAGTCTCCGCCTGTTTTCACTGAGTACGAGACAGTGACCAAGAAGACCCTTCATTGCACACCTTGATTGCCTTGGGTTTCTGTTAAGAATGCACAATCCTCAGTTGTGTACTTCATTAAATCATTCAATAGAACTAGCTCCAGGACAGCTCACCGCTTTTCTTCTCCTCCTTCACCTGCACCCTCCCTCTTTCACTCATCCACCATCAGCTCTATTCTTTAACATCTATCAATAGCAAAAAGACTCTATACATCTTCACAAGATCATCTAACATCCTGTAAAGCATGTACATTGGCTCGCGATGTTATCATTATCAATGTCGGCGACTCAACAGTCACAACAAAGGGGAGAGAATAAAACTTACAGTGCTGTCTATCTCACTTCAAGCTGTAGCTCTTGCTTCATGCTAACTATCGTCGCACATTCACTAAGCCCCAAACTCCTGCTGAGACAGTAACATCCTCTGCACCTCGTCAAGATACGTCTTGTAATCGCTGTCAAGGTCCGAATGTCTCTTTGCCGATGTTCCTTTCAGCCAACACCAGCGTATTAGCGATGTGTGGCTCATGTGATATTGTACAATTGTGTGCACTCCATCAAGCAGTGACGGAATGTTTATGATAACGTGACGGGACATGGCATTTATAAATATACTGTACCATATATCTTCTGTCTTTGAGTGATGTGAAGGTGATTTTCCTCTCGAATATGCAATTTTAGCGCGTTTTGGCGTGTTGGTGAGAAGGAGTGTTGTGATGCTCATTCTCTTAAGCGTGGCTGATTCTTTGTTCCTCTCGCTTCTTCGACACTTCTTGTTTGATATCGTATCAAAGAAACCCAACACTTCATGTACCCTTTCGGCTTCTGCAGAAAAGCCTTTGTCTTCCTGCTTCATACATACGCGGTCAACATTCTCTAAGCATCTTAACAGTACCCTGAAATATCTTTGCTTCGCAACACCCTGGCCAACAACCTGCAAGATCAGTTGAAAGACCTTCATAAGTCTTGGTAGGAATTTGAAAGAAGAGTAAGTGACCTAACCTTCGGAAAGACGTACCAACGATAGAGAATGGCTTCTCAAGGAGGACGTTCTGATGCAACAACATCCCACCAGCAACCGGCTACACCTACTCAGCCTGAAGCACAGAGATCGGGTCAAAGGACGGCTAGTGCGGACACCAATCGAGTACCTGTTGATGAATCTTCGACCCGGAGCGATGGGAGAGGCTTTGAAGGAGGAGCCCGGCACATGAACGGGCCCAGTCCATCAACACCAACTCCAAATCATCAAAGCCAAATATTCGACCAAGGGCGCGCTAACGCTCAAGCTCAAGCATATGCACAAGCGCAGGCACATTTTCAGGACGATGGGTATTACCAAGCTCAAGCTTTCGCTCAAGGGCAACAATACGGCACAGGACCAGCCATTCAGGGGTACGATACATTCGAAGGATACGCAAATCTTGGCGCGTATCACCCATTGCCATATTATCAGATGCTGCCATATCACAATCAAGACATCGTCGGAATGGACATCATCCACGCAAGTCCCGCATATGGTGTGGAATCACAAAATCAGCATAGTGTGACGTCGTCGACAGACCAGAGAGGTACTATCCATTTCCATTATCCGACACCCACCCCTGCAAGGGCTGCCGCGCCTCAGCAACATGCTCAATATGGTCGGGCTGCTCCTCCTGGCTCTCGGTGGGAACTGCGATTTATACCCCGTGAATCGTGGCCAGAACACGCTCCGCGATTTGCACAGATTCTTTCTGGGGTGGCTCAAACTCACGAGCAACTTAGCGAGAACCTGGCCGCTCTGCTCATGCCAGCTTTCGAGAATATGGAACCTCGTCAACATGTCGAAGTGCTTGAAGCCCAGAAGCGGATCGTGAAAGAGCACATTGATCGCTTAGTCGAACGGAAGAAGTCGCTCGAGAAACAGCTAGAAGAGGAGCGCTCCGGTCGTGGCCGCAACAGTTATGAGGTTGTCGTGGGCCTCGAAAAAGAGGTGGAAGAAGCCACCGGGAGACTCGACTTTCTGAGCACCAAGTGGGTTGATCTTGGAGGAGCGATTCAGGCCGTACATGGAGATCTAGCCACGACTTCGGCCTCTTAGAAGAGGTTCGATTCTGCTTCTATGTCTGGGAGACATGTATCAGGCATTTCCACTTTTTGCCCACCCATCTTTTGATTCCCACAGGCGGACACGCACGACCTTTTCACTCCATATTACCCAGCTTCGTATTCAGGGGTTTGAATTTAGAGTCAGGGAATGCAGCACACACTTGCATTAGGAACAAATGGAAAGCATTGAACGAGACTTCATCTTCGAAATCTTTTGTCTTGCCGCTACAAAATAGAATCTGCTGCCCCTTCTATTTCATGTAAGAGTGGCTTAGCGCCGACTAAATCCTTAAAATATCTGACCTGTTGTCTTGAATCTAAGCCGTCTAATAATGACGGTCCGCGAGAGGAGAAGACATTGTAAATATATACTTCCATGGAATATACCTAGAGATCCGTCAGTAATTATACTACTGGAGGAGCCAAATCGCGTCATCAGGAGTCTTTCGTCGTGAAGAAGCTCCGTTAAGGCGCGTCCAATTTTTTTTTCGTGAACAGTGTTGTATAACGCGAGGTACTTCTGAATCTTTTCTTGATGCTTTTGGACTTGACATCCATAACCCCTGTCAACAACACCGGTTCGTTCAAGACTGGGTACCTAACACAACAGTCGTGTACGAGGAGGACAGCATCAAGGAGATCAATCTCAGACGGCTCTTCGAGTCCCAAGCAGCCATGCCATCACCGTCGAGACCCAGAACTCGCAATACCTCAAGCCAAGCCACGAGTCAGCCTGATGATGCTCAGCTTGGCCAGTCATGTAGGTGCCTAGACTCTCCTCATAGACGCTGGCTTACGGTATCCTAGCTGATGAGGATCCTCAACAAGCAACACAGGTCCATGCCGTCACCGAGACTTCTTCGCAGCATTCTTCAAGACGAGCCAGCTCGAGTGCGAGAGGTCAAGTAGGTGCTCCTTTCCAAGGCCCCCATGTTAAAGTGCTGACCCTCATCAGTCCTCTGGTGGAACTGTTGCTGCCCCAACGCGGAGCATTTTGAATCCAGCCGCACCTGAATCCGTTCCAACAGGTGTAACAAACATTGAAACATCACCATCGCCTCTAGGATCAGATTCTTCCACCATCCGACCTACCATTGCGCAAACAGCGCCTCCTGCCGACCCTCAGAGCTCAGACTATGAACGTGTTAGATGCACTCAGGGCTAAATCGTCTGATTGATAAATAATGGTGCACAGCACCCTAATATACATGATGATGAGGCCCTAGATAGGGGCAAAGAAGTGTTCCTAGCCCTATTTTATACCAACTGCTTCGCCTAATAAAGTAGAGAATAGGTGGTATAATAATAGTATTTTGGTAGTATAATTAAGGGTCCAAATAACCCTAGAGAAAGCAAAATAGGAAAAACGGGCTGACGAGGGAAAATAGGGGCAATGACAGCTGACAGAACGTCTCGCTGAGCAATTCGACAAGATCATAACTGGAAGGGAGCAGAAGCAGAGCCCTAGAGAACGTATTGACATGTTGCAACTTCTCAAGAAGCAACTCACTGAGCGCCACCAGAATCTTTCCGCATTAATACACCGTCTGAGTTCTCAACTGGAGGCCGAACATATGGGGCGAGGCAGCAACTCCTATGATTTGATTGCAACGCTCCAAGGAAACGCGGACGCAGCAACAACGTGGCTTGCATGGATCCAGAATCAGTACCCGTCTGTTGACAGCGCTGTCGAAGAAGCATTCGGCGAGCTAGCTGGACAAAGCCTACAGCAGTAGGAAGATTGGTGGCCAGACAGATTGGTGGGCTTTGATACTTTTGAAACATGTCTGTCTTCATAGATCTTGCTGCGGGCAGAAAGGCTTTGGGGCAGGGAACGGGCCAAAGAAGTGGCATTGGTAGCAATAGGCCATTCGTTGATATGTAATCTCATCATTCTAGGAATGAATTGATAGACAATAGAGAGTATTCTCCATGGCATGTGTCTCTGTGCAGCCCTCTAAAGGCGGCCATATTAGAATTAGCGGATGAGCAGCCAATCATAGGAGATTAAGTTTAACAAAAGCAGCTGAAGCTGGAGCAATCTCCTATTAGCAAATGTCTGTCTTATACTGCATGCACTTTACCTTGCAAAGTCGGAGAGTGCCTTTCGAGGACAAGGCTCGCCCGTCATGGTCATGTTAGGATTAGATTGTGATGTGGCGCGAGAGAGAAAAACGTTAGGGTGCATTCAGCCCTCGCGGCCATCATGAATGAGGCTTTTCGGAAAGCGCCTAGCCGTGGTCGGCAATTCGCCGAGCTCGGAGGATTTTCCGAGGACCTACACTTGTACATGGTAGGACACAAGGTTGTCTTCCTCCGTTTCAATCGCCAACCTGAACTGCCGCTACTTTCAGTTGGGCTGAGGTAGAGAGGCCTGAATTGAGGGTGAGCGTCGTTGTACGAGAAGATGAATCTTCACTGGCGCTCGCTGTCGGCTCTGTGCTTCTATAATCGAGGCCCCCCTCGCCCACCTCTTGCTCGAGCGCGCGAGAGGGGGACCACAATTACAAGCCGGCTGCCGACTTCCATATCTTCCATGCCTTAGCCTTGGTGAGACGTGCCTACACGTCTCTCCATCATCTGGGTTGCATCCAGTCTCCTCAGAAATACTTTACCAGACCATGAAGTCCCCAGCTCCCCTTGGACTTCTCTTTCCTCTATCTACCATCGCTCGCCCAGCTGCGAATCAAGCATCAAGTCCCTGCTCTTTCAAACCAGCTGCTCTTCACGCCAGCCTCCCCCCCGTCAATGAAACAGCTCCGCCAGCAGGCACGAATCCGATCTTCATCCTTCCCGACCAGCAAGACATAATTTCCTCTGTCCAGTTGGCTCCAGAAAATGAAGAAAGCTTCCAAAACACCGAAATCCACTTCGTACATTACTACCTTCCTCTTAAAATCGAAGGCGACGTCGACACTGCAACGCTCGACACTACTATTGAGATCTCCCTCTTCGGCTATTCCATAACCAAGGCATCTGGCAACCTTGCCCAGGGAATCGATATTGAGCTCCACGTCCGCGTCGCTGCGGGATCCATCTTATTGAATCTGCAAATTGGCAATGAGGTGTGGGCGACCGTGAAGTTGAATCTACCGTTCAGGAGTATGCAGAAGAGTTTCTATATGTTTGATTCGCCGAAAATTGGGACAGGGGTTGCGAAGGCGGCAGTGAATCAGGCTGATGGGAACCAGGCTGGCGCGGAGGTTGTGCAGGTTCCAGAGATGCAGCGGCTGCAATTGGGCGGGACAAGGAGGAAGACGAGTTAGCGAGGAAATGGGAGGGTCCGAGATGCGTTAAGAGGTTTGGCGGCTGTTGTTGTTGTTGTTGTAGAGGGAAATTGGGTACTCTACAAAGGGGGTAACGATGGGCTTGATGCTATTTGTGGACATACTGGGAGATATTAGTGGTACATATGGGAATGAAATTACTTCACTTTCCTGAAGAGTTGCTCTACGTGTGATTTACACCCATTAAGGAAATATTCCAGAGTCTGGCGGTTACAGGAATATTCGTTGAGAAATTTGAGTATTTGCCCTCCAAGAAAGGCGTCCGAGGATCTCGCCCATACTACAAAGACGAGTTGATGAATACAATCAGCCCAGGCGGGCTTGAAAAAGCCGCAGATGTTCAGACTTGCATTAGGGAAGAATCCTTGTTACCAGAACCCCGATCTGAGGGGTCCAGTACCTACTTTCCTTTGCGAGGAGTCAGGAATAAATAGATCAGCAGTGAGACTCCTAAAATACAATCTTATCTCATCAGGATTCAGAGGATAAAAATAGCCTGAGAACGGCTCGCGATCCATGCAGCCACACGGCGACCATTCCAGCAACCCCGTAACTATACTTTCCTACTACTTCAGGCCCCCCGCTATGGCCAGTCTAATCTAGACTTGTCTTGCGATACATACCTTATGAATGCAATGACACGAAAAATGGTGCTGCCGTAGGCATGAGGCGTAGCAGAGATTGAAAGCCGGCTTACCTCCTCTGCTGACTCCACCAACCTCCAGATCTAACAACCTCTCTCCATTCTTTCTCGCTGTATCATTATGAAACCTTGGATCTTGAGGTGGATGCGCAATTCCATTCGACCCATTTGAAGCGGATCTTCTATTGAGAATGGCGGAGCAATACTCGAACCTCGAGGTCGCACCCACCGATTCCGCCGCTCAAGCCCCAGAAGTCGTACCAACAGGTGCACCAGAACGCGACTTTACAAACGAATCGCCTGAGGTCGACAAGAAGCATTGGCCCCTCTCCCCGGATGGGGAACATCCAGCGTTAAGACCACCGTACGAAAGAAAGAAGAGCGATGACGCCCCAGAGACCGGAGCACTGGATGGGACATTTCCTCGGGAGAGAGGCGATGGTGAGGGCCTCAAGGAGGCCGCTCCGGATTATTCGGGCCATGCGGGTCCGCCTGCAGCAATACAACCGGATCATGGCCTCTCTAATAAGGATGAAAAACCCACGAGTCGGCAACGGAGGCGGTCGAAATTATTCTGGATCGTCGTTGGTGTTGGTATCTTGATACTGGTGGGTGTGGCTCTTGGGGTGGGTCTGGGGGTAGGACTTTCCAAGCGCCAGACGAATACTTCAAGGTGAGATGGCATCCTTCAGCGTTGCTTGATCGGTACTCACTCTGTGCAGTAATAACAGCACGACTGCTTTACCTCACGGCATACAAAATGGTACTTCGATGGCCGCAGTGTCCTTGTCCACAGGCGACAAACGCTTTTTCTTTCAAGACAATTCGGGTGTTCTACGCGAAGCATTATATACTTCTTCGACAAAGACCTGGGCAGCTGACGTAGGGAACATGGTGGCTAATAATGCGAAAAACAACACGCCGATAGCGGCGCTTTTAGTGAATGGCACTGGGGCGTCAAGAGGCTATATGGTGGGTCTTTGTCTTCAATTAGTCGAAACACTTCTGATTGACACATCCCCAAGATCTACCTTTTTTACATAACACCGAGCGATCAACTCGCAAGCCGCATATTCACTTCCGGCACATGGACGACCCGGGACAATTTCTCCCCCGGAGCAGAAACAAACGTCACCTACAATACGGGCCCAGACACAAAAGCCTTAGCAATGACCACAAACACCAATTCCTCCACGCCAGGTGGAGCCTTCGTATTCTACGTTGCCCAAAACGGGAGCGCGGCATGCCTCAGCGTAAGCCCCGACAGCAGCGGCGGCATCGTTGCAAACCCCGGCCCCCGACTTCCAAGCGCCTTGCAAGGCGGGCACGTCCTCGCTCTCGCAGCGGGCGACTCCTCCGGCGGCAGCCAGCTGACTCCGCAAGTTGGCGTGCTGACCTCGAACGGGACCGTGTACTACGAGCTCTTCTTCTCCTTCTTCACCAACGGCGCTTGGTCCTCCCCAGAGCGTAAGCCACCTCTCCCCCCCGTATCCCCCCTTCCTCTGCAAACCCCTCACATCCGAACCCCACCAGCTAACATCCCCTCTCCCAACCAGTCCAAACCGTCCTCGTCCCCCCCCTTCCCCCCTTAGCCCAACCCACCCTCCCCACAACCCTCACCCTCGCAAACGCCTACCCCTCCGCCTCGCCCTCC
>JAABUQ010008277.1_pt1 | contig 14662 bp, 12 predicted proteins | sample 5560001 | NCBI WGS metagenome assembly JAABUQ01 (sample SAMN10711888, study PRJNA513371) | rock metagenome | isolation source: Antarctica rocks | place: Antarctica: Victoria Land, Finger Mt nord | collected 2015-12-18 | reverse complement strand
AACCGGCGGCTCGGGCCAGGGCGTTGCCCTCGTCGGTCAGCGCCTGTCCTCGCCGCGGGCCGGCCGCGCCCGGGACCGCCAGAGGGCGCCCGGCGCTCAACGAGGCCGCCACGATCGCCCCCGCAGACGTACCCACCAGGCTCTCGGCACGCGAGACGTCCACCGCGCCGGACTCCTGCATGCCGGCGAGCACGGCGCTCATCCATGCCTCGCCGAGGAGCCCCCCCGCGGCGAGGACGATTGCGTCCGGTGGGCTGTGCCCAGGAGCCACCAAGACGCGCAGGCTAGCGACCCGCCCACGCCACCCCGAAGGACGGAACGGCATACGTTTGTACGTGATAACGTACGCCCGGCATGGCGGCGCCGACACGCACAACCGGCCTGGAGCCATCGGCACAGCGGCGCCCCTCCGGCTCTCGGGCCCAGGCGTGCAGCCACCCCGGGCCTGACGGCGACCCGAGTGATCCCAGCCGGCTGGGCGCCCGGGTGCGCGCACTGCGGGAGGCCTCTTCGCTGTCCCTGCGCGACCTGGCCGAGCGAAGCGGCGTAAGCGCACCCATGCTGTCGCAGGTCGAGCGGGGGGAGACCAGCCCCACGCTCACGCTGGCCGCGCGCATAGCCGCCGGACTGGAGCTGCGCCTGTCGCAGCTGCTGCGCCTGGACGAGGAGGGCGCGGTGACCGTCGTACGGGCACACGAGCGTGGGCGCGGAGGAAGCGACTCCGGGGACCATCGCTTTGAGGTGCTGACCTCCGCCCGTCCGGGCCAACGCGCCGAGCTGTCAAGCCACACCCTGGCTCCCGGCGCGGCCACAGGCGGCGCCGAGGATCCCCCGATGCACGAGCCGGGCAGCCGCGAGATAGCGCTGCTGCAGCGAGGCGCGCTCACGCTGGTGTGCGATGGACAGCGCTTCGGCCTCTCCGAGGGCGACTGCGTCACCTTCGACGCAGATCTACCCCACCACTTCGAGAACCCCGGTGAGGGCTCGGCGTCCTTTCTGGCCGTGGTCAGCGCCGGCCTGCGCCGCAGCTGACGATAACGACGAAGGAGACCCGATGGCCAAGAGCATGTTCGACAAGATCTGGGGGGCGCACGAGGTCTCCTCCGGGTTGCTCTACATCGACCTGCACCTCGTGCACGAGGTGACCAGCCCGCAGGCGTTTGACGGCCTGCGCCTGGCCGCGCGCCGCGTTCGCCGCCCCGACCGCACCCTGGCCACCGCCGATCACAACGTGCCCACCGACGGCACCCAGGTGGCCGCCCGCATCGCCGACGAGCTCTCCCGAGTCCAGGTGCAGACGCTCGAGCGCAACTGCGCCGAGTTCGAGGTCCCCATCTACTCGCTGGGCTCCAGTCGGCAGGGCATCGTGCACGTCATCGGTCCCGAACTGGGCGTGACCCAGCCGGGCATGACCATCGTCTGCGGGGACTCACACACCGCCACCCACGGTGCGTTCGGGGCCCTGGCCTTCGGGATCGGCACCAGCGAGGTCGAGCACGTGCTGGCCACTCAGTGCCTGGCCCAGCCGCGGCCTCGCTCGATGCGCATCCTCTACCGCGGCCTACCCGGTTTCGGGGTGACGGCCAAGGACCTGATCCTCGGAACGATCGGCCAGATCGGTGTGTCGGGAGCCGCCGGGCACGTGGTGGAGTTCGCCGGACCTGCGGTGCAGGCGCTGTCGATGGAGGGGAGGATGACGATGTGCAACATGACCATCGAGGCCGGCGGGCGCGCGGGGATGATCGCACCCGACGAGACCACCTTTAGTTGGCTGCAGGGGCGACCAGGCGCGCCGCAGGGTTCGGAGTACGAGCAGGCGCTGGCGCGCTGGCGTGAGCTGTCCAGCGAAGAGGGCGCCGCCTTTGACCGCGAGGTCATCGTCGACGCCGCCGCGCTTTCGCCGCTGGTCACGTGGGGAACGAACCCGGGCATGGTCGTCCCGGTCACCGGACGGGTGCCGGCCCCCGATCAGTTCGAGCGTCCCGCCGACCGCGACGGGGCCGAACGCGCCCTGCGCTACATGGGCCTGGAGGCTGGGACGCGCGTGCAGGACATTGCGCTGGATCGAGTGTTCATCGGCTCGTGCACGAACTCGCGCATCGGTGACCTGCGCGCCGCGGCCGACATGGTGCACGGGCGCCGCGTGGCCCCGAGCGTGTCCGCCATGGTCGTTCCGGGCTCCCAGCAGGTCAAGGCCGAGGCCGAGGCCGAGGGTCTTGACGACGTGTTTCGGGCCGCCGGCTTTGATTGGCGCGGCGCCGGCTGTTCGATGTGTCTGGGCATGAACCCGGACACCCTCGCCCCGGGCGAGCGCTGCGCCTCGACGTCCAACCGCAACTTCGAAGGTCGCCAGGGTCGCGGTGGGCGCACTCACCTGGTGTCCCCGCAGATGGCGGCGGCCGCCGCCATCGAGGGACGCTTCGTGGACATCCGTGACTGGGTGGGCGCGTGATGGACCCCGTCGAGCTGATCGCCGGGCCCGTCAGCTTCCTGGACCGGGCCGACGTGGACACCGACCAGATCATCCCCAAGCAGTTCCTCAAACGCGTGCAGCGCACCGGGTTCGGCGAGTTTCTGTTCTTCGACTGGGCCCAGGAGCCCGGCTGGCACCTGCCCCGCGGCCCGATTCTCGCCGCAGGCGCGAATTTCGGTTGTGGCTCCTCGCGCGAGCATGCGCCGTGGGCACTGGAGGACTACGGCTTTCGCGCGATCGTGGCGCCATCCTTCGCTGACATCTTCTATTCCAACTGCACCAAGGTCGGTCTGTTGCCCGTGGTCCTCGACGGCGAGCTCGCGTCCGCGCTGGGACGGGCCGGCGCCGGCGAGGTCGACCTCCGCGCCCAGGAGGTGCGGTTCACCGGCGCCGACGGCGAGCTCGTGAGCGCACCCTTCGCGATCGACGCTGAGATCCGCCACCGTCTGCTCAACGGGTTAGACGACATCGCCCTGGCCCTGCAGCAACACCAGGCCATCGCCGCCTACGAGCGCGACCGCGAGCGCCGCGGCCCGGACACCACCAGCCTGTGAGCACGCACATCGTCACCCTGCCCGGCGACGGCATCGGTCCAGAGGTCATGGATCCGGCCCTCGACCTGCTGGGGACCCTGGTCAGCGACCTGGAAGTCGAGCAGCATCGCATCGGGGGTGCCTCCATCGAGGCGTACGGCGTGGCGCTGACGGATGTCACGCTGGACGCCTGCCGCGCCGCCGACGGTGTGCTGCTGGGCGCGGTGGGCGGACCCCGCTGGGACACCACTGACCCCGGCGCGCCCCGTCCCGAGCAGGGTCTGCTTGGCCTGCGCAAAGGACTGGGTCTGTTCGCGAACCTGCGCCCGGTGCGTCCGACGCCCGCCCTCTACGACGCTTCGCCGCTGCGGCGCGAGCGCATAGAGGGGACCGACATGCTCGTCGTGCGTGAGCTGACCGGCGGAATCTACTTCGGTGCCAAGGGCCGCGACGGTGACAGCGCCCGCGACGAGTGCGTCTACACGCGCATGGAGATCGAGCGGATAGCCCGCGTGGCCTTCGCCGCCGCGCGGACCAAGGTGGTGAGTGTCGACAAGGCCAACGTGCTCGAGACCTCGCGCCTCTGGCGGGAGGTGATCTCCGAACTGCACGCAGCAGAGTTCTCCCACGTGGCCCTGGAGCACATGCTGGTTGACAACGCGGCTATGCAGCTCGTCGCCACACCCCGACAGTTCGACGTGATCGTCACCGAGAACATGTTCGGCGACATCCTCAGCGACGAGGCGGCGATGCTGACCGGCTCCATCGGCATGTTGCCCAGCGCCTCGCTGGGCGCTCGGAAGAATGGAGTGCAGGGTCCGGGAGTCTTCGAGCCGGTGCACGGGTCGGCGCCCGACATAGCCGGCCGGGGCGTGGCCAATCCGCTGGCCATGTTTCTGTCGGTGGCCATGCTGCTGCGCCACGGACTGGACCTGACAGCCGAGGCTGCGGCGGTAGAATCGGCGGTCGACCGTGCACTGGCGGCCGACCTGCGAACGCACGACCTGGGGGGTCAGGCGGGCACGGCACAGGCCACCGCCGCGGTGCTCGCCCAGCTCTAGAAAGGCTCACGTGGACAACCAAGCGGACCTCATATGGATGGACGGGGACTTCGTCGCCTGGGAGGACGCCAAGGTTCACGTGCTCACCCACGGCCTGCACTACGGCACCGGGGTGTTCGAGGGCGTGCGCTGCTACGAAACCGAGCGCGGACCCGCCGTGTTTCGTCATCGCGAGCACATTGACCGTCTGCTGCGCTCGGCTGAGCTGTTTTACATGCCCGTTCCCTACAGCGCCGAGCAACTGCGCGCAGCGACGCTGGACTTGATCGCACGCAACGGACTGCGTGCCTGCTATCTGCGTCCGCTGGTCTTTCGCGGCTACGGGCAGATGGGCCTGAACCCCCTTGATGCACCGGTCTCCGTGACGATCGCGGCGTGGGAGTGGGGCGCCTACCTGGGCGAGGACGGCAAGCGCGACGGAATTCGGGCCAAGGTAGCGTCCTGGCGGCGCATAAGCCCCGATTCCCTGGTCCCCCAGGCCAAGGCATCGGGGCAGTACCTCAACAGCGTGCTGGCAAAGATCGAATCGCTCAAGGCCGGTTATGAAGAGGCGATCCTGCTGGACGACCACGGTTACGTGTGCGAGGGCTCCGGTGAGAACGTGTACATCGTGCGCGACGGAGAGATCATCACGCCGGGGCAACACAACTCCATCCTGGACGGGATCACGCGCCGGTCGGTCCTGCAAATCGCGCGCGACCTGGGCTACACGGTGGTCGAGCGCAACGTCGCCCGGGCCGAGATGTACCTGGCCGACGAGATGTTCCTCAGCGGGACCGCGGCCGAGCTGGTGCCCGTGCGTGAGGTCGATGATCACCGCGTGGGCAGCGGCGAGCCGGGCGAGGTGACGCGGGTGTTACAGGCCGCCTTCGAGGACGCCATCCACGGGCGTTCTGAGCGCTACCGGCAGTGGCTGGACCCAGTGGAGGCCCTCGTGGGCGCTCAGCCGCTCAGAGCCCAGGGCTTGTGAGCGGCCCGATCACGCCCCCCAACCCAGAGCTCTATGACGCCACGCTGCGCGACGGCATGCAGGGCGAGGGCATGGCCCTGTCCGCCGAGGAGAAGCTGCGCGTCGCCCACCGCCTTGACCGTCTGGGAATCCACCTGATCGAGGCCGGCTTCCCGGCGTCGAACCCGAAGGAACGCGAGCTGTTCTCCCTGCTGGCGCAGGAGCCCTTTGGGCATGCGCAGATCGCCGCCTTCGGCATGACCCGCCGGCGCGGCCTCGACGCCGAGCACGACCCGGGCCTGAGAGTCCTGGCCGAGTGCTTCGCACCCGTGTGCACTCTGGTGGGCAAGACCTGGGCGCTTCACCTGGAAAAGGTGGTGCGGGTCGACGCGGCCGAGAACCTGGCCATGATCGCCGAGTCGGTTGCCCTGCTCGCCGGCGCCGGCAAGCGGGTCATCTATGACGCCGAGCACTTCTTCGACGCCTACCGCGATGATCGGGCGTACGCGCTGCGCTGCCTGGAGGCAGCCGCCGAGGCCGGCGCCGACACCGTCGTGCTGTGTGACACCAACGGCTCGTCCCTGCCCCATGAGGTCTCCCAGGCCACCGCGGAAGCGGTGAGGTGCCTGGGCGCCGGGCCGCGGGTCGGCGTGCACTGCCACAACGACGCCGAGTGTGGGGTGGCAAACTCACTGGCGGGTGTGCTGGCCGGCGCCACCCACGTACAGGCGACCATGAACGGCTGCGGAGAGCGCTGCGGTAACGCCAACATGGTGTCGGTCATCGCCAACCTACAGCTGAAGCTGGGCCGGCGCCTGCTGGAGGAAGACCAACTGGCGGGACTGACCGAGGCCGCCCATTACGTCGACGAGCTGCTCAACCGCGTTCCTGCCGTCAACCAGCCCTATGTGGGGCGCAGCGCGTTCGCGCACAAGGGGGGCATGCACGTGGCCGGTGTGCGTGCGGACGCATCGACGTTCGAGCATGTCGACCCAGCGGTGGTGGGAAACCAGCGTGACCTCCTCGTCTCCGAGCTGGCCGGACGGGGAACGGTAATCGCAAAGGCCCGCGCTGCTGGGCTGCACCTGGACGCGAGCGAGGCGTCCCGGGTGATCGAGCAGGTCAAGGCCCTGGAGCACGACGGCTTTGCGTTCGAGGCCGCCGATGCCTCCTTTGAGCTGCTCATGCGCCGAGAGTCAAAGGAATATGAGCCGCTGTTCACGCTCGAGAGCTGGCGGGTCATGGTGGAGAAGCGGGCCGACGGTCGGGTGGAGACCGAGGCCACGATCAAGATCTGGCTGGCCGGTGAGCGTTACGTGCGCACCGCGGAGGGCAACGGGCCGGTCAACGCGCTGGACCGCGCCCTGCGTGACGCAATCGGAGAGATACACCCCCACCTGCGCGACATCGAGCTGGTCAACTTCAAGGTCCGCATCCTGGACGAGACCAAGGGCACCGCCGCGGTCACGCGGGTGCTCCTGGACGCCTCCGACGGCCACACGGCCTGGGGCGCGATCGGGGTCTCTGAGAACGTCATCGAGGCCTCGTGGAATGCGCTGGTGGACTCGCTCGAGCACGGGATGCAGCCGGGGCGCATCCCCACGGCGAAGTCCGCCAGCCGCTCGGCCCCCCGGTAGCCGTGTCGAGCGCCGACGCCCTGCCGGCAGCGCGAAGGGGGAGCCGAGCGGCCTCGGCCTCCGACGCGCGTACCAACCAGCCGGGCGACATGATTCAGCTCGCCCGACCCGTGCTGGGGACAGCCGAGGAGGCTGCCGTGGCCGACGTCCTGCGCTCGGGACAGCTGTCACTGGGCCCGCGGGTGGGCGCGTTCGAGCGCGCGTTTGCCCACAGGGTGGACACTCCCCACGCATGCGCCGTTTCCAGCGGAACCGCGGCGTTGCACCTGGCCCTGCGCGCGGTGGGGGTCTGCGACGGCGACGAGGTCATCACCAGCCCGCTGTCCTTCGTGGCCTCGGCCAACGTGGCCCTCTATGAACGCGCGCGGCCGGTGTTCGCGGACATCGACCCGGTCACGCTGAACCTCGACCCGGCGGCGGCCGCCGCTGCCGTCACCCCGCGCACGCGCGCGCTGCTGCCCGTGCATCTCTTCGGCTACCCGGCCGACCTCCCCGCCTTCGAGGCACTGGCCGCCCGTCATGAGCTGGCCATCGTGGAGGACGCCTGCGAGGCGCTCGGGGCGGCGCACGGCGACGGGCGGCCGGTGGGTGGTCGCGGGCACCCGGCCTGCTTCGGCTTCTACGCCAACAAGCAGCTGACCACCGGCGAGGGGGGCATGGTCACGGTGGCCGACCCGGCGCTCAAGGCCCGCATCGACTCCGAGCGCAACCAGGGTCGTGCACCGGATATGGGCTGGCTCGATCACGACCGCCTGGGCTTCAACTATCGCCTGTCCGACCTGGCCTGCGCCATCGGGCTCGTCCAGCTGCAACGCCTGGACGACATGCTCGACGACCGCGCACGGGTGGCCGCGCTCTATCGCGAGGCCCTCTCCGGCGTGCAGGAACTGGCGCTTCCCTGCGAGGACCATGGGGGAGACACCCGCGGATGGTTCGTGTTCGTGGTCCAGCTTCCCCCGGGCGTCGATCGGGACCAGACCATCCGCGCTCTGGCCGAGGGCGGCGTGCAGAGCAAGCCCTACCTGCCCGCTATCCACCTCATGAGCTTCTACCGCGAGCGTTTCGGCTATCGCGAGGGAGCGTTCCCAATATGCGAGAGCGTGGCCGCCCGTTCGCTGGCGCTGCCCTTCTTTCCGGCCATGAGCGAAGGACAGGTCACGCGCGTGGCCCAGGTTCTGCGGGCCACGCTCGGACGCTGAAGCGTCCGCCCGCCAGGGGCCTTCGCCGCCCACCTCGGCCCGGTCGCCGACGCGAAGCGGCGCTCAGTGCTTGGCATACTTACCATGGTGGGGGCAACGGGGGCGCAGCGGCTAAAGACTCGGCGCCGACGCGCGCGCATGGTCGGGGCCGTGGGGTTCCTGCTTGCGGCGGCGCTGCCCGTGCTCCTCTTTCGCCGCGTCGTCGCTGAGGTCGACTTCCGCCTCGACTGGCACTACCTGCTGGGCTGGACACCTTGGACGCTGATCGTGCTCGGTTTGCTGTTCATGGTTCCCGTCGTCGTCTCCGGCGGGCGTGATCCATCCTCGCGTCTGTATCTGCGTAGCCGCAACGCCTATGCCGGATGGGGTATCACGCTGTACCTGCTGGGGTTTGCCCTGGCCACCCAGGTCGCCACGCTCGTCGACGGCGGAGCCGTCCATTAGAACGCTCCCGTCCCTACACTGGCGCTCGCCGTGTCGCGCTTTCGTGAGCCCCAGCACCCTGACTTTCGCCGGCTGAACACGTCGCTGCCCTTCGACCGGCGCCTGTGGCCGCAGGACCTCGCCCAGTCGCGTGCGCACATCACCATGCTCGCGGCGCGGTCGATCATCTCCGCGGGCGAGCGCGACGAGCTGCTGGCCGGGCTGAACGCCGTGGAGCGCGAGCTACAGCAGGACAGCTTTCCCTTCGCCCCCAGCGATGAGGACATTCACATGGCTGTGGAGCGGCGCCTAACCGAGTTGGCCGGCCCGGTCGGGGGCAGGCTGCACACCGCGCGCTCGCGAAACGACCAGGTCGCGACCGACCTGGCTCTCTACGTGCGCGACCAGGCGCTGGCCACCGGCCGGGCGGTGGGCGCGTGCATGGGGGTGCTCCTCGCGCGGGCCGAGGAGCACGCGGACTGGCCGATGCCTGGCTACACGCACCTGCAACGCGCCCAACCAGTCTACCTCGGCCACCACCTGCTCGCCTATCTGTGGATGCTCGACCGTGACCGCCAGCGCTTTGCCTTCGCCGCCGCGCAGTGCGCAGAGCTACCTCTCGGCGCTGGTGCCCTGGCGGGCGTGAACTTCGACACCGACCGAGGCATGGTGGCCGATGCGCTCGCCTTTCAAACCGTGTCCGCCAACTCCATTGACGCCGTCTCCAACCGTGACTTCGTGCTCGATTACCTGAGTGCCGCCGCCACGTGCGCCATGCACCTCTCGCGCCTGGGCGCTGAGCTCGTGCTCTGGTCCAGCGAGGAGTTCGGCTTCTGCGAGCTGCCCGACGCGTGGACCTCGGGTTCGTCGATCATGCCCCAGAAGAAGAATCCCGACGCGGCCGAGCTGCTGCGGGCCAAGGCGCCACGTGTGAGCGGTCATCTGTCGGCCATGCTCGGCGTGCTTCATGCCCTCCCGTTGACCTACAACAAGGACCTGCAGGAGGACAAGGAGCACCTGTTCGACACGGTGGACACGATCGAGCTCTCGCTCGCCGCCGCGCAAGGCATGCTGGAGGGTGTGCGCTTTCAGCGCGACCGCCTGGCGCAAGCCGCATCGGACGAGCTGATCGCCGCCACCGACGTGGCCGACCTGCTGGTGCGTCGCGGCGTCCCCTTTCGCCAGGCCCACGCGGTCGTGGCCGGGTTGGTGCGCGTGGCCGTCGACACGGGACGCCCGCTGTCGGGCCTTTCCCGCGAGGAGCTGGCGGAGCACAGCAGCTCCCTCGACGAGGAGTACTACGAGGTGCTAGCCCGCCGCTCATGGCTGGAGTCCAAGATCTCCGAGGGAGGCACCGCGTCTTCGCGCCTGCAGGAGCAGCTGGCGCGCGCCCGGCGGGTCCTCGAGGAGGCGCGCTGAAGGCCTCCGGACCGGAGGGGCTCCCCGCCGCGTTCTATGACCGCCCGGTGGTGCAGGTCGCCCGCGACCTGATCGGATGCACGGTGACGCACGGGGCCACCTCGGGCGTGATCGTGGAAACCGAGGCCTACCACGAGAGCGAGCCCGCCTGCCACGCCTACGTCGGACTGACCGCCCGCACCAGCACTCTGTTCGAAGGCCCGGGCCGGGCCTACGTGTACCGCTCCTACGGCATTCACGCCCTGCTCAACTGTGTCTGTGAGGCCGAGGGCACGGGCGCCGCGGTGCTCATCAGAGCGCTGCAGCCGCTGCGAGGCGTGCAGCTCATGGGCGAGCGTCGGGGCCGCACCCGACTGGAGGACCTGTGCTCGGGGCCGGGCAAGCTCAGCCAGGCCCTGGGCATCGAGCTCGTCCGCAACGCCACTGACCTGTGCCGCGGGCCCGTTCGCGTGAGCGCCCCGCAGCACGACTGGGGTGACCCACGCGTCCTCAGCGCCGTGCGCGTCGGCATCACGCGCGGAGTGGACCTGCCGTGGCGCTTCTGCGTGGAAGAGAACCCGCACGTGTCACGTCCTCGTCCGCACACGCTTGGAACGTGCGGGGACACCCGGCGCAGGGCTGGGCGGCGTCCAGGAGGGGACTGATCAGCGGCCGCCGGCGCCCGCCCCGCCGGTGGGCGCTCCGGTGCCGCCACTGCCACCGTGCCCGCCTGCTCCCCCGCCCGCACCGGTCTGACTGGGCGCAGAGGGGCCCGCGCCGGTCCCGCGTCCTGAGGGCGCGACGGGCGAAGGCTGCGGGGTCGGTGCGGGCGGGGCCACGCTGGGCGTGCTGTGCGCCGGGGCGCCCGTGGGCGCCCCCGAGCTCCCACCGCCGGTCGTGCCTCCGCTTCGCGAACGCAGGGCAGGGGCGGGTGTGGGAGTGCCCGATGAACTCGACGGCGCAGACGACGATCCGGACGAGGGACCGCCGGGCGCGGGTGGACCGGAGCTTGACCCCGAGCCCCCGGCGGCGCCACTGCTCGGCTGCGGGGCCCGACTCGCAGCCAGGGCCGCCGCCGACAGCATGAAGTCGTGCCAGATGAGCGCCGGGAAGGTGCCGCCGAGCACCGGGCCTCCGCTGAAGTCGTACTTCATCGACTTGAGGCTGTCCGGGTACCCGACCCACACCGCAACCGTGTACTTGTTGTCCCAGCCGACGAACCAGGCGTCGCCGTAGTCGGTGGTCGTGCCCGTCTTGCCCGCGGCGAACTGGCCGAAGTCCGCGGCCCTGCCCGTGCCGCTCTGCACCACGGTCTGCAGCATCGAGGTCTCGGTGCTGACCAGGTCGGCGGGCAGGATGCGCTTCATCTCGGGCTGGTTGACCTCGGTCCGGTGGCCGTTTGGCAGCAGCCCGCTCGGCGCGATAACCGACTGGATGCCCGAAGGTCCCCCGTCGGGGCTGAGCGAGCTGTCGACCCGCTCGCCTCCGTGGGCGAGAGTCTCATAGGCGCGCGCCATGTCCAGCGGAGTGACCCCCTCACGCAGGCCACCGATGGTCATCGCAGGGTTCGTGGACAGCGGCGTGCGGATTCCCATGCTCGTGGCCAGCCGGGCGATCTTCGCGGTGCCCAGCTTTATCCCGATCTCCGCGTAGACGGAGTTGTCGGAGAAGGTGGTGGCGTCGGTGAGCGTGGTGCTACCGGCGTACCGGTTCTCGTCGTTGTGCACGACAAAGCGCTCGCCGCTGTGGGGCACCGGGAAAGTCTTGAGCTTGGACGACCACACCGAGCTCGGGGAGATGTGGTGACGCAGGGCCTCCGCCAGCACGAACGGCTTCATCGCCGAACCGGGCTGGCGCTGCCCCTGAGTGGCCAGGTTGAACGCACTGGCCTGATAGTTGGGGCCGCCCACCATCGCGCGCACCTGGCCGGTGGCGTTGTCGATGGCCACCACCGAGGCAGTGGGTCCCGATGTGCCGCCAAGGTGGGTGTTGACCGCCCGCTCAGCGGCGCGCTGCAGGTCGAGATCGAGGGTGGTACGGATCCTCAGCCCCCCTTCGAGCGCGCGCTGAGCGCCGTAGCGGTCGATCGCCTGCTGGCGGACCCAGGTGTTGAAATAGCCGGTGTTCAGACCCTGCGTCGACTGCTGACGCGGCGGCTGGACATCGCGCGACGCGGGTACGGCCTCGGCGATGCCCTGCGCGTACTGCTCACGGTCGATGAAATGCTGGGCGAGCATGGCGCGCAGGACCTGGTCGCGCCGGTGCTTGGCGGCCACCGGGTGTGTCACCGGGTCATAGGCACTTGGGGAGGCGATCACGCCCGCGAGCAGCGCGGCTTCCCAGGGCTTGAGCTCGCGCACGCACAGGCGCGCCAGGTTGGCACCGCATCCCTGGTGGTTGACGTCTTGGCCGAAGTAGGTGTGCGCGGCGGACTCGACTCCGTAGGCGCCGTTACCGAAATAGATCGAGTTCAGGTACTCGGTGATGACCTTGCTCTTGGACCACCGACGCGACAGGTGATAGGCCAGAGCGGACTCGCGCAGCTTCTCGAACACCGTGCGGTGGGCCTGGGCCTGCAGGGCGTTCTTGACAAACTGCTGGGTGATGGTCGACGCGCCCTGGGCAGCGCGCTTGCGCAACACGTCCTGGCTGAAGGCGCGCCCGATACCGCGCACGTCGATGCCGCTGTGTGTGTAGAAGCGCCGGTCCTCGATCGAGATCACGGCGTCCTTGACGATCGGGGGGATGTCGCGCTGGTTGACCAGGATCCGGTTCTGCTGGGTCAGTACTCCCAGGGTGCGCCCCTGGTCGTCGAGCAGCACCGAATTACGTGCGTTGCTGAACTCAGCCCGGTTCTCCAGCGTGGGCAGGCGGGACGCCACGGCCATGAACATCCCGAAAACGAACGACAGCAGTCCCAGCATGAGAACGGCCATCGAGATCAGACCCAGCCGCAACTTCTTGATGCGCGGCGGCCGCGGCGCAACGCCGGCGCCCGCCACGCGTGCCGTGGGCGCGGCGGCCGCGTTCGGCGCCGCGGTTGCGTTCGGCCCCGCGTTCAGCGGTCCAGCACGTCGGGTGGGCAACGTTATGTCAGGTCCTCGATCATCGCTCATCATGCTGCTCTGGGAGCGTCTTCATGGCGCTCGCCCTCGCGGCCCAAGGTGCGCCTGCTGGTCGCGGCGGACAGCGCGTCAAGGTCCTTCCGGCGCGCGGAAGTCTAGCATTGGCCCCCGTGCCCGAGCTCGCTGACGCCGTGACCGAGCAGGCCGCGCACCTCTCGCGCAACGCCGTTGCGTCCCTCCCGGCCGGGGCGCTGGAAGCCAAGCTGCGCCTGGGTGTTCAGCAGCGGCGGCCGCTGCGCATCAAGCTGGGCATCGATCCCACGGCGCCCGACATCCACCTTGGTCACGCCGTTGTCCTGGGCAAGCTGCGCGAGTTCCAGGACCTCGGGCACCGGGTGGTGCTGATCATCGGCGACTACACCGCGCGCGTGGGAGACCCCTCCGGACGCTCGGTCCTGCGCCCGGTACTCACCCAGGCCGAGATAGAGGACAACGCGCGCACCTACCAGGAGCAGGCGCTGAGCATCCTCAGCCAGGACGCCAGGCACTTGGAGATCCGCCACAACGGCGAGTGGCTGGACATGCCCCTGAGCGACCTCCTCGGCCTGGCGCGCACCACCACGGTGGCGCAACTACTCGAGCGCGATGACTTCGCTCGGCGCTTGGCCGCCGGGCGGCCGGTCTCGATGCTCGAGATGCTCTACCCGCTGCTGCAGGGCTATGACTCGGTCGCGGTGCAAGCCGACCTGGAGCTGGGAGGCACCGACCAGACCTTCAACCTGCTGCTGGCCCGCGAGATCCAGCGCGCCTACGGCCAACCGGAGCAGGCGCTGCTCACCATGCCCCTGCTCGTGGGCACCGACGGCCACCAGAAGATGTCCAAGTCATTGGGCAATCAGATCGGGGTCAACGACGCCGCGCAGGAGATCTACGGCAAGACCATGGCCATCCCCGACGAGGCCATGTCCGACTACTACCGCCTGCTGCTCGGGCACGACGCGCCCGCACAGCCACCTCGTGATGCCAAGCGGGCGCTCGCCCACGCGCTGGTTGCGCGCCTGCGCGGGCCAGAAGCGGCGGCCGCGGCTCAGCAGGGATTTGACACCGTGTTTGTCGACCACGGCGTCCCGCTGGACATCCCCGAGGTCCCCTACCGCTGCGAGCGTGACTTGGTGCACCTGCCAGCGGTGATGGCCGAGGCCTTCGGTCTGTCGCGCTCCCAGGCGCGACGCCTGATCGACCAGGGCGGCGTGAGCCTGGCTGACACCCCGCTGGGCGCCGGGGAGCACGACATCGGCTGCGCGCGGGCTCAGGGGGCCGTCCTGCGGGTGGGCCGCCGGCGCTTCTGTCGCCTGGTCGCCTCCTAGCGCACAGCCGGCCGGCCGATCTGACGCGCCCGTCTCTACCATGGCTGCGTTGGGCGGCCGAGCGCCCGAGCCTCGCGCCGGCGAGAAGGCTTCGCGCGCTTGCTCTGGACCTCGTTCGGGCGCTATACTCACCTGCTGGCCCGCATGACGTCCACGGACGCTGGGCCCACCGAGGAGTGCGAGTGGAGACCCCTCTCGCGCGGCTCAGCCGGTCTTTGAAAACTCAACAGCATGCGCACCCGCGGTCCGAGTGGATCGTGGTGTGCGTCCAGGTTCGATCCGCCTGTCGGAGACGCGTTCTGCGCGGATCCGAGAGGCGGTACAAGAGTCAAGTAGGAACCCGTCATGGTCCGGGGCCTCGTGTATAGGCCCCGAATTTGCTGTGACACTCTCAGTGAAAATGCAGTTCTTCACGGAGAGTTTGATCCTAGCTCAGGACGAACGCTGGCGGCGTGCTTAACACATGCAAGTGGAGCGACGAACCAGGGCTTGCCCTGGGGCAGAGCCGCGAACGGGTGAGTAACACGTGGGTTACCTGCCTCGATGACCGGGACAAC
>JAABUQ010008276.1_pt1 | contig 14663 bp, 13 predicted proteins | sample 5560001 | NCBI WGS metagenome assembly JAABUQ01 (sample SAMN10711888, study PRJNA513371) | rock metagenome | isolation source: Antarctica rocks | place: Antarctica: Victoria Land, Finger Mt nord | collected 2015-12-18 | reverse complement strand
CGGTGCCGAGCACCTCCTCCACGGTGCGGGCCACGTCGATGGGCAGGGCCGGCGCGCGCCGGCCGCCGGCGGCGCTGACCTCGAGCACCTCGCCCACTGAGATGAGACCGGGCCGGCCGGCGTCGGTGCCTCCGAGCAGCTCGTCGGGGGAGCGCCGCGCCGCACGCAGGCGCTGACGCGAGGCGCGCACCGGCTCCTGGGTGCGCGAGGGCGCCAGGATCAGGACCCGGTGTCCGCGACGGCTCAGTCGTTCACAGACTGAAGCGACGTACTCGTTGACCGGGTGGCGCTCCTCCCAGGGATGGGGCGTGACGTGAGCAATCGAGAAGCGCGGCGCCATGGCCAGGGTAAGGATAGGCGTGCCCGCGAGTCGCTTCCGCGGGCGGCCGCCTACCCCTCCGCGGGGATGGGGGCGCTAACTCTTCTCGACCGGCGCGCCCGGGGGCGGTGCCGAGGTCGTACCCGCAGAGGACGCCCCGGCAGAGGAGCGCGCGGACGCCTTGGTGTTTGCCGCACGAGCCGCTCGCGTGCGCGAAGCGTTGCGTGGGGCCGGGGAGCGGCGTGAGCCGGCGCCCGGTCGACGCGTGTACTTGGCGATGAAGCGCTCGGTCTCCTCGCGCGCCTGATCGTCGGGGCGCTGGTTGTGGGGCGACTTCATCAGGTAGGAGCTGGGCCCGTCGAGCTGGCCGCCCAGGCCGTGGTTGAGCGCCAGCTTGCAGCAGCGGACCGCGTCGATGACGATGCCGGCCGAGTTGGGGGAGTCCCACACCTCCAGCTTGAGCTCGAGGTTGAGCGGGACGTCGCCGAAAGCCTGGCCCTCGACGCGAATGTGCGCCCACTTGCGGTCGGTCAGCCAGGGCACGTAGTCCGACGGTCCGACGTGCACGTCGGAGGCGGGCAGCTCGTGGTCCATGATCGAGGTGACCGCGTTGGTCTTGGAGATCTTCTTGGACTGCAGGCGCTCGCGCTCGAGCATGTTGTAGAAGTCCATGTTGCCGCCCACGTTGAGCTGGGAGGTACGCAGCATCTTCACGCCGCGGTCGGCGAACAGACGCGCCAACGTGCGGTGAACGATTGTCGCCCCGACCTGTGACTTGATGTCGTCACCCACGATCGGCAGGCCGGCCTTGGCAAAGCGTCGGTCCCAGTAGTCCTCGCGGGCGATGAACACCGGTATGCAGTTGACGAAGCCACAGCCCGCTTCGAGTATCTGCTCGACGTACCACTTGGTCGCCTGCTCGGAGCCGACGGGAAGGTAGGAGACCACCACGTCGGTGTGCGTCTCGCGCAGGATGCGCGTGATGTCGGCGGTCTCGCCCGGAGCCTTGGTGATCTTCTCGCTCAGGTACTTGCCCAACCCGTCGTGGGTCATCCCGCGGTGGACCGGGACACCCAGGCGCTTGGGCACCTTGGCGAACCTGATCGTGTTGTTCTGACCGGCCCAGATGGCCTGGCCGAGGTCCTTGCCGACCTTGGTGCGGTCGATGTCAAAAGCGGCGGTGAACTCGATGTCCGAGACGTGGTAACCGCCCAGGTCGACGTGCATGAGGCCGGGGACCGCTTCGTCGGGATTGGCGGCGGCGTAGTGATGAACGCCCTGGACGAAGGACGAGGCACAGTTGCCCACGCCGATGATCGCCACGCGCACCTTGCGCTCCTGGTAGCGCGCAGCGCCGTTGGCGGTCGCGCCGTTGCGGGTGGCCTCTGGGGCTCTGCCGTTGGTAGTGCTCACGGGTCTTTAGTGCCTTCCTGGATGCGGGCGAGGTGACGGGGCATCGCAGACGACTCCCCGGATGGGTCTGGCGGCGAGCCCGGCCTCCCGATGCCATAGGTGACCGGTGCGCTCTGCGATGAGGTACCCGCAGACGGTCGCCTCATTACACGTCGGATTGTCCGGCGCGTCCCAAGGCTTGCGCGGTGAGCTGGGTGCGCACATGCCAGACGCGCTGCCCCACGGTCACCAAGCTGAGCGCCGCGAGCACGAAGACCGCCGGCTCCAGGAGACGGAAGTCACCCAGGGACGCGCCGCGCGCGAACAGCAGGCCGATGGAGAGGATGACCACGCGCACCGGGCGCGTGGCGATTCCCACCTTGCAGGCCACCCCGAGGGCCTCGGCCCGGGCGCGGGTGTAGGAGACCATCAACGAGGCGAGCACGGCGATGACCACGGCGGCCGTCGCGTCCTGGTTTGCCCCCGCGGCGAAGCGAGCAGCCACGGCGGTGAGCACCACCCCCTCCTCGACGCGGTCGAGCGTCGAGTCCAAGAATGCGCCGAAGGGGCTTCCCTTCCCCGACATTCGCGAGTAGCGCCCGTCCAGGGTGTCCATCACCGAGCCGACGACAAAGGCCACGCCGCCCAGGAAGTACAGCTGCTGCCAGACGAGAGCCGCGGCCAGCAGGTTCAGCGCGAAGCCGGTCAGGGAGATCGCGTTGGGGGTCAGGCGCGACTCGATCAGCCGGTTGCGCATCTCCTCGCGGCGATGGGCCCCATTGAGCGCAGTGCGTGGGCCCCGTGGCCGCGCTCCGGGCGTGCGAGGGTCGCCCGGGGGCGCCTGGGAAGAGGCCATGCTGTGATTGCCCCGACTCGAGACTTAGCCGGCCACCCCGGCCCCGATCACGGCGCCGGCGGTCGCGCGCGAGCCGCTCGCGCCCGAGCCGACGGGAGCAAAGCGCCAGGCCTGCGGGCGCCGACGGGCCATGCGCGCCGCGGCCAGCGCGGAGACCCCGGCGGTGAGCGCGCCCAGCAGCGCGTCGGCGAGGAAGTGGTTGGCGGTGACCACGATGACGAAGGTCATCAGCAGCGGATAGAGAAGCCACCACACGCGCAGCGCGCGCCAGCGAACCAGCCGCGCCAGCGGCCAGCCGATCATCAGCGCGAAGGCGACGTGCATGGAGGGCACGGCCGCGTAGGGATTGAGCAGCGCACTGGCCGCGGCGCTGGTGTGGGAGACGTGCACACCGGTGAACGAGGCCACCGAGTCAAAGAACCCCCATTCGGGCATGAAGCGTGGCGGAGCGGTGGGGAACGCGAAATAGCTCACCAACGCGATCAACATGGCGACCATGAACATGTTGCGCACGAAGTAGAAGCTGCCGTTGTGGCGCAGGTAGAGGTAGATGAGCACCGCCACGGTGACCGATGTCTGGGCGTTGACGTACAGCCACGAGGCAACCTCCATGACCAGATGGCTGCCCGATGCCCACGCCTGCACGCTGGGCTCCACGAAGAAATGCAGGCCTCGCTCCACGGAGATCAGCTCGCGCGCGTGGGTGAAGGCAGATGTCGCGCGCCCCTCGACCATGCCCCGCACCAGCCGGTAGACCAGATAGGCCGCGCCGAACAGCGTGACCTGGTGAATCACGTCGGGCCAGCCGTGGGGCAGGACGCGTGCCGCCTTTAGACGAAGTCGCGCAAGCATGGACGCCGCAAGCCTAGTCCATGCTCTAACGGCAGCGGGGGCCGCGGTCGACGAGGCGCTGCGCGCCGAAGCGGACGCCCAGGCGCACGGGGCCGGCGGAGTTTGCCGTCACCTTTGTCCATCCGCTCGGTGCCTGCGACACGCAGCCATGGCCGCCCAACAGGGCCCAGTAGGGGGTGTAGTGAACGCGCACGGTGACGGTGCCCGGGCGGGCGAGCTGCAGATCCACGGTGTCCGAGCCCAAGCGGACCAGGCTCGCGGGCGCGCTGACCAGCGGCAGGGCGCCGGCCACCGCGTAAAGGCGCCAGTGGGCCGAGTGCCAGACCTCGCTCAGGAACGTCGGGCGATGGTCGACCAGGGCCACCTCGGCGCGTCCCGCGTCATCCAGACGGGCGTCGGGCACTGCCACCCAGGACACCGCATTGTCGACGAGCCACTGCCGGTAGACGGCTGCGTCCAGGCGGCGGCCGTAGAAGAGCGGGTCAAAGCGTGTGTCCAGCTGGCGCTCCCAGCCGCGCGCCAGCCCGAACCTCTGCGCCATCCAGACCGACTCCCAGTGCGCGCCGGTGAACGGCACCTCCACTCGCGTGGGCTGCGGGCCCGCGCGACGCTCGAGCTCGCTCAGCACAGGACGGAAATAGCCCGCACCGACGGCGGGATCGGGACCGAGCACGGCCAGATCGTGCACGGGAGTGGCCAGCTGCCAGTAGGCCAGGGCGGGGACGAGCAGGGCCAGCAACCGGGGTCGGCGACTGAGCAGCACGCCGGCCATCAGCGGTCCGGCCACCAGTGAGCCCAGGCGGGTGACGTTCCCCCCCACCGGCGTGGAAAACGCGAAGGACCCCACCATGGCCAGGGCGTAGAGCGCAGATCCGATGGCCAGAGCGGGACGGCCGGGAGCCAGCAACGCGCCCACGACCACCACCCCGGCCAGCGCCGGCCAGAAGGCCCCCGCGGAAAATGGCTCGTACCCGCCTTCGGGAAAGGTCACGGTGAGAGCCAGCGCGGGCACCAGCGCGGCGGCTCCGAGGGCCACCACCCAGCCGGGCCGCCCGCGGGCGCCGGCCGTGAGTCCGCGCCAACCCTCCCTGGCCGGGACCGCGGACGCGACGGCCAGGGCGACAGCGACCAGGGCCAGGAACGCTCCGGCCACCGGACTGCCCACGCCGGCCAGCGCCGCTGCGACCAGGGCCCAGACGCGGTGTCGCGGCCACAGGGTCAGGGCTCCGAGCGCGAGCGCGAGGCCGAGGTAGTAGGGGACACGACCGGACAACAACTGCACCGTGATGCCCGCGGCGAACCACAGCGCCGCGGTCATCCCCGCGCGTCGGGGCAGATGACGAGCGGCCAGGACCCCGAACAGCGTCGCCGCGACCACCCCGGAGAGAACCAGCAAGAGCCTTGGACCCAGCAGCGCACCCAGCGCCGGCGAGAGCAGCGAGTAGCCCGGCAGGTGATGGCCGGCGTACCACGCGTTGTCCCACAGGGTGAGACCGACGCGCGCAAACAGGTCGCTGCGATACGTCGCCGCGGCAAGGTCGGCGCTGGGCGGGGAGGTGATCAGGTAGACCAGCGCGCCGAAGGCGGCGAACAGTGCACTGCTCGCCGCGGGCGAGGAGCCCAGGCGCCGCACAGCCGCCGGGGCGCCGGGTGGCCGTCGGGCGGGCGCAGGCGGCGCGTGCGCCGCGGGCGGAGCAATGGGGGAGCGCAGGGCCACGAGCCGGCGCGAACCTAGAGGTCCTGCGAGAGGCGCGAGTCGGACGGGACCGTCGAGGCCGCCGGGGGGTTGACGCCGAGAAAGGTGAGTATCTGTTCGATGAGCTCGGGGCGGTCCAGCCACGGCCAGTGGCCGGCGTCGGGCAGGCGCAGCAGCTCGGCCGATCCCAGCGCCTGCGCATAAAGGTCAGCGAAGAGATCGGGAATGTAGGGATCGCGCTCACCCCACACGACCAACGCCGGCATGCGCAGGCGATGCAGCTGCTCGCCCGCCCGGGCCAGCGTCGCTGGCGGAGCGCTGCGGTACAGGCGCAGGATCGCTCGCTGGGTGCCGTGGTCGAGGTGGGCTCCAATCGACTCGAGCATCGCCTCGGGCAGCGGTCCGGGCGCCGCGTTGGCTTCGCTCGAGAGGCGGCGCAGGACGCGGGCGCTCATGCTCCCCATGGCCAGCTCTCCCAGCACCGGCGTGCGCCACACCCGGGCGATGCGGTGCCAGCGGTAGCCGCGCAGCAGCGGCACCGCATCGACGATGACCAGCCGCTGCACCCGCTCGGGGTGAAGCTGGGCGAAGGCGAGTCCCACCGCTCCCCAGTCGTGCACCACCATGCGCACCCGCTCGACCTCGAGTGAGTCCAGGAAGCCCTCGATGAAGCTGGCGTAGCCCTCGATCGAGTAGTCGAAGTGGCCGGGCTTGCCCGAGCGTCCGAAGCCCGGCAGGTCGGGGGCTAGGCCGCCGCCGCGGCGCAGGAACTCCAGCCAGTCGTCGCTGTTGGTGGGGACGCCGTGCAGGTAGAGGGTGGGCGTCCCCGAGCCCGGGGCGCTGCGCCAGAAAACGGGCAGTCCCGCGACCTCCCCGGTGTGCTCGCTGATCGGGGCCACCCGCAGCCGACAATAGCGGCGGGATATAAAGGGCATGCCTTGGCCGATTTGCCTCCCGTTCGGCGTCGCCGGGCCGCCTCTGAGCCGTGGCGGGCGCCGAGCGCTCCCCGCGTGCGAGCGGTGCGCGTCCGCCTGCGCGCCGTCTACGGGCGGCCGTTGGCTCCGCCGCATGGGCGCCCCCTGGACGAGCTGATGCTCACCGTCCTGTCCCAGAGCACCAACGACCGCAATCGGGACGTCGCCTTTCTGCGCCTGCGCACGCGCCCGGGGGGTTGGGCCGCGGTCCGCGACGCGCCCGTGGATGACGTGGAGGAGGCGATCCGCCCGGGCGGCCTATCGCGCGTGAAGTCGGTGCGCATCCAGGCCATACTGCGCGCGATCAGCGAGCGTCCGGGGGTGACGGATGACCCGGAGCCCGACGAGCTCTCGCTGGGCTGGCTGAAGGACGCGCCGGTGGGCGAGGGTCGTCGCCACCTGTGTGCCCTTCCCGGGGTGGGGCGCAAGACAGCTGCCTGCGTGCTGCTCTTCTCCTACGGGCTGCGCGACGTGCCCGTGGACACCCACGTGTCGCGGGTGGCCGGACGCCTGGGACTGCTGGACCCTGGTGCTCCCCTTGCGGCCCAGCACGATGCCATGCTCGCCCTCACCCCGCGCGGCCAGGAGCTCGAGCTGCACATCAACCTGCTTCGCCACGGTCGGCGCACGTGTCATGCACGCCGGCCGGACTGTCCGAGCTGCGCCCTGGCTCGGATGTGTCCGAGTCGCCGGCTGTTCGCCGGCCGACCGCCCTTCGCGGACTAAGCCCCGCGCGGCACCACGGCAAAGGCGATGACGGCGTAGTGCAGCGCCGCAGCGGCGACGACCAGCGCATGGAAGACCTCGTGGTAGCCGAAGGTGCCCGGCCAGGGGTCGGGCCGCCGGCGGGCGTAGACCACGGCGCCCGCCGTGTAGAGCAGACCACCGGCCGCGAGCCCGCTCACACCGAGCCAGCCGATCGCCCCCGGCAGCTGTCCCGCGGTGATGAGCGCCACCCAGCCCAGGGCGACGTACACGGCCGCCGTCAGCGCCTTGGGGGCGTCGGCCCAGACGAGCTCGCGCAGGACTCCCACCACGGCGCCTGCCCACACGACGCAGAGCACGATCGTGGCCAGCGACCCTGAGAGGGCCAGCACGGCCACCGGCGTGTACGTCCCCGCGATGAGCACGAAGATCATCGAGTGATCCAAGCGTCGCATCCAGCGCTTGGCGCGCGGGCGCCAGGTTATGCGGTGATACAGCGCGCTCGTGCCCAGCAGGGCGGACACAGCGCCGGCGTAGATGGCGGCGGCCATGGTCGCGTCGCCGGCGGGGGCCGCCACGATCAGGCCCGCGCCGCAGGCCAGAGAGACGAAGAAGGCCCACTGGTGCCACACGCCGCGCAGGCGGGGACGTGACTGACCCGGCGCGCTCACTGAAGCGGTCACCCGACTCGATGAACGCCCGCTCCGGCGACATCCGGCGCGCCTGCGCCGAGCGCGTCCGCGACGCCCGCAAGCTTGGCGCGCTCGCGCTCAGGCGTCACGCGCACGACGTCCCAGGCCAGTCCGACGCGGGCCATGGCGAGGATCAGCCAGCCGCTGGGATCCAGCTCGTACCAGCGCAGGCCGTGAAAGGCGGATTGCGGAAAGGCGTGGTGGTTGTGGTGCCAGGCCTCGCCCAGGGAAGGAAGGGCCAGCCAGAAGACGTTGGTCGAGCGGTCCTCGGTGGCAAAGCGACGCGTCCCGAAGAAGTGGCAGATCGAGTTGATCGACCAGGTCACATGATGGACCAGGAAGATGCGCACCAGCCCGGCCCACAGCAGCGCGCTGAGCCCGGCGGCCAGGCTGCCTGAGCTCAGCGCCAGCCCCAGCAGGAAGGGCAGCCCCAGGCTGGCCAGGGCGATGACCGGGAAGCGGCGGTTGATTGTGCGCATGCCCGGATCCTCCACCAGGTCACGGGCGAAGCGCCGCGAGGACGCCTGGCCGTGCGTGTCGAACAGCCAGCCCACGTGGGCGTGCCACAGGCCGAGCAGCATGCCTCGCAGACCGGCGCCCCGGCCGGCGTGGGGGCTGTGCGGATCGCCCTCCTCGTCGGTGAAGGTGTGGTGCTTGCGGTGGTCGGCCACCCAGTCGATCACCGGTCCCTGCAGGGAGAGCGAGCCCATCACGGCCAGCGCGTAGCGCATCGCGCGGTGGGTCTGAAAGGCGCGATGGGTGAGCAGGCGGTGAAAGCCGACGGTCACCCCGAGCGCCGAGGCCGCGTACATGACGGCGAAGATGGCCAGGTCGCGGGGACCCAGGAAGTTGCCCCAGAGCAGCACCGCGCCGGCCAGGAAGGCAAGAAAGGGGATGAGCACGGCGGCGACGTTGACGTTGCGCTCCAGTCGGGTCATGGTTTGATGATTACCCAGCATCCACGCGCTGTCTGCGCATCCCAGCCACGTCGAGGGACTCATTTCTTGTGAGCTCATTACAAAGAGGCAGCGAAAGGCCTGTCCTGGCCCCGGAGGCTGTGCCGGTCTCAGGCCCCCCCTGGGAGCGGCTCGATCCACAGCTGGCCGCGGTGCTCGAGCCCGAGCTTCCGACTCTGGCCGACGAGATCATCGCCGAGATCGCGCGCGCCATACCGGACTACCGCCGTCCCCTGGAGGGCTCGTTCGGGCGCGGTCTGCGCGTGGGGGTACAGCAGGCGCTGGGTCAGTTCCTGGGCCGGGTGGGCGGGCAGAGGACGTCGGCGCGCGACATCTACGTGGAGCTCGGCCGCGGTGAGCTGCGCGCGGGGCGCCGCCTGGACGCGCTGCAGGCCGCCTACCGTGTCGGCGCGCGGATTGCCTGGAGGCGGGTGTCTGCCGTGGCCCGCGCCGCGGGCGCGGACGCCGAGGCGGTGTCGCTGCTGGCCGAATCGATCTTCGCCTACATCGATGAGATCTCGGCGCAGTCGGTGGAGGGCTACGCCCAGGCTCAGGCGGCCGCGGCGGGAGAGCGCCAGCACCGTCGCCAGCGCCTGGTCGGTCTGCTCATCGGGCGCGAGCCCGCCAGCGCGGACGTGCTGGCCGCGGCGGCGGCCGACGCGGACTGGGCCATTCCCCGGGCGGTCGCCGCCCTGGTCGTGCGCGCGCCGGACGCGCAGCGGCTCGTGGGCCGGCTCGGGCCCGAGGTGATCGGCGGGCGCGCCGGGGAGCTGGTCTGCGCGCTGGTGCCCGACGCGGAGGCGCCCGGGCGTCGCGACCAGCTGGCCGCTGCGCTGGGGGAGGTGCCGGCGGCGCTCGGGCCCCAGCTGCCCCTGGCCCAGGGGCACGTCGGCTTCGCCCGCGCGCGCGACGCCCTGGCCCTGGCCGAGCGCGGCCTGCTGCCGGCTGGGGGGCTGATCCTCGTCCAGGAGCACCTTGCCGCGCTTGTCCTGCATGGCGACCCGTGGCTCCTGCACGCCCTGTCCCACCGGCGCCTCGCCCCGCTTGACGCCCTGGCCCCCCTCGCCCGCGAGCGCATGCGCGCGACACTGCGGGCGTGGCTCGGCCACCAGGGCAGCGTGGGGGCCGCGGCCCGCGAGCTTCACGTGCACCCCCAGACCGTGCGCTACCGCCTGGCGCGCCTGCGCGAGCTGTTCGGAGACGCCCTGGATGACCCGCAGGCCCGCTTTGAGTGCGAGCTGGCGCTGCGCGCCGTCCCGCGGTCGCGGGTCCCCTACACCACCGGGGAACCGGGCCCCGAGCCGAAGGGCGAGGAGGGCACCGCCGAGGAGCAGTCCGGGAAGCCGTAGCGCCGGGCCGCCACGTGAGCGGAGGCGGTGGCACGGGTGAGGTGGGCGGACGCTTGCTTGAGCGCCCCCGCGTTCAGGTGCGAGACGGCGTCGCCCAGCTGGCCCAGAGCGCGCACGATGCGTGAAGCGTCGGCGAGATAGGTGCGCCCGTAGTGACTTCCGGGCTCCGGTGGTGGTCCCAGGCGCCGGGTGCCGGCCAGGCCCTGTCCGAACGCCCCCGACAGGCGCTTGAAGAAGACGGTCAGCTCGGCGACGGCGCGCACGTCGCCAGCGTGCACACGGGCGACCAGCGCCTTCAGGCGGTCGGAGCTCGCCTGGCCCACCGCGCCCACCGCGCGGCAGTCACCTTTGAAGTGCGCGAGGTAGCGATGCTTGGCGGGACTCATGGGGGGGCTCGGCGCGGCGGGGGAGTGCCCTGGGGCGGCGGGCGCGTGACCAGGGGCGGCGGGCGCGGGGGGAACACGGCCGGGCGCCGTTGCGTGCGCGGAGGTCCCAGCCGGGCCCCGGCGGGCGTCCTTGCCGCACGCGACCAGCGCACCCGTGGAGGCCACCACGGCGCACAGGACGGCCAGGAGCCGGACCACGAAGAGCAGCGGACGTCGCGCTGGGGCCATGGTCTTCAGTGTAGGCCTTGGGGGACCTTTATATATCTGCCATACTGCCACTAAGATTTACTTATCCGGCCCCCGACAGGAACGGCGCCTGTGGACCAGGCTGCCACGCGGACCGGCTTCATTTCAAGACAAGGAGCTTTCAGAGCATGGGTAAGACCATCGGAATCGACCTCGGCACGACCAACTCATGCATGGCCGTGCTCGAGGGTGGCGAGCCCACGGTGATCGAGAACGCCGAGGGAGGACGCACCACCCCGTCCGTGGTGGCGTTCACCAAGTCCGGCGAGCGTCTCGTCGGCACCGTGGCCAAGCGCCAGGCGGTGACCAACCCGCAGAACACCATCTTCTCCATCAAGCGCTTCATGGGCCGCAAGGAGGCCGAGGTGCGCGAGGAGGAGTCCATCGTCCCCTATCAGGTGGTGGCCGGGCCCAACGGCGACGCCCGCGTGCAGGCGGCCGGGGAGCAGCACTCTCCGCCGGAGATCAGCGCCATGATCCTGCAGAAGCTGCGCTCCGACGCCGAGGCGTACCTGGGCGAGACCGTCGATGGAGCGGTCGTCACCGTTCCCGCCTACTTCAACGACGACCAGCGCCAGGCCACCAAGGACGCCGGGCGCATCGCGGGCCTGGACGTCAAGCGCATCATCAACGAGCCCACGGCCGCCTCTCTGGCCTACGGCCTGGACAAGGAGTCAGACCAGACCATCCTCGTCTTCGACCTGGGCGGCGGCACCTTCGACGTGTCCGTGCTCGAGATCGGCGAGGGCGTCTTTGAGGTCAAGTCCACCGCAGGTGACAACCACCTCGGCGGCGACAACTTCGACAAGGCGATCGTCGACTGGCTGGTCAGCGAGTTCCGACGCGATCAGGGCATCGAGCTGCAGAAGGACCCGATGGCCCTGCAGCGTCTCTACGAGGCGGCCGAGAAGGCCAAGATCGAGCTGTCGACCACGCAGGAGACGCAGATCAACCTGCCGTTCATCACGGCTGACTCCGCCGGGCCCAAGCATCTGGACATGCGTCTCACGCGGGCCAAGCTGGCCGAGCTGACCTCCGACCTGGTGGATCGCGTCGTCGCTCCGGTGCGTCAGGCGATGGACGACGCCAAGGACAAGGGCGTCAAGGAGATCGACCACGTGGTCCTCGTGGGCGGCATGACCCGCATGCCCGCGGTCCAGGAGAAGGTCAAGGGCCTGACCGGCAAGGAGCCCCACCGGGGTGTCAACCCCGACGAGGTGGTGGCCATCGGCGCGGCGATCCAGGCCGGAGTGCTGGCCGGTGACGTCAAGGATGTGCTGCTGCTGGACGTCACGCCGCTGACCCTGGGCATCGAGACCAAGGGCGGCGTGATGACGCGCCTGATCGAGCGCAACACCACGATCCCGACCCGCAAGTCGGAGGTGTTCTCCACCGCGGAGGACAACCAGCCGTCGGTCGAGATCCACGTGCTGCAGGGTGAGCGCGAGATGGCCAACTACAACAAGTCGCTGGGCAAGTTCCAGCTGACCGGCATCCCGCCCGCGCCGCGCGGCATCCCGCAGGTCGAGGTCGGCTTCGACATCGACGCCAACGGCATCCTCAACGTGTCGGCCAAGGACCTGGGCACCAGCAAGGAGCAGAAGATCGAGATCCGCGCTGGCTCGGGGCTCTCCGACGACGAGATCAAGCGCATGGTCTCCGACGCGGAGTCCCACGCCGACGAAGATCGCTCCGCCCGCGAGCTGGCCGAGGCCCGTAACAACGGTGAGAACGCGGCCTATCAGTCCGAGCGCCAGCTCAAGGAGCTCGGCGACCAGGTCGACGAGCCCTCGCGCGAGCGCATCGAGGCCGCCATCAAGGAGGTGCGCGAGTCGCTGACCTCCGAGGACCCGCAGTCCATCGCGGCCAAGACCGAGGCCCTGCAGACCGCGTTTCACTCGGTCTCCGAGGCCATGTACGAGCGGGCCCAGCAGCAGGCGGGCACCTCGGGCAACGGAGCCGCCGGCGACGGTGGACACGCGGCGGGCGGCCAGGAGGACGTGGTCGACGCCGAGGTGGTCGAGGAGCGCAAGTGAGCGCGCACAAGCAGCAGACGCCCAACGGTTCGTCAGTCGTGACGGATCGCTCGTCGAAGGAGTCCGCCCACCCCGTCGCGGCGCAGGAAAAGGCCGCGCCGGGGTCGGCTCCCTCCCCTGACGCCGCGCCGTCGGACACAGGAGCCGAGGGGCGCGACGCAGGCGAGTCCCAGGACGAGCGCTACGAAGACGACGGTGCCGTTACGGTCATCGACGCCGAGGCCGTTGATGGCGCGGCGATTGATGCGGCGGTCCCAGACGCGGAAGGCGTGCTCGACGCCGACGCTGAGCCGGACGAGCTGACCGCTACCGCGGCCGAGCGCGACCGGTACCTGGCGTTGGCTCAGCGTACGCAGGCCGACTTCGAGAACTACCGCAAGCGGTCGGCACGCGAGACGCGGGCCGCTGAAGCTCGCGGGGTGGCGCGCACCACGCGGGAGCTGCTGCCGGCGCTGGACAACCTCGAGCGGGCGATGGGGGCCGCCGCCCAGGACGACCCGCTGCTCAAGGGCGTGCGCCTGGTCCACGGCGAGCTCGCCGCGGCGCTGGCGCGCCTGGGGGTGGAGTCCTACTCGCCTCTGGGTGAGCACTTCGACCCCGCTGAGCACGAGGCGATGGCCCAGCAGCCCGTGCCCGACGCCGAGAGCGGCACCGTGGTGGAGGTCTACCAGGCGGGCTATCGCCTGGACGGCGCCGTGATCCGACCGGCCCGCGTGGTCGTCGCCGCGTAGGAGCGCTCATGGCCTCTCGTCCTGACTACTACGCCACCCTGGGCCTCGACAAGAAGGCCACGCCCGAGGAGATCAAGAAGGCGTACCGCAAGCTGGCCCGCCAGTATCACCCCGACCGCAATCCGGGCGACAAGCAGGCCGAGGCGCGCTTCAAGGGCATCTCCCAGGCCCACGACGTACTGGGTGATCCCCAGAAGCGCAAGCAGTACGACCAAAGCCCCTCGCCGTTCGGCCGGGCCACCGGCCAGGGAGGCGGCGGCTTCGGGGGCATGGACTTCGACGCCGCGGGCATGGGCGACATCCTGTCCAATCTGTTCGGGGGCGCCTCCGGCGGGCGCGGGCGCTCCCAGCAACCGCGCCCCGAGCGCGGCCACGATCTCGAGGCGCAGGTCTCGATCACCTTCGATCAGGCGATTGCCGGCGCTCAGGTGCCGCTGGCCGTGCCCACCTCGGCCACGTGCAACACCTGTAACGGCACGGGCGCCAAGCCGGGGACCAGGCCCGTGGTCTGCCCGCGCTGTCAGGGGCGGGGGATCGAGACGCAGGGACAGGGGATGTTCTCCATCTCCCAACCCTGTGGGCGCTGCGGTGGCTCGGGCACCATCATCGAGGACCCCTGCGCAACCTGTCAAAGCGCGGGCGCGGTGCGCCAGATCAAGCGCTACCGGGTCAACATCCCCGCTGGGGTGAAGGAGGGAAGCCGCGTGCGCCTGGCCGGCAAGGGTGAGCCGGGTCGTCGCGGTGGGCCGCCCGGCGACCTGTACGTCATCTGCCACGTGGAGACCTCGGCGGTCTTCGCGCGCAGGGGCGACAACGTCGAGGTCGAGGTGCCGCTGACCATCCCCGAGGCGCTGCGCGGAGGAGATATCGAGGTGCCCACCCTGAACGGGCGCAAGCGCCTGCGGGTGCGCGCCGGCACCCGCCACGGCACGGTGCAGCGCCTGCGCGGCGAGGGACCCGTGCGGCTGGGGAGTGGACCCCCGCCCGCCCACGGCGACATTCACTACCGCTTCGTGATCGACGTTCCCGACAAGCTCAACCGCAAGCAGAAGGCGGCCGTGGACGCGCTGTCGGCGGTTCTGGATTCAGACCCGCGCGCCGCCCTGTTCAACGGCGCTTCGCAGGGCTCGCGGGCGACGTCCTCGACCGCGGAGGGTGAGTGATGGCCGTCTCGCCCCGTGGTCGCCGGGATCCCGGCGACGCCGGCGGGCGGGCGCCGGGCCCGTCGCTTCGGCGCGTGTCGACCACGCGCGTGGAGGTGTCAAGCGATCGCGGCGTGTTCATGATCTCGGTGGCGGCCGAGCTGGCCGACATGCACCCGCAGACGCTGCGCATGTACGAGGCCCGCGGGCTGATCGAGCCCAAGCGCTCGGCCAAGGGAACGCGCCTGTACTCCCACGCCGACGTACAGCGGCTGCGGCGCATCCAGGAGATGACCGCCGAGCTGGGGCTCAACCTGGCCGGGGTCGAGCG
>JAABUQ010008275.1_pt1 | contig 14664 bp, 12 predicted proteins | sample 5560001 | NCBI WGS metagenome assembly JAABUQ01 (sample SAMN10711888, study PRJNA513371) | rock metagenome | isolation source: Antarctica rocks | place: Antarctica: Victoria Land, Finger Mt nord | collected 2015-12-18 | reverse complement strand
TAGCCTCCGCCCATGCGAGAAGCTCACCGCACGTGTCGATCGTGTCGGCCAGGACATGGTCCGGGCGCGTCGGCCGTTGTCGTCGCTCGACGACGTGGCCGCCGCGGTCGACGAGGCCGGCCAGGACCTTGGTTCCGCCGATATCGACGCCGAGGAGGAGAGTCTGCCGCGGCGAGTGCGCTTCGTTCGGCTCAGACATAGATGCTCTTGGCTGCAAGGATCTTGTAGAGGAACGGATAACGGCTGGTGTCCGGGTCGAGCCCGAGGACTCGCGCAAGGCGATCCGCCAGGATCTGCAAAGGAACGACCGCCAGGATGGCTTCGAGCGCCGGGTCGCGGAGCGCAGGCAGCATGAAGCACATCACCCTCCCGCCGGCCACGATGGGCGTCCGCGCATCCGAGACGGCGAGCAGCGGCAGGTCGAGCGCCGCGACGGCCTTGAGGAACGCATCGAGTCGATCCCGCCGCGCGACGTGGCCGGCCAGCAGGATGAAGCCCGCCAGTGGCCCGACCGCGTTGAAGGGCCCGTGCAGCATCTCCTCCAGTTCCTTGGTGACGACGACCTGCTTGGCGACTTCAAGGACCTTGAGGCCGCCTTCCCAGGCGGCCGGAAGAAGATGGCCGCTGCCGACCGCAAAGAGGGCCTGCCGATCGGCGAACAGGCCGGCCCATTGGTCGACGACGTGTTCGACGCCCGTCACGACCTGTTCCACGGCTTCCGCAAAGTCGCCGTACCCCTCGGGGATCGCGTCGGTCGCGGCAAGGCGCTGGGCGAGCAAGCACGCCGCGAAGGCGGTCGTCGTGAACCCTTTGGTCTTGCCCATGGCATCCTCAGGACCGGTCGCGGTCGCCAGGATGAACTCTGCGGCGCCCCCGATGAGAGCGGTGGGCTCGGCCGTGACGCCGATCGTCAGGCACCCGGCTTGTCGCGCCCTGGTCAGCCCGTCCACCAGGATGAAAGATGCGCCGCTCTGGGAAATGCCCACCACCGCGGTCTGCGACCCGAGCAGGTTGTCCGGAACGTCCGAGAACTCCAGCGACGAGACGGCTTCGGCGTCGACGCCCAGGGCCTGCTCCCATGCCGTGGCGGCGATCATCGCGGCGAACAGCGACGTGCCCGACCCGAGAAGAAAGACCTTGCGAACCGGGCGCGACCGCATGGCCGCGCGGAGCCCAGCATGGTCGAACGCAGCGTCGAGCACCCGGCGCAGCGCCGCCGGCTGCTCGGCGATGAAGGTTTGCATCTTGGACATGGGCGTTCTCCAGTGATCCCGCTCCCGGCAAGGCCCTAGCGGTGAAGGGCCGCGAAACAGGCGGCCGCGCCGACGAGCGCACTGTCGGAGCGGGCGCGTGAAATGGCGAGGAGGCCGGCGCGCGTCGGACGGAGGCATCCTTCGCGGACAGCCTCGGCGAACCAGTCGAAGGCGACGGGATCGAACGCGATCCCTTGCACGATCAACAGCGCGGGATTGAGCAGGTTGAGAAGGGCTACGCCGGCGACGGCGAGCCAGCCGAGAGAACGCGAGGGAGCGACCCCGACTCCCAGCGCAGCCGGTGGCGGCGGCGCCTGGGCTCCGGCCTCAAGCAGCGCGCCGAGGCAGCCGTTCCGGCCGCACGCACAGCGGATGCCGCCCGTCCGGTCGAGGCCGAGATGGGCGATGTCGCCAGCCAGCCCATGAGCCCCGACATAGGGTCGCCCGTTGAGGTGCAGCGCCAGTTGCAGGTCATCGGCATCAAGGAGGACGGCGTCGCTCACCCGTGCGGCCGGATCGCGGAGTCGTTCTCCCGCCCATGTCGCCGCGGCGCTCCGTTCGACCGTGCAGGGTAGGTCGAACCCGCTCACCTCGCCCCGCACGCCACGCCATCGCGCGCTGTCCGGCAAGGCGACGGCGACGCCACGGACCGACACCCCACCCGTGCGCGCGTCCCGCAGCTTGTCCTCGACGAACAGCAGAAGTTCGCGACCATTCGCGACATTCCTCGCGCAAATGCCCCCTTCGACTTCGAGGGCCGCATTGACGAAGGCCGCGAGCGTTTCGCGTTCGCCGGGCCGGATCGCCAGAATGAGCGGCACGCCGGTCAGTCGGGCGCTGTCCAGCCGCCCGCGTGGCCGATGCCGTCGATCCGCGAAGGGAGCGGACGAAAAGACGAAGGGCAGCATGAGGGTCCCGCAGCCTCGGCTAGCAGCGTCAGAGAACGACCTGGCCACGCTCCGGGAAGGCAGGCTGGCCCCAGATCCTGCGCTCCCGGATCACGGAGAGCGGGCGCTCGGGGTTCGGGCTTTCCATCTCGCGAGCGATGCGGTGGCCGTCGAAAACCGCATCCGCGAGGTAGCGCGGGGCCAGGCAGTCTCCGGCGCGCAGCACGGCGACCAGACCGTGCTGCTCCCACTGATCCTTGCAGGCCCTCAGGTCGGAAAACAGGCCGGTGCGCGACCGGCGCGAGGTCACCAGGACCATGCTGTCCGCCTGGAGCGACTTGGTCGCCGTGCCCTTGCGGCGCGGCCGCACGCCCGCCTCGGCGATGTTCTCTCGCTGCCAGTGGTCACGGTAGACGTCATAATAGGTGACGCTAAGTCCAGCCGTTTGTTCGATGCCCTGAACCCAGTGGCCGGGATGGCTGACAATGCCCTTGCCGTGCAGCATGCGCCGGAGGTTCGCTGCCTCATGCGACGTGTCGGTATACGGCGCGACGGCCACGAACTGGGTGATCAGCGTGACCTCGTGGCCGCGATCCGCGAGGTGCTCGGCCAGGCTGACGCCCATGAAGTAGCCGTCGCCGTCCAGTACGAGGACGCGTCGGCCGAGCGGCTTGCCCGCCATGACCTGCTCGGGAGTGGCGAACCTCTCGGTGCGGGCGTCGACACCCGGGATCGGGTTGAAACCGATCGGTCCTTGTCCATCGGGCGCCCAGTCCGCGCCCGTCGTCAGGACGATTCTGCTCGCCCCGTAGGCCAACAGGTCGCTGGCCGACGCCTCGCCGACTCCGAGGAGCACCTTGACGTTGGGGAGCGCCGCGATCTGGCTCTTGCGCCAAGTGATGACGCGCATCCATTCGGCCAATCCGGGCAGAGCCCCGACGTCACGCATATGACCACCGATCGTGGTGGTGGCCTCGATAAGGTCGACCTGGTAGCCACGCTTGCCCAGCACACGGGCGCATTCCAGGCCGGCCGGGCCGGCCCCGACCACGACGACCTTCCCGGCCTCCGGGGCCTGGTCGAACTTCTCGGGGTGCCAGCCGCGCCGGTACTCCTCGAGCGCGGTGGGGTTCTGGGTGCAGACAATCAGGCTGCCCCGGCCGAACCGTGAAATGCACTGATTGCAACCGATGCATTCACAGATTTCATCCGCCCGGCCTTCCTGGATCTTCTTGGGAATGAACGGGTCAGCGATGGATGGACGTGCGCATCCGATGATGTCGAACTGGCCGGACGCGACGACCTGCAGCATCTCGTCCGGGTCCGTGAACCGGCCGACGCCACAGACCGGGACATTGGCGATCCCTTTCACGAAACTGGTCCAGACCTTCTGGTGATTGCTCTTCTGGAAGCGGGACGCGCAGATGTCTTCGCCCCATTCCTGCAAGCCGCCGACATTGACGTCCCACAGATCGACCAAGCCCTCCCGGGTGACGAGTTCCACGAAGGCGGCGCCTTCGTCGCTCGCCTCGACGCCTGTGTCGCCGACCAGTTGATCCGTCGAAAACCGGTTGGCGATGGCGCAATGGTCGCCGACTGCATCCCGCAGCCCATGCAGGATCTCGATCCAGAGCCGCGCGCGGTTGTCGAAGCTGCCGCCGTATTTGTCATCGCGGCGGTTAAGGTACCGGGATAGCATCTGGACGGGCAGTGTGCCGTGCGTTCCGTGCACGTAGATGATGTCGAAACCCGCATCCAAGGCGCGCTTGGCCGCCTCGATGTGCATGATCACGACGCGTTCAAGGTCCTCGGTCGACGCGTCCAGCCCGTAGGTGGACGGCATCCCGGGCGACTGGAACTGGTGATAGGAGGTCGGAACCCGACGGCTCATCAGGTTGTCGCTCAAACCGCCGGCATGAAACAGCTCGACGCCCGCCAGCGCGCCCCATTTGTGAACGGAGTCAGTCATGTGACGATGGTTGAGAACGTCGCCCTCGTCCCACAGGCTCTGCACGGCGCTGACAGTCTGGTCGACCTCCGGGTGCACGGAACAGGACTCGGTGCAGACCGCAGCCCATCCCCCTTCCGCCTTGATCTCCCGGTGGGCCGCGTTGGCGCCAGGGTACCGCCAGCCGGCGCCGGTGCACTGCGGCACCTGGACGAAGCGGTTCCGCAGCACCTTGGGACCGATCCGCAAGGGCTCGAAGAGGGTCGAATAGCGCGAGTCGAGCAGGACAGGCTCCTCTTGATTAAACCCAACGGTTGGAAGTTATTCACGTTTCGAAGATCCTCGCAAGCGGGTATTCTCGCGCGGCCGGAGTTGCAGTCCTTTGGAGCACGGAAGCAGCAACATGCTGATCGGCACGAACCAGGATCAGGGCCAGCGCTACAACCGCCGGGTCGTCTTCGACCTCGTGCGCCTGCACGGCTCGCTGTCGCGCACCGACCTCGCCCGGCGCGCGGGCTTGTCCTACCAATCGGTGTCGAACATGGCCGACAGCCTGATCCTCGACGGTCTGCTGACCGAGACGCGTAAACGGAGCGGGCGCAGGGGCCAACCGCCGGTGGAGCTGTCGGTCAACCCGGAAGGTGGCTTTTCGCTCGGCTTCTCCTTCGATCAGCGCGTCCTGCGTGGAGCCCTCGTCGATCTCGCCGGCAATCCGCGTGCGGAGATCGAAACGAGGCTCGACACGCCGCATCCGGCAACCGTCCTGCCGGCGATCGCGGCGGCGGCGTGCGAACTGGCCTTCGCCGAACATGCCACCGCCGAGCGTCTGCTTGGGCTCGGGCTCGGCATGCCCGGCGTGTCACGGCAGGGCCGCTTAATCAGCCCGGCACCCCATTCGGCGCACGCCTGGCTGCGGAGCTGGGTCGAGGTCCCGATCGTCGACACGCTGCAGAAGCTGACCGGCATCGCGGTCTTTACCGACAACGACGCCTCGGCGGCGGCGATCGGCGAACTGCTCTACGGCGAGGGCCGGCCGTTCACCGATTTCATGTACATCTACATCTCCAATGGCATCGGCTCGGGCCTGATCCTCGGTCGCCGGCCCTATAGAGGCGCAAACGGCCTGGCCGGAGAGTTCGGGCACATGACAGTCGAGGTCGATGGCCGCCCGTGTCCCTGCGGCCGGACGGGATGCCTGGAATCCTACGCCTCCCTTCAGGCCGCCTGGCAGCAGGTTAATCGTCCAGGCGACGGCGATGATCCGTCCGTCCTAGTGCAGCGCCTGGCTCAGCGTGACCCCGCCATGATGCAATGGATCGCGGAGGCGGGGCGCATGCTGCGTCAGGCGATCGTCTCCGTCGAGAATTTTCTCGATCCGCAAGTCGTATTCATCGGCGGCACGATTCCGCAGCCCATTCTCGATGCACTGATCGAGGTCATCCAGCCGCTGCCCCCGCGCATCGCGACCGCGACGGCCTCCGGCGTGCCACGCCTGATCAAGGCCAAGGTGGGACTCGGTCCGGCAACGCTCGGTGCCGCGGCGCTCCCGATGTTCGAGGAAACGGCCTCTGACATCTCCTTGCTGCTGAAATCGCCGAACATCCGCGTCCGCACAGCCTCCTGACGCGCCAGAGCGCGCCCAGGGCGGCCACCTATGAGACGAGTTCACCCGGGTCAGCCGACAGGGGCCGGCCGGGCAGCGCATCGCTGCGGGTCTCGACGTTGGTCCGCAGCAGAGCGGCGCCCTGAGCGTCAAACACATGGAGGTCCGATGACCGCACGTCGATCTGGATTGTCTGCCCTTCCCGCGGCGCGGCGGTGCCTTCGGCCTTCATCACGAAGGTCTCCGGCGCACCTGCCACCGCCATATAGAGATAGGTCACCTCGCCCAGATGCTCGGTGACCTCGACCGTGCCCACCATGGTGTTCACGCCGGGCCCTTCCCGCACGCTTTCTGGCCTGATCCCCACGGTCACAGCGTCGCCGGGACGTGCGCGGGCGCTGTCGACCTCGGCGACGAGCTTGAAGCCGGAACCGGTCACGATGGAGGTCGACGTCGATCCGACGTCGACAATCCGCCCGGGGATGAAATTCATCTCCGGGCTGCCGATAAATCCGGCCACGAACAGATTGCTTGGCCGGTGATAAAGATCGAGGGGTGTCCCGATCTGCTCGATGCGTCCGCGGTTCATCACCACGATCCGGTCCGCGAGCGTCAAGGCTTCAACCTGGTCGTGGGTCACGTAGATCATCGTGGAGCCCAGCCTCTGGTGGAGCTTGGCGATCTCGACGCGCATCGACACCCGCAGTTTCGCATCGAGATTCGACAAGGGCTCGTCGAAGAGGAAGACGTCCGGCTCCTGCACAAGCGCCCGGCCAATTGCGACGCGCTGCCGCTGCCCCCCCGAAAGCGCCCTGGGCTTGCGCCCCATCAAGCTGTCCAGCTTGAGCACGCGACTGACCTCTGCCAGACGCGCATCGATCTTCTGTTTCGGCATGTGCTGCAAGCGCAGCCCGAACGAGATGTTCTCCGCGACGGTCATGTGCGGGTAGAGCGCATAGGATTGAAACACCATGCCGATGCCGCGCTTGGCCGGCTTCACGGTGTTCATCTGCCGCCCCTCCATGAGGAAGCTGCCCGCATCGATTGTCTCCAGACCTGCGATCAGGCGCAGAAGCGTGGACTTGCCGCAGCCCGAAGGGCCGACCAGAACCACGAACTCCCCGTGCTCCACATGCAGGTCCACGTCATGCAGCACGGGCGTGGACCCGAAGGACTTGCTGATCCCTTGAAGCGACAGGCTCGACATGTTCACCACCCGCTGCGTAGGCTTGCACCCGACGGACCCATGCTAGTCCAGGTAAATGGTCACGTTCTGGACGACCCGATTGATCTGTCCCGACGGGTTCGGATCGTCGGGACGATGGCCGAGATGCAGCGACTTGAACAGTCCGAGCATCTGGGCAAACGTCACGTACACGACTCCGAGCCAACTGTCGGGAAGGCAAGGGCCTCCGGTCTCGACCGCGAAGCGCCGCAATCCGGGATCACCGGCCGCCTCGGCCGGCCCGATGGCGATGACATCGGCTTTGCCATCGCGATGGATTTCGGCGAGCATGTCCATACCGTATGCCGAGGCTGGGCGAGCGCCATTGATATAGCCGAGCACCAGCGTCTTCCCGGCCGTGACGATCGCCTTGGGTCCGTGCCGAAATCCGAGAGGGGTTTCGCTGGTCGCAACCACGTCGCCGTCCGTCAACTCAAGCAGCTTCAGGGCACTTTCCGCCGCCGCCGCCTTCAGGCCTCCGCTGCCCAGATAGACGGCACGATCGTGATCTTCCTGTGCGAGCGTGGCGATCGGCTCGCTCCGGCTGATGATCAACTCCGCCAAGTGGGCCGATTGTTCGATCCTCGCGAGACCGTCTCCGATGTCGTCCTCGAAGACCGTGAGCGCGGCCAGCAGGAGGCACGAAAAGCTGCTGGTCATGGCGAACCCGGCATCGTTCGTGCCTTTTGGCATGATCAGGCAGAGCCGGTCCCGTGCGTGCGCCAACCGGGCAAGCTGACCATCCTCATTGCACGTTAGGACCACGTGCCAGACGGTCTTTACGTGCGTGTCGACCACCCGGCACGCCGCGATGCTCTCCGGGCTGTCGCCGGAACGGGCGATGCTCACCAGCAGCGTCGGCCTGCTTGCGTCGAGGAAGCACGCGTGACTGTCGACGATGTCCGTCGTCGGAACCGCGATGGCGTTGCGCCGCCCGCCCGCCATCAGCCCTGCCGCTGCGATGCTTCCGGCGTTCGCGGAGGTGCCCGCGCCCGTGAAGACGATGACGAGTTCGTCGTGGGCGAAAGCGTCTTGCAAGCGCTCCTGGATGTCAGCATGTCGCGACCGCAGCATGTCGGCGAGCTCCCGCCACTTGGCCGGCTGCTGGGCGATCTCCCTGGCGGTGTGGATGGCACCGCGGGCCATCAGGTCAGTTTGGCTCAATCCAAGCAAACGCTATCTCCAAATCGATCGATACGACCCGGATTCGGTGCACCGCGCACCGCCCGAGAACGAGAGCCTCAGTGCTGGCGAGGCTCCCCAAGCAAGGCGGCCCTGAACGCCGGGACCGCATCTGGCCAGAACCGCTCGGCGGCCAGCAATGCCGCGCCGAGCACTGGGGAGAGACGCGCGGGCAGGTACCGGGCCGAGAATTCCTCCAGGCTGTTCTTGAACGCCTGGAGGACATAGGGTTGGGACGAGAACACGCCGCCTGAGCAGGAGACGCTCACCACCGGCTTGAACGAAAGCGCGTTGCGGAGGCCGCGGACATGCAGACCCAGTTCGACGCCGGCCATGTGGTAGAGTGCTGCAGGTGTTTCGTCGCCGAGCGCCATCGCCTCCGGCAGGAGCTGGGCTAGGTCTGCCATGTCGCGCCGGGATATGGTTTCAGCGATAACCCGGATCTCAATGTCCTGATTCAGTCCCAGCCGCCTCCTTACGCAATCATAAAGCGGGGTGCGCACCAGGCGCCCGTCGGACTGCTTGGTGAAAACCTGGACGATCTGCCGGCCGAGCCAATGGGCCGACCCTTCATCCCCGATGCGCCACGCCCATCCGCCGACGCGCATCGTCCGCCCATCCTCGTCGCGGCCGAACGCAATGGAGCCGGTGCCGGCCACGACATTGATCCCGGGCTCGAGCGCCAACCCGCCGGCCCAGCCGACCTCGCAGTCGTTGACCAGACGGAACGGAACGCCCCGTAGCGCGTGCACCACGGCAGCCTCCAATGGAACCATCTCGGCCGCGATCTCGCCTACCCCGCCGATGCCGACGACAGCGCCGACGACCTCGCCCAGGGCGGTGTTGCCACGATCCAGCGCCCGATCGATGCCATGGCGGAGAGCCGCTTCGACGCCATGGAATCCCACCTGGTTGTAGTTGGTCGTCTCCCCTTCGAACGCGCCGCGAACGATGCCGTCGGCGCCGACCAGAGCATAGGCCGTCTTGGTGCCGCCCCCGTCTATGCCAAGATACACGCCTGCATCCTTCGGTTAGCCGCCACGAACTGTGGGTCTACTTGACTGCACCCGCGGTGACACCGGAGATGATCTTCTCTGAAAAGAAGACGAACGCAATCAGCGTTGGCACGACGACGATCGTCACCGCCGCATAAAGCTGGGTCCAGTTGCCGGAATATTGGGTGGCGTTTTGCAGCGCGAAAAGGCCTAGCGGCACTGTCTTCAGCGTTCCGGAGGTGATGAGCACAATCGTGAGCTGGTACTCGTTCCAGAGCCAGATCGTGTTGAAGATCGCGGCCGTGATGAGCCCCGAGCGCGCGAGCGGCAGCTGGATCTTGGCGAAGAGCTGCCACTCCGTGCATCCATCCATGATGGCGGCGTCGCCGATCGCGCTCGGAATCCCTGAGAAAAAGCCGGTCAGCAGGTAGACCGTGAAGGGAACCGATGTGGCTACGAAGACCAGTCCCAGCCCCACGAGGCTGTCGGACATGCCGAGCCGGGTGAGCAGCGCGAACAGCGGGATGTAGAGAAGGGGGATTGGTATGCCCATCCCCAGGATGAGATAGGTCGTGAGGGCGCCGCGGAAGCGGAAGCGGCCGCGGGTGAGCACATAGGCGGCGGGGGCCGATACCACCAACACCGCCACGACCGACGCCGTGACGACGAGGACCGAGTTGATCAAGAACACGTTCAGCTTGCCCTGCCACCAGGCGTAGACGAAGTTGTCCAGCCGCAAAGCGCCGGGCAGGCCCCAGGGACTGACGATGAGCTCCCTTTGTGTCTTGAACGATCCCAAGACGACATAGGCTAGTCCCACGATCGAGAAGATCGACCAGCCGACGAGGAGCGCATAGGCCGGCAGCAGCCTCGCATGGCGGGACAGACCGGCCATCGCGGACATCACATTTCCTCGACGTCGCGCCGCAGACCAGCGCGTACGATCACCACAAAGATCATGGACATGGCGATCGTGATCACGCCGATGGCGGATGCGTAGCCGAGCTGAAAAATGGGATCCTTCTGGCCGAACCCCGTCACATACATGTAGACGGACGTATTGTACAAATCCTGAGGAATATTCAGCCCGCCGAAGGCGAAAGGGAACTCGAAGTTCTTCATTGCCGAAATGATCCAGACCACAAGACTGATAACGACGACATCCCAGATCAAGGGCAACGTGATGTGGAAAAATTTCTGCAACTCGGAAGCGCCCTGCAGTTCAGCAGCCTCAAACAAGTCCTTGGGTACTTTGTTTATCCCGGCGGTAATCAGGACGACGTAGAAACCAACATAGGTCCATACCATGGCGGCCAGCATCGCCCAGAAAATCCGCGGACCGGACGTCCAGTTTACTGAGGCCAGACCGAACGTATGCAGGATGGAGTTGAACATTCCCCACCTCTGCTCGTACACCATGCGCCAGATCGAGACGACGGCAAAGACGCTGATGATGAACGGGAGGAAGACGACCGCGCGGAAGAACCGCTTCCCGACGATGCCGCTGCTGAGGGAAACGCTGAACAGAAAAGCCAGGAGGAAGACGAACACGCCTCCGACGATCGTGATGTACAACGTGTTGCGCGCACTCGACCAGAACAATGGGTCGGCAAAGGCCTTGCTGAAGTTGCCAAGTCCGACCCACTCCGCTCGCGCTGTGAAGCCAGACAGCGAGTACAGGCTGAGGCGAAAGGCATCGAGCGCAGGAAACAGGAAAAAGAACGTATAGAGAAGGACAGCCGGAAGCAGCATAGCTGCGATAAAACGAGATGACATCCCGACCATCCCTCTGCTGCGCTACTTTTTGTTAGCCCAGTAATCCTTCGTGGCAGAAACCATTTGCGCTACATACTCATCCGCAGAGATCTGGCCGGTGAAATACTTGCCGAACGTCGGCAGCATGACATGCGCCCCGTAGTCTGGGTAGTACGCCGACACGCCGTCCTCGACAATCGAAGCGGGGGCCGCTTCGGCGATCGTCTTGACTTCCGCTAGGGAGTCGACCCACGTCGGCTTGCTCCTGACTACGCCGACGGCGGCGTCGTTTGCGAGCTGCTGCTGGCTCTCGTCCGACATGATGAAGCGGACAAGGTCGGTTGCCATGTCAGGATGGCTCGACTCCTTGTAGACGCCAATCGTCATCATGGCCGTGTTAAGGTCGTCGCTGTTGATTCCCCCGGCCACGTGCGGGAATGGAAACGCTCCCCACTGGAACCCGGGTTCCACTGCGTTGGCGAGTTCGGTCGGCAGCCAGGACCCGATCAGTTCCATGGCGGTGGTGCCCGCGGCGATGTTCTGCTGGGCGGTTGGCCACTGGTTGCTCTTGGCATCGTCCGGTATGCAGCCCGTCTCCCAGAACTTGCGCGCAAGCACCAGCATCTGGCGAACCTTGTCGGATTTCCACCCCTCGCCGGTCCGGTCTTCCACAAGCGTTCGAATGTAATCGCGGCCAGCAAGCTGATCGAGAAGATAGGTCGCGTAGTAGAAGCTGAAGAAGTCGAGGTTGCCTTCGACCGCTATCGGGGTGAAACCCGCCTTCTTGAGCGCGCCGCAGGCAGAAAACAACTCGTCGAGGGTTTTCGGCGGGTGTTCGATAGCCGCCTTGGCGAAGGCCGCCTTGCTGTAGAGAAACACGACCGCGTTGTAGATGTAAGGTATGCCGTACTGCACATCGGCTTTGGCCATGGTCGAGAGCGTGTTCGGCAACGTCTTGCCGGCCAGTTCGGTATTCAGGCCGGCGAGGTTCAGGGAAAGATCTTCTTTCAGCATCAGGCCAAGATATTGGCGCGCGTCGCCGTCAATTACGTCAACCTTGTTGCCAGCCGCCAGATAGCTGCGCATCAGCACCAAGCTCTGCCGGCCGCTCCAGACTGGTTTGACAGTGACACCGGGATGCGCCTTTTCGTAATTGCTAAAGATCTGCTTCAGCGCGACAGCCTGCGGCTCGGGCTCGGCCCAGACCGACCAGTAGACAAGTTCTTCGGCACGAACGCCGCCCATACTCGCAAGCAGACCGAGCGCTGCCACAATGAACCGTTTCATGCAGGACCTCCTCAAGAACAGCGAAGCTCGGCGCGACCGCCCCGTTCGGGCCTAATCTCTTTTCCGTCCGCCCAAACCCGCTTGACCGCGAGCGTGGAGGGATCCAGCAGGTTGAAATTCGCACGCCGCCCTTTGGCCAGCACGCCGATCTCGTCGTCCTTGTTGATCATTCTGGCGGGCATTTCCGTTGCCATGAAGAGAGCCCGGCCGACATCCCCCAGCAGCGCGGCCGCATTGGCGACGATCTGGTCGAGCAGCATCGCGGCCCCGGCAATCCCGCCGGTATGGTTGCGCACCACGCCGTTCTCGATGTGGCAGGTGTATCCCCCGAACCGGAAGGTCTGCCCGCCCATGTCCGGCGACGCGCTCGCGTCGCTCACGAGGAACAATCGATCGCCCAACGCCCGGTAGGCGGCCTTTACCGAGATGGCCGACACATGCGCGTGATCCACGATGATGCTGGCCATCAGGCGATCCGACGCAAAGGCCGCGCCGACCGCGCCGGGTGCCCTGCCGCCCATGGGCGGCATGCCGTTGAACAGGTGGGTGAGCATCCTGACGCCGCAGGCTTCGGCTTCGAGCACATCTTCGGCCGAGGCGGCCGTATGTCCGACCGACAGCGTCAGGCCCGCGCTTGCCATGCGGCGCATCTGGGGGAATGTCACGCTTTCAGGCGCGATCGTGAACAGACGGAGGACACCGCGCGCCGCCGCATCGAGGACACGCTCCAGCCGGGCGTCCGTCAATTGCCGGACCAGATCCGCGGGATGGGTCCCGCGGCGCTCAACGCTGAGGTTTGGACCTTCGAGGTGCATGCCGACCACACCGGGAACCTCGTGGATCGCCCTTTCCACGATGGCGAACGCGGCATCGATGTCCGCGTCGGCCGCGGTGATCAGGGTGGGCAGGAACGACGTGACCCCGTGCTCGCGGCAGGTCTTCGCCATGGTGGCCACGGCGCCCAGCGAGAGGCCTTCGTTGAAAATGACGCCTGAGCAGCCGTTGATCTGCAGTTCCACGTAACCCGGGGCCAACAGGCCGTCCAAGGCCAGGACCTGCAGACCGTAAGGAACGACCCCAGCCTCGCAGATCGATGCTATCCGACCGTCAGCGACAAGGACTACCTTGTGGCGCGACAATCCTCCATCAACGTAGAGGCGGTCAGGCGCATAGGCTTGCATCGCGCCCGCTTCAAGAAGACCGTCTTCATCTTCGCTCATGAGACGAAGTGTCGGTCTGCGGTCAAATCCTGTCAATCACCTTTATGATGCGAAATGAGCTGAATTTGGTCGGCGTCCGCTTGTCTTACAGGCATCGCAGTGCTGCACTGGCGTCAATGTAATCAAATGCTTGCCCCGGATCGGGTCGTCGGGCCGCGAGCGCCGCCCGCGGTATGATGGGCCGCGGCCGCCATTTGGGCACTGAAAAGTTGGGATCTATACAAAACTTCGCTCACAACCTTGATAGATTCTGAGCGGCGCGACACGGGAGCGGAGATGTCTTTCAAAAGCCAGCGGCAGGACGTCATCCGCCGACACCTCTACAAGCAGGGGCCGACCAAGATCGGGACGCTCGCCGAGGCGATCCAGACGTCGGTCGCAACCTTGCGACGGGATCTGACCGAGTTGGAGGAGCAGGGCGTCCTCGACCGCATGCACGGCGGCGCCCGCCTGGCCCAGGGGTCCACGCTCGAGGTTGCTTTCGAGAGCCGCGAAGGCCAGAACCTTGAGGCCAAGCGGGCCATTGCCGATTATGCCTACGGGCTTATCCGGCCGCATTCCACCTGCTTCTTCGATTCCAGCACGACAATCCTGCAATTGGCCCGGCGACTCAAACTCGACCCTTTTCCGGTCACGATCTTCACCAATGGTCTGACGATCGCGCAATCGCTGCTCGGCGTTACGCGGGTCAAGGTGCTGCTGCTGGGCGGCCAACTGCGCCACGAGAACGCATCGATCGTCGGGCCCGAAGCCCAGGCCATGGTCGAGCGCCTGTGGTTCGATCAGGTGTTCCTGGGGGTTGGCGCGATCAGTCGCGACGGCTCGGTCTCCGGGGTGGACATGGCCGAGGCGAGCCTCAACGCCGCGACCTTCCAGCGGTCAGCCGAACGGTATCTATTGGCGGATTCGAGCAAGTTCGGAGTGGTCGCCACATATGCTGTGCTGCGTCTGGGTGCCGACACCCACGTCATCACGGATGCTAAACTGGCGCCGGAGTGGCAAGCCAATCTGCATCGTTGGGGCGCTCCTCTTACCCTATCGTGAGGCGACGACGATCAAGCCAGCCATGGCCTCGGTCGCGTGCCCGGCTGGAAAAGGCCGAGCCAAACCTTCGCCGCCGATGCCTCTTTAGGTTGGCATAGCAAAAGCGGAATGAATGACTGTGTAAATAAGCGCCGAACCGGGGCTCTGGCGCACTTTTGGTGCAGCGGCCGATGAATCCTGAGTGACTCCAGCGGCGTAGGCGATCTGGCCTTGGAGGGCCAGATCGCATGAGCTTTCACACAGCGCCGCTCAAGCTCGTCCCGAC
>JAABUQ010008274.1_pt1 | contig 14664 bp, 22 predicted proteins | sample 5560001 | NCBI WGS metagenome assembly JAABUQ01 (sample SAMN10711888, study PRJNA513371) | rock metagenome | isolation source: Antarctica rocks | place: Antarctica: Victoria Land, Finger Mt nord | collected 2015-12-18 | reverse complement strand
GGCGTCGCTCCTGAGCCGCGACTTCGCGGGCTCGTTCTTCCAATATTTCCAAAGCAGCGCGTCTCGAAAGCTGGCCCAAGAGAACATAGGCGATTTCAAGCGCTGGATCCGGCGTCTGGATATCGAGGATGGTTCGTTTGAGGACCGTATGAAAATGCCGCTCACCCGTGGCCGACAGTCGGAAAAACGACTTCGTTTCCGCGGGCCCGCGTTGCGCTTTCACTTCTTTACGCAAGAGAATGCCCCGCTCCGCGAGCCTTCGCAGCAAGTGATAAACACCGCCGTGCTTGAGTGGCCGGTACAGAACCACGTGTTCACGTACGGCTCTATCGACGTCGTAAGCCGACATCGGCGAGCGTCGGAGCATTCCGAGAACCAAAAGTTCGCGACCGCCGTCTTCCGCCATATCTGCGCTGCTTCTTGTACAGGACGGGCTCAACCCTAGCGGATGCGCGTAGTTGGCGAAAAGCCGGGACTACACGGCGCACGCAGAACTGGATGGGAATGCATTCGAGGACGTCGAGGACGTCACTCGGCAGTGCGTCGGTGGATGACAGTACAGGCGCGCCGAACGCGGCACCCTTCCTTCGCCTTGAACCACAATCCGCCGTCGATCGGCACGTGCACGAGGAACGGGAGAGAGCTTTCCACATCGGGATTGCGGGCGACGATGAAGTCGCTCATCCCTTGCCTCCCTTTATGCGGTCGCGGCGGTCGCTTTTATGCGGTTCGGGTCCACCTTTACGCCGGGGCCCATCGTGCTCGTCAACGTCACGCTGCGGACGTACGTGCCTTTGGCGGCCGACGGCTTGGCACGCACCAGTGCGTCGAGCAACGTCGTTACGTTCTCGGCGAGTTGTTCTTCGCCGAAACTTGCCTTGCCGACGATCGTGTGCACGATGCCCGTTTTATCGAGGCGATATTCGACCTTACCGGCCTTGATGTCGCGAATGGCGTTACCGATGTTGGGCGTCACGGTGCCGGACTTCGGATTGGGCATCTTCTGCGCGAGGATGCGGCCGAGGTTGGAACCGACGGCGCCCATCATGTCGGGCGTCGCGACGGCGACGTCGAAATCCGAAAAGCCGGCTTTGATGCGATCGATGAGATCCTGTTCGCCGACGACGTCCGCGCCTGCAGCCTCGGCCTCGCGCGCGCGGTCGCCCTTCGCGAACGCAACGACGCGCACGGTGCGGCCGGTGCCGTGCGGCAACAGCACCGTGCCGCGCACGTTCTGATCGCTCTTCTTGGGGTCGACGCCTAGACGGACGTGGATTTCCACGGTTTCGTCGAACTTGGCAGTTGCGTTGCGCCTGACGGTCGCGGTCGCTTCGGGAATGTCGTGCAGTTTTGCGCGGTCGAATGAAGCGGCGACGGCGCGGTATTTCTTACCGTGGTGCTGCGCCATTACGCCGTCACCTCGACGCCCATCGAACGCGCCGTGCCCGAGATGATGCGCATCGCCATGTCGACGTCGTTGGCGTTGAGATCCGCCATCTTGGTTTCCGCGATTTCACGCAGTTGCTTCTCGCTGATCTTGCCGACCTTGTTGCGGTTGGGAATCGCCGAACCCGATTCGATGCCGATGGCCCTCTTTATCAGGAAGCTCGCCGGCGGCGTCTTGGTGACGAACGTGAACGTGCGATCTTCGTAAACCGTAATTTCGACCGGTATGACCATGCCCGCTTGCGCTTGGGTGCGCTCGTTGTACTCCTTGCAGAACGCCATGATGTTCAGCGAGTACGGTCCAAGCGCCGGACCGACCGGCGGTGCCGGCGTCGCTTTTCCGGCGTTGAGTTGTAAGCCGATCTTACCGACGACTTTCTTTGCCATGTATGCTCCTTTGGAACGCCGCTCGAGGCGTTCTCCCCCGACGTGCAGAGCGTCGCGACCGGGGTGTTGTCGGCGACGCAACCTTCTCATGATATCACGATCGCGCTAGTGAGGTTCTGATGTAGCGCAGGGCTAGGAGCCTGGGACCGTAAGTGGTCCTCCTAGACTTTTTCGATCTGGTAGAACTCTAATTCCACCGGCGTTTCGCGGCCGAAGATCGAGATGAGCGCGCGGACCTTTTCCTTCTCGGGCTGGATCTCGTCGACGATGCCGGTGAAGTCGAAGAACGGGCCGCTCGTTACCTTGACGCGATCGCCCTTCGCGAAGTCGATCTTCAGTTTGGGCGTCTCGATGCCCATCTGCTTGAGGATCGTTTTGACTTCTTTTTCCTGTAACGGCACGGGCTTTTCGCCGGCGCCCGGCGAGCCCACGAAGCCCGTCACGCCCGACGTGTTGCGCACGACGTACCACGACTGATCGTCCATGTCCATCTCGACCAGAACGTAGCCCGGAAACACCTTCTTCGGCGTGATCTTGCGCTTGCCGTCCTTGAATTCCACTTCGTCTTCCATCGGGACGAGCACGCGAAATATCTTCTCCTGCATGTTCATCGAATGGATCCGGCGTTCGAGATTGGCTTTGACTTTATTCTCGTAACCCGAATACGTGTGGATGACGAACCATCTGCGGCGGTCGTCTTTTTTCGGTGCAACCGTTGCGACGGAGCTGGTCGGAACCTGAAGTGTTTCTTCCACGAAAGCGCCTTTTGCGGTTACTTATGGATTAGGCCGAAGAGCAGCCCGAAGAGTTGATCGGCGATATAGGTATAGAGGCCGACGGAGATGACCAGCCCGATCGTGAGGATGGTCGCCGAGACCCACTCGGGGCGGCTCGGCCACGTGACGCGTCGCATCTCGTTGATGAGGTCGCGCACGAAGCGTTCGGCGCTCTGGCGACGAGCCGCACGATCGATGGTCGGACGTGCCGGCGGCCGCCCGGGACCAGGCCGTACCGTTGTCCCGCTTCCTCCCGTAGGCCTATTCATGCGACTGGTGCTCCTCGTAGGATATTGTGGCAGGGCGGACAGGACTCGAACCTGCAACCGACGGTTTTGGAGACCGCAACTCTACCAATTGAGCTACCGCCCTCTGGCACGGCGGCTTTCCCACCGTATTTCGGTATTCGGCTTGCGGAGCCTGATGTGCTGCTAACGGGTTTCGCGATGGGCGCGGGCGCAGCGGCAAAAGCGGCAATATTTCGACAGCTCGAGGCGATCGGTGTTGTGCTGCTTGTTCTTCTGCGTGTTGTAGTTGCGCCGCTTGCAATGCTGACACGCCAACACGATCATCACGCGGGTCTCTTTTTTCGCCATTTCGTTTCCTAATCGGGCGGTCGCGAACATGAAGAAAACGGACGCGCCGTCCGTTCTAGGCTCATTATAGCACGGATGGAGGGAAGGCGGCAACGCCGGCCGGGGGCCGGCGGCTCTCAGCATGAAACCACTCAGCGTGCCGCTGGAGACCGACGCCACCTACACGTGCCCGGCCTGTTTCCAGCAGAACGCCGTGGGCGTCGATCCGAGCGCTGGGAGGACTCAGCGCTTCGTCGAGGATTGCCCGGTTTGTTGTCGCCCCATCTGCTTCACGGTCGTGCAAAACCGCCACGGTGAATCCGTCGTCGCGTCAGCCGAACTTGAGTCATAAGGCAGCTCGTGCGCCCGAGACGATTCGAACGTCCAACCTAGGGCTTAGGAGTCCCTCGCTCTATCCGTTTGAGCTACGGGCGCAGGCCGCCGCTGCCAGTTCCCCGCAAACAGCCCGGCCATCCTCCGCCGTCTTACCGAACGTTCTCACATAGGAGCCTGAACCGTTGAGTGTTGCGTCGCGCGCCTTACCGTCGATGAGCCGGGCACCCGAAGGGATCAACCTGGAGAGCGATTTGCCGGCCGGCTTCGCGGCATTTTACCGGGCACTGCACGAGCGTTTCACGCCTCGTCAGCTCGAATTGGCCGCGGCGCGCAAGCGCGTTCTCATTGCATCGCAGCACGGCGATCGACCCGTTTACCGCGCCCCGTCGGCCGCCACGACGCACGCGTGGCGCATCGAATTGCCCCCATGGTGTCTGGATCAACGCAATCAGATGACGGGACCGGCTGACGAAGCCGACCTCGTCGTCAAGATGCTGAACTCCGGCGCACCCGGCGTGATGCTCGATCTCGAAGATTCGATGGCCAATCAGTGGGACCACACGTTGCTCGGCATTGCGAATATCATCGCGGCGCTCTACGGCGAGTTGACGTACGAAGATCGCAAGCGAGGACGAACCGTCGGCATCGACCAGTCATCCACCGTTATTTTCACGCGCGTTCGAGGCTTACATCTGAATCAAGCCGGCGTCTATCCCGAAGTCACGTCGGCGTCGCTTTTCGATCTCGCACTTTTGGTATATCAAGTCGATCTGTCGCGACTGAAGCATCCGCTGTGCATTTACATTCCCAAGTCTGAAGCGGCCGAAGAGGCGCTCTGGTGGCGCGATGTCTTGCAAATGCTGGCGGAAGCGAAGGGGCAGCCGAAGGATTACATCAAGTGCATGGCGCTTTGTGAGGCGCACCCGCTCGCTTTCGAACTCGAAGAGTTTGCATATAATCTTCGCGAGCACTTGCTCGGGGTCAATCTCGGCCGGTGGGATTACATGGCGAGCTTGATCCATTACAACTTCGACGATCCGAAGTGGGTGCTGCCGGATCGTAATTCGATCCCGCACGACGTGGCATTCTTCCAAAATCTGCGAACGCTGATCCCGTCCATTTGCCACAAGCATGGTATGCTGGCGATCGGCGGCATGACGGCGCTCTACCCGAGCCGCGAAGACGCCGAACTGAACGAGCGCGCGCTCCGCGTGCTGGCGCAAGATAAGAAGAATGAAGCAAATTGCTTCATGGACGGCGCGTGGACCGGACATCCCGATCAGAACGCGATCGCGGTGGCGCAGTTTCCGGAACCGAACCAACTCGAAACCTATCGCAACGAATTCGATGCGCATCCTGATCTGCGACCCTCGGTCGCCGGTGTCGGCAAGACGACAGTTGAAGGCACACGTGCCGCCGTGAGAACGGTAATCCGTTATCGCAACGGTTATCTCAACGGTAAGGGTGCCAGTCTGCTCGACGGTTACATGGAAGATCTGGCGACCGACCGCATCTACCGGCTGATGATCGCGCAACGTGTCGCACATGGTGTGCACACGCAAGCCGACGTGTCGCGGGTCTTCGATGAAGAACTCGATAAACTGGTCGCGTCCGGCAACGAGACCGGTACTACGGAGACGCTACGGCGAGCGCGCGAGATCGGCGAAGCAATGATCGTGAAAGGCGCGTTCGACCCAGCTTGATGCTGCGCGAGCCCTCGATGGGGATTGAACCCATTTCGCAGGGGTTGCCACGGGTCACCGTTAGTCGCCTATACCGATGGAGTAAGCCTTTCTCGTCCGCGGTAGGTCGCCTGGGATCATTATCGGTTGCCATGGCCGGCAACCGTTTGGCAACCGCCGATTAGATGTGTCCGGCCACCGGGCCCGTGGCGACGTGATCCCTTATTCACCTGCCTCCTTCTTGCGCGCGCGATAGCGAGCAGTGCGAGCCGCATTGCGGCACGTGTCGGAACAGTAGAGCGGCTGCACGCCGCGAGATTCCGCGATGACTACGCGGTCACGATCGATCACTGAACCGCACCGCTCACACTTCCAGGTCTTTTTCATGTATAGCCCTTGACGCTATACAAGCGCGGTGCTATCCTCATTGCATAGCAGTATACACGATAACCATCGTGTATCGCCACAATAAAGCGGACCCGGCAGTGTTACGAGCACCGCCGAGCCCTCGCCACCGGAAAGGACAAGTTTCCAGTGACCACTGCATCATATCAGGCTTCGTCGTCGCGCACCAAGACGTACCGCGAGAAGATCGAAGGCCGACTCGAAGCCGCGAAGGTGAACGGTGGCGCTGCCGCCGCCGAGCCGCGCGGGAATGGCCGCTACACCGTGGAGGGCCGCGCCGGCGCCCGCTACACCGTCTGGGCGCTGAACACCGAGACATTCTTCTGCGACTGCAAGGCCGGGACGACGAGTGGAACGCCGTGCTGGCACGCGGCGGCTGCGTTTTTGCGCATCGTCGCCGACCGCGCGGCTGCAAAGGTGGCAGCGTGATGGCGATCGTGACGCCCATTACACGCGATCCCGTCGAGCGGGCGGCGATCGAGCGCGACCTCGCCGGCGATCCCCTCGGCGCGATCGAGATCATTCTCGCGGACACGATACGCCGCGCCTCTCGCATCGAGGCCCGGCTCGCCTCATTGCTCGCACCGGCGCCGCCCGCGGCGTTCCGGCGCGTGGTCGAGCAACAGCGGCGCGAGCGCGACGAACGGGACGTACGGCGCTCCGGATTCTCTGTCGCCGCCCTGAACGCCGAGAAAAAGCCATGAGCGCGCTCGACGAAGCCATCGCAATCGCGCTGTCGGCCTCGGGTGAAGTCGTCGATTGGTCGCGCGAGCCGCTGACCGAACGCGAGCGCCGCATACGCGCGCGCTACATTGAGCACGCAACATCGACTTGGGCCGGCAAGGTTCAGCTTATTCTTTTGGTCCTCGCCGTCCAGGGGCGCGGCCGCGTGGCATCTGACTTGCACCGAGTCGCGAGGCAGATGGCCGAGAACGCGAAGCGGTCCAACGCACAAGCCGAGCGCCACCGAATCAATCGTGCAATCGAGGACCTCGACGACGGGGGCGCCGCCTCATGACCGCGCTTGCGCTCCCCGCTGCACCGGCGCCGCTCGCGAACGATCTCCTCATCGCACGTGCGCAAGAGTATGCGCGCGGCTCGCAGGCTGCCAGCACGCGCCGCGCATACGCATCAGACCTGCGCGACTTCGATGCGTTCTGCGCGCAGCACGGCGAGCGTTCATTCCCGGCCGAACCGCAAACCATCGCGCTCTACGTCGCTGCGTCTGCCGACCGCGTGAAGGTCGCGACGATACGGCGTCGGCTCGCGGCGATCTCCGTTCGCCACCGGCGCGCAGGGCTTGAGTCGCCGTGCTCGCATCGCATCGTGCGGGAGGTCGTTTCAGGAATCGCTCGCGAGAAGGGCACGGCGCCGAGGCGCGTCGACGCGGCGACGCTTGAGGTGCTGCGGTCGCTGCTGCTCGCGATCCGCGGCGACGACGTCGCCGCAAAGCGGGACCGTGGTATCATTTTGCTAGGTTTCGCTGCAGCGCTCAGGCGCTCCGAACTGGCAGCGCTGCGCCTCGAGGATCTCCGGTTTTCGAAGCGTGGCTTGCTTCTATGCATCACGCGATCGAAGACCGACCAAGAAGGCTCGGGCGCGGAGATTGCGATTCCGTTCGTCGAGAACGCATCGCTCTGTGCCGTTCGGGCTGTGCGAGCATGGATCGATGCCGCCGGCATCGTGGACGGGCCGCTGTTCCGTTCGTTAACGCCGCACCGTCGCGTTCAGGCGCTGCCAATCGCTGGCCGCGATGTCGCGAACCTCGTGCAACGGCTTGCGCGCCGCGCCCGACTCGACGGCGATTTTAGCGGTCACTCGCTGCGCGCCGGCTTCGTGACCGCGGCCGCTCAGGCGAAGGTGCCGCTGGACGTCATCATGCGCACGACACGGCATCGCTCACTCGCCGTTTTACAGGGCTACATTCGCCGTGGAGACGCGTTTGAGGCCCCGGCCCTCTCATCCATCATCGCTTAACGTAATCGCGGCCCTAGGCCGCAGAAAGGTCCTCTCTTATGATGACCACGACGAATGGCGCGCGAAAGCGCGAATGCGTCTCAATCAATCCAGGCGCGGTCGACGCGCTTGCGAACCTCTGGCTGACCCGACTCACTCAAGAAAAACACGGTAGAAAGCCCAACGACGAGATTCGTGACTCGGCTCGCGAAGCGTTCTTTGATTACATCGGCACCTTTGACACCGGGGTGTCCGGCGAACGTGCTGTGTCTGATGAGCAACAAGTGCTGACGAGCGGGTTTGGTCTGGGCTTAGTCATTGCTGCCGCCTTCATCGCTGATCCGTACGGAAATCCCGCGGAAGCGATCTCAAACGCTGTCCAACGAGAGACCGCAATGATCAAACATGCAAGAGGTGCTGTCTGATGGCCGACACGACGAAGATCAACGAAAGGGGCGGCCCGCTGAACGCGCTCGCGAACTATTGGCTGACGCGCTTCAACTATGAGCACGACGGTGAAACTCGCGCGGTGCCGGAGTTTAACCTTGAGGTTGGCGGAACGACCGAGCCGCTCGCGCGCTGGCTCGAAGAACGCGGCGTTGCCTCAGTGAGAACCGGCGACGTCGGTGTCGGCTTTGAGGCCGGCCTGTACTTTGCAGCCGTGCTCTCGCGCGACTTCATGCGCGGGGAGTCCGAACTTCAGGCGGCGCTGCAAAGCTGCTTGGGATACCTTAGCCCTGTCGACAAGCCGGTTTGCGAGGAGTCGAAATGAAGCCCGTCGATGCGACGACAGGTCGCCGTCTTGATCGCGAAGCCATCATCGCAATTGCCGGCATGTACGCTGACAGGCTGAGACTGGATCTTCCGTTCAACGATGGGGCGTGCGATCCGGACATGCAGATCAGTCGCGCGGCAATCGGCGCAGCAACGTCGGCGAACGTCGATGTGGTGTGGCCGCAGTTCGTGCTTCATGATGCGCTGCTCTGCGGCATCGACGTCGCTCTCGCGGTTATCGCGGACCCGATAGGCGATCCCAGCAAGGCGCTGCGTGAAGCGTTCAATCGCTTCGCGGAAGAGGTCAAGCTCGACGCCGACACGGTGAGACGGGACGCACAGAACGACAAGAAAGAGCGGCGGCGCCTGGAAGCGATCGCAGCATTATGAGGCTCGCGCTCTTACTCCGCGCGTGGCTCGGGATGCGCGCCGTTCGACGCATCGGAGGATCGAGAGCGGTTCGGGCAGCTCGAATCGCTCGTGCGCTACGTCGGCGGTGGTAGCATCGTCCAGACATATTAGGAAGCATCAAGACTAAGCAGCCTCGACGGGCATACGCCCGTTGCACCTGCAAGGCCCATCCGTGTGATCTAGACACTTCCAATTGCGCAACGAATTCACCATATCCAGAATCGCTGGAACGTCGACGCGATAGTTGTAGAGACGACGCACGAGTATTGCTTGAAAAAGGTCCTCTCTCGATGCTACGTTGATTGCGACGTTGAGATGAAATCTATTGATCTGATAACAGCGTGAACCGTCCGCGTTCTGTTGTTCCATGCGTAGCACGTGCTGCGGAATGAGATCGATCGGCAGAGCAAAAAAGTAGGCCGCTCTAAGCTTCTTTTGATTCCGCGTCATGAACGCGGCTACTGCCGCAAGATCATTGGCGCTTTCAATCCGATAAAAGCTGTGAACGCCGTCCGCTTCGTCGAATACCTCTTGGGCCCGGGTAGCAACCTCATTCCTTCCTTGCCAAGGATTGACGGAAGACTTTCGAACGAGGACTGGGGCTATCTCAGCGATTCGCTCGAATTCGCGCCCATCTATATCATCGGGAAGTCGCTGCGATTCTAGTGCCGCCGTCAGCGAGGGCAGCATCTAATCCTGGAGTAAACTCAGCGCATCGAACGCGGCCATACGCTTCACTGGATTGGGGTCATGACGCAAGTTCTGTACATATGTGACAATATAAGGCGTGTACGCATCATCTGCCATGCCAAGCGCTGAGATAACGACTTCCCAGACTTTATTTGAATACACGCTTCGCATGAACCGCTCATTGATGGCGAAGCTTTGCAGCGCGAACCAAAGCGTTCTTCCCGACAGGTGACCGAGAAGATTGACTGCACGATCATGCACAGTGATCCCCGGTTCTCTCAGGGCGAAATTGATCACGTCGCTTACAGGCGGCGGATCAGCAAGAACGACTGCGAGAGATTGTGGCGTTCCCACGCGAAAGTAGTACTGAAGTGGAGTAATGAACTGTGTCGTACTCGCAACTGACGTGGTTTCCCCGCTGTCAACAGCAACGGTCGTAACCGATTCGAGTTGTGCTCCGCTGACGGGCAGTGTCGAGAACTCTGCAATTGACATTTACTCGGTAAAGCCCCATAGCGCTCGCCATTCGTGGGCAACGAGATTCTTGAAGGCTCGATGAACTAGAGCGTGTGCCTCATCGAACCATCGGTAGACGTCCTCCACCTTGTTTGAGGGTGCTGCTATGCTCTCAACCGTCATGTCGAGCTGCGTGATGCGTGCCTGCGTCGAGACATGAATTGAGGGGCGAGCGCCAACAGTAATCCTCATGTTCCCGTCTGCTTCAACAAATCGCAACTGACTGATCCACAATTCCGGATGCGGCATGTCGAAGGCCTCATTCCGAAATGCAAACATCGGTGAAGTTGTACGCTCGTCCTCATGAATTTGATTGACGTATGTGAGGCTTAATTCTTCGAGCATTAAGGGGATGGCAAAAGACCGTTCCGAAAATTCGAGAAATTGCGACCAACGCTTACGAAACTCGGCGGACAGGTCCTGGAAACCGGGATACTTTTCTTCCGAGTCGTCAAGCCGGCGCCAATTATAGATAAAACGGTCTGTCTGCAGTTGGATCAACCTTGAAGCCTGGATGAACCAGACGCGCGGCAAAGCCGAAAGTTCGATGGTCGGCACACCCTGACTTATCGCCGACGGTCTCGCTATTGCGGGTACCATTTGACGCTTAAGAAACTCGTCTTTGACGAGCTGATAGTACTCGCCAAAGTGGACAACGTCGAAATCTGGTGCGACAAAACGCGTTCCGTAGGCCACCTCGTTGAGAGGCACGCGGATTTCTTCCCTCGGCCGCGCGTTGGAGGCCATTTGCCCCCTCATCCACTCCGCCTCGACGCTCATTCGTACAGCTTTCGGTTTGCTGATCCGGGACGCTGAGCCTGCAGCAGCCGAATCCGTTGATCCGGCTGCTGCCACGTATGCCGAGCAGCTCCCCAAACAGCCTTGGATAGAGAGTTAATCGGTAAGGCGCGCCATGGCGCTGAGATAAGAGCACCCCGCGTCGTCACGCGAGGGCCTAGTCTTGCCTTGTCTAGCCTTGAGTCCGATCTGCAACCCGTCGATCGAAACGGCGCGAATAGGACGGTAGGTGCCGGTACGTTGGCTATTTGAGGCGGACGCGATTCGAACGCGATCGCTGCTCTAGCGCTGTGTACGCTGACCTCGGTGTGGTCGCGAAGTAATCGTAGCAAAACCGTTCGCGCTGTCCAAGGTGACGAGAAGCGCGAGTTATCGGTCATAAGACCGTCGTCACTGGGAACGGAAACTCAGGACGCGAGGCTCGCCGCTTCTCAGATATCTCTACGCGCCTCGCCGCACCCAAGGGTCGCGATTCGGCCGCGACGCTCTAGCGTCGTCTCTCATGGCGTCATCGAGATGGGCGCACGATTGTTGGTCTTAACTTCTGACGCTAAGAGCCATCCCTTCTTTCCGGTGTATAGACCAGTCACAACTTGGACGTAAAGGTCGTAGTTTTGTACGGCCGCGTCTTGTTTCAACACACGCACTGAAGTCCGGTCGGCAAGCTCAGGCCCAGAAAATAGGCTAGCCGTTTTGGTGGCACCGAGACGCACATTGGAATTGTTGACCGTCTCGGTTAGTAGCAGTGTCCCGACCGGGATGCGCGGCTGGATCTGAATCAGCGAACCGGTGTAGCCCGACCATGAGCCATCGTTAGCCGCAATCTTGACGACCGGAATATCGGTTTTCGAATCAAGTGTGTAGTCGTCTTCCCAACTTACGATGTGCGCCGCAATTCCTGGTGCATGCGTTGGGCACTTAGCAGTACCGCCGCTGGAGTTATCGTTGTAGAGCCGAGCGACTGGCGCATACCGACACGACCGTGGCGTCGCCACCGTCGTATCCCGTGTAAAGAATTGTCCCCGCCGAATCTTGAGCCAAGGAGGTATGCCTTGCGGAGTAGCCGGCGGCGGCTTATGAATGACCGAGCCGGGATCTAGCGCGTCCGCGTCTCTTGCGGAAAGCAGCCGGTTTGTCCAGACCGACGTCACGTCCAGCGTCTTCATGCTATCGACGTCGCATTTATAAAAGCCGTCGTCGCCAACTTCTGTCACCTTGCACGGGTACGGGTGCGCTAAATGGAACGATTTGTCTGGCTGATCGCCATTGGTTTGTGCGGGCCATGTCGCAGTTCCGCTTGACTTGATCATACCGTAGACTTCGTCGGTGTACGCGTGGTCGGAGACATACCACGTTTCCCCGACTTGTGGCGAGGGTGAGTCCGTGCGAGTCGTTTGGTTATCACTCGTTCCGCCGCACGCTGATAAGCCGACTGCCACGAGCGCCAGAAAAACGAGCATTGAGCAGCGTTGATTCCAATGCACTGTTGCCCCAGTCATGACTTGCGTGCCAGTTCCGCCGGCGCGGCAACCGACATCCCGATCCCGGAGTACCGAGACGATTTACGCCTCGGTGAGGCGGCTTTTCTTCACGGTGGATTCCTTTCGCCGCTTGACGGCGGAAATCGGAAGTTATGGTCGACCTAGTTTTCGCGGCTCAGGCCCCGCATGCGCAAGATCACCTAGTGAGCGCGAGCGTGAGCGTGAGCCCAATCGCCGGGAGGTCGGATTGGCGCAACACTCAGATAAGCAGTCGCGTCGTGCTGCACGCTACTTCGGCGATGCCGTGAACTTCTCCACGGCGGCGTAGAACGCTGCCGGCTGGTCGAGCATCACGAAGTGCCGAGCACCGGGGATAGGCACGACGTCGGCATGCGGAGCACCGGCAAGGATCGACTGGTAGAACGCGATAGTCTGGTCCTGCGAATATTGCAGCGGTGGATGCGTATGATCCGGTGCGTAGTACGGCATGATCTCGAGCAGCGGGATCGTGACCTTCGCGAGGTCGGGACGCAAATCGGCCGTCACGTCTTCCTGTAGCCACGCCGCAATCGCTTTGGGATCGCTCTTGGCTTCAAGCGTGGCCGTTGAGTCGACCAGCGCGGGGTCGCTCGTTCCGATCGTACTCATGTAGCGTTTTTCATAGTTCCGCACAGTTCCGGCGTCAGCAGATGCGATCGGAGCAGCGGCTTGCGTTGCCGCAGCTTTTCGTTGATCCGCCGTTAACGTGGCGACCGGCGGAAACACCGGAAGCCCATCGACGGCAACGATCGCCTTCAATCGGTCCGGTTCTTCTTCGCCCAGCATGATCGCGAGGGTTCCGCCTAAACTGTGGCCCATCACGATCGGCTTGTCGATCTTGCGCTGGTCGAGCAGTGCGTTGAAGTCACTCGTAAAGGTTGCGAAGAAGGGCGTCTTCATCGTCGCCGGACGGCCGTCGAACCCAGGCAACGTGAGTGCATAGATCGTGTATTGCGGTTCGAAATGCGCAATCGTTCCGTACCAACTCCACGGTCCGCTGCCAAGCCCGGGGACGAGAATCAGCGCGGGTTTGCCGCTGCCGTAGCGGTCGACGTGCAAGGTGCCGACGTCGAACGATTCCGCGACGGTCGGAGCCGGTGCGAGGGGCGCAGCATTGGCCGCAGTTCCAACAGAGAGAGCGCACAGCGTGGCGAGCGCAGCAAGCCGCTGGCCGAGACGCAAACAAATCATAGCGATATTTCTTTCCCCGGCTAAGGCCGGATTTGGCGCCCGGTCCGTGTCGTCAAGCCGGAGCTCGAACAGCGGGATCGGGTGCAGCTCAAGGTAATGCAAACTTGACACATTGTCAAGTGTGCATTACACTTCGATGCATGACGAGCACGCAATACCGCCTTCGCCTCTCTGGACTGCTGGCGGTCTACGCCGCACTGCTCTTCATCAGCCTGACGGCCTTTGGGCACCGGGCCGTCCCCAAGCAGCTGGCCGTGCCGGTCAGTTTGCTGCCGATGATTCCAGCATTTTGCATCCTGCTACTCTGCATGGCACGCTACCGTTCGATGGATGAATTGCAGCAGCGCATGCAGGCTGAAAGCATCATGTTCGCGTTCGGTGCGACAGCAATCCTCACGTTTTCGTACGGCTTCCTCGAGAACACGGCCGGTGCTCCGCAACTGTCGTATTTCTGGGTGTGGACTATCATGGGCGGGACATGGCTTGCCGGGAGCAGCCTCGCACACTGGCGCTACCGGTGAAAAGCCGTTTGCGTGTGCTGCGCGCGGAGCGGTCGTGGTCGCAAGCCGACCTCGCAGAGCGGCTCGAGGTGAGCCGACAGACGGTCAACGCTCTCGAGACCGAAAAATATGATCCCAGCCTACCGCTCGCGTTTCGGATCGCGCGGTTGTTCGGCTGCACGATCGAAGACGTGTTCGCCGACGGCACCGGCTGAAACGCAAGCGGATTGAATGCTTGAAGGGCTATTCACGACGGCGACGATTACGCTCGGGGTGGGCGGCCGCGCGGCACGTAGTCTTCCTCGCTGCTGCTCGCGCTGGGCAGCCACCGCTTTGCGGTCGAGGTCGATGCGAGTGCAACAGAAACCGGGCGGAGTGAGTGCTGCTCGGGTTTGCTCGCAAGCTCGCGCGAAAGGCCGATTAAATAAGATCCGGGTGCGTCGTCACAGTGATGACGGCGGATCGGGCGCGAGCCGGCGAGATAAAAGACAAGGCGAGTCCTGCAAAAATTGCTATGAACGGCACGCGTCTAGGAATATGCATGCGAAACGTACGGCGGGCACGCGAAGAAGTTTTAACAGGGTGCTGAAAATCTCGAGATGCGAGCCGTTCCGCTTGGCTTTCCGGTCGCCATCTTTATGATTTTCGTTGGCTTTCGGGTTTCCACTGGACGATTTCGGCACGCTTGGAGACTGTGATCC
>JAABUQ010008272.1_pt1 | contig 14673 bp, 14 predicted proteins | sample 5560001 | NCBI WGS metagenome assembly JAABUQ01 (sample SAMN10711888, study PRJNA513371) | rock metagenome | isolation source: Antarctica rocks | place: Antarctica: Victoria Land, Finger Mt nord | collected 2015-12-18 | reverse complement strand
CAGATGCTCGCTTTCGGGCGCGCCGTCCTCGCGCAGCAAGCGTTCAGCACGATGCTCGGTGCCGAACTGACCGCCTTCGACGGCACGACCGTCGAATCACGTTTGCGGGCGGCCTTGCCTTGGGCTCCGCCGTGCTCACATCGGAGTTCAAAATTAATTACGTGCGCCCCGCTCGTGGCGCCGCGATCGTTGCGCGTGCAACGCTCGTGTACGGTGGTCGACGGCAAGCCGTTTGCGGCGCGGACATTTTCACGTGCGACGACGCCGACGCGGAAACGCTTGTTGCTGTGGCGGAAGGCACGATTGCGGCAATAATCAACTAGGTAGGCAATGGCGGCGTCAGATGGGTAAGCGCCCGCGCGCCCATCGGACACGCTCCGTAGAGCATGGAGGGTGCCGGTCGCTTAAATCGGTTGGTAATTCGATGCTTAAGTTCGTAGCAGGCGCGACCGACTACGATGAGTAGCTGCGTCCCATTTTTTCTCGAAAGCGGAGCATGGTCGTCTCGAAGTCTCTTCACAGCCATCTCACAGGACTTTGCCGTGCGCTCGCGACGGAAAACGCCGCCGCGGTTCGCTTCGACAGCGCCGTGTTGCAGGTAAGCGACCGCATCGGCGACCTCGCGATCGGCGATTGGCTCGCGCCGTTTCTCGACGATATCAAAGGCGATTTCATCGTGTGCGATCGCGTCGTTGCGGGCGACCGCTTCGCGGAAGCGTTGGCGAGCCACGACATCCGATTCTTCGCGGCATCCCGGATAGCGGGCGAGTCGTCGGCGTTCGTGTGTGCGTTCGACCGTGAACGGCGCACGCTGATGGGCGCGCAGGAGTACGTTCTCAGGGCTTGCGCCGGGACGCTCGCCGCACAGGAGGAACTCAAGCAATTGCGTGGCGTCTACTCGCAGTACGTCACGCAGGCCGCAACGCGCGACGAGCGCTTGCGCTTGCTCGAATCCGTCGTCGTCAACGCGAACGACGCCGTCCTCATCACCGAGGCATCGCCGGTCGAAGAACCCGGGCCACGCATCCGCTACGCCAATCGCGCCTTTACGCGGACCACTGGGTACGAACTCGAAGAGATTGTCGGAAAGACGCCTCGCATCTTGCAGGGGCCGGCAACGAGTCCCGAGTCGCGTTCGCGGTTGCGCGAGGCCTTACTCGCGTGGCAACCGTGCGAGGTGGAGCTCATCAATTATCGCAAGGACGGGACGCCGTTCGCGGTCGAGCTTAGTATCGTGCCCGTCGCCGACGACACCGGTTGGTTCACGCATTGGGTCTCGGTCCAACGCGACATCACCGATCGGAAGGCCATCGAGGAACAGCATCTGCGCGCGCGCGTGCTCGAGGCGCAGCACGACGCGCTCGCGTTTCGCGCCTTCCACGACGACCTCACGGGTCTGCGCAATCGCGCCTATTTCATGGACCGTCTCGGACTCGTTTTGCAGGACGTCGCGGCGAGGGACGTTCGCCGCTCGGCGCTCATTTTCTTCGACCTCGATCGGTTCAAGATCGTCAACGACAGTCTCGGGCATAACATGGGCGATCTGCTGTTGGTCGAGCTCGGCAGGCGCCTTGCGGCGTGTCTCCAACCGTCGGATACGCTCGCGCGCATGGGTGGCGATGAGTTCACGGTGCTGGTCGAACGTGTCGAGAGTCTCGAGAGCGTGCTCGCCGTCGCCGACAGCATCATCGAAACGCTCCGTTCGCCCGTGCGACTCGGCGGCCAAGACCTCTTCGCATATGCGAGCCTTGGAATCGTCTTCATCGATCGGCGCTACACCCGCGCCGAGGACGTGCTACGCGATGCCGATAGCGCGATGTATCGCGCCAAGCGGTCGGGCGGCATGCGGTACGTCTGCTTCGACGACAGCATGTACGCGACGGCCGTCGCATCGCTTGCGTTGCAGCTCGACCTTCAACGTGCGGTAGAGCGTGAAGAATTCGTCGTGCATTATCAGCCGGTAATCGACATTCGCTCATCGCGCGTCACCGGCATCGAAGCGCTGGTCCGCTGGAATCATCCCGACCGCGGACTGATCTCGCCACTCGATTTCATCGGCACCGCCGAGGAGACGGGACTCATCACGGCGATCGGCGAGTACGTCTTGAAGCGCGCGTGCCACGATATGCGTGACTGGCACGCACGCGATCCGCACCTCACGCTCAACGTCAACGTTTCGCCGCGTCAATTCCACGATTCGCGCTTCTTTGATATCGTCGTCGATGCGCTCGCCGATGCGGGCATATCGCCGTACGCCTTGCAATTGGAAATTACGGAGAACCTCTTCCTCGATCGGGCCGACGAAGTTGGGGCGACGCTCGAAGCGCTACGCGCGATCGGCGTTCGCATCGCGCTCGACGATTTTGGAACCGGCTATTCGTCGCTGAGTTACCTCGAGCGATTCGAAATAGACACGCTCAAGATCGACAAGTCCTTCGTAGATCGCATCGAGACGTCGCCGGTGGGCGTCGCCATCGTTCGTACCGTCGTCCAGCTCGCGCGGGCACTGGGCATCAAGGTCGTCGCGGAAGGTGTGGAAACGGCGGGACAGCTCGACGCGCTGTGCACCTTCGATTGCGATTCAGCGCAAGGTTATTTTTTCAGCCGCCCAATCGACGCCGCGATGACTGCGACGATGCTCGAGGCTGGCGGCAGCTCGGCAATGCTCGACCGCGCGAGCTAATCGACTGACGTCTCCGTGACCGCCCGTAACGGCGCGCGAGGTAGGCTACGTCCTTCCGTTTATCCACGCAACGAGCGCCCTTTCCACGTCGGCCGGCCGTTCGTGCATCATCCAGTGCGCCGTCTCGATCGGAACGATCGTGAGATCGCGACACGCTTCGCGCATCGGCGCCATCAAATTCGACCGCTCGGTATCGCAGACGTAATCGTACATGCCGGAGAGAAAGAGCACGGGCATCGTGAGCTCCGGCGCCGATTCGGCCGCGAAGCGGCGATTGTCGTCGTCGTTCATGTACAGCGCATCGATGCCGAAAAAACCCGTCTCCGCATACGTCTCGACGTAGGCTAGCAAATCGATCGGTGAGAGGATGCGTTCGTCGAGCGGAACGCTCGGCGCGCCGCCGCCGCCGAACCAGCCGCCCTGTTTGCGCACGTTTGAAGTAAAGGCTGGCCTGCCGGCCTTCGACGGGTCGGCACCGCGCATCAACACCTTGAACGTGTTCTCGACATTTGCTTCGAACGCGACGCGCGCGTCCTCGAAGCGCTCGTGATAGAACGCGATATACTCGAATTGACCGAACGGAAAGCGTCCCTCCGGGTAGGTCTCACGATTGACGAGAGTCGCCAATTGCGCGAGGCCGAGATCGAGCGACGCATACGGCACGCACAACCCCGCGACGGCACGGCAACGCTGCGGCGCATGTCGCGCGACGTGCCACACGACCGCGGCACCCCAATCGTGACCGACCCAGAGCGCGCGTTCGATGCCCAGTCCATCGACGAGTTCGAGGAGATCGCGCACGATTTCACGCTGCGCGTATGCATCGTGTGTATCGTAGCGTGACGAGCCGCCGACGCCGCGCAGATCCGTTGCGATCGCGCGATATCCGCGCGCGGCAAAGGCCGCGAGCTGATGGCGCCACGCGTACGAAAATTCGGGCCACCCGTGCACGAAGACGATCGGCGGTCCGTCGACGGGACCCGCTTCGAGATATGCCGTCGTGTGCCGGTCGGTGCGCACGACGCCACGGCGAAACGGCGCGGTCACGACTTTGCCAAATGCGCGGTCATCCCGAACATGATCTTGCCCATGATGCGACTCCGAGCCGGGCGGCCCAGCGGTGCCAGCGAGTACGTGAGAATTTTTGAAAGCGTGCCCGGCACGACGCTTCCGCGGCGCCCGAGCGCCGCGAGCGTTCCGCGTGCGACCTCGGCGGGTGTTACCGTCGCGCCCATGCGCATGCCCGATCGTGCTGCGAAACCGCTCGCGACGGGGCCGGGTGCGGCTGCGAGGACGTCGATGCCGAGCGGTCTGAGTTCCACGTGAAGGCCTTCGGCCAGCGACTGCACGTATGCTTTCGTCGCCGCGTAATGCGCGGCGTGCGGGACGCCCTGCCAGCCCACGAGCGACGCCAACAGGACGATGCCGCCGCGACCGCGTGCCGCGAACCGTCGTCCGAACGCGAGCGTCAGCGCGAGCACCGCCCGACAATTGACCGCGAGCATCTCGTCTTCAAGCGCGAGATCCGCTTGCAAAAACGATCCGGCCGTTCCGAAACCGGCGGCGGCGACGAACGCGCCGACGTCCAGTGCCTCGGTCTGCGCAATCGTCGCATCGATGCCGCTCGTCGTCGCCAGATCTGCCACGATCGTATGCGCGTCGACGCCTCGCTCGCGCACGAGTGCCGCAACGTCGTCGAGCGCCGCGACGCCGCGTGCGACCAGCACGACCGAGAGCCTGCATCTGCCAACTGCAACGCGACTTCACGACCGATCCCCGACGTCGCGCCGGTAACGACCGCCCACGGCCCGTAGCGCGTGAAGAGACGCGACGTGGGTGCTGCCGAGGTGTGCATGCGCGAATCTTTCATGGACGCGTCGGTGGAGCGGGTGCGCGCCGCCAAAAGGCGAGCGCGATCGGGACCATCGCGAAGGCGGCGATACCGCCGAGTACGTTTGCATCGGCGAAGCCGAGGGTGATCGCCTGACGCCGCACGAGCGACGCGAGTTCACGGACCGACGCATGAACCGTTGAAGTCGCGAAATTCGCGACGTGGCGCGCGGTAATGGTTGCGGCAAGCGTATCGAGATGCAAGGCGCTGCGCCGGTCGATCGTGGTCACCAGCACCGCCGTTGCGAACGACGCGCCGAGTTGCTGCGAGAGCGAAAGCATGGAAGAAGCCTTACTCGTCTCGGGGCCGCTGACCGCACTGAGGACCGCGACGCTGAGCGGCACGAAGATCAGCCCGAAGCCGAAGCCGCCCACGGCGAGCGGCCAGCCGAATGACCAGAAGTCCGCCGTCGTCGTCGTGACCTCGGCCATCCAGAGACCGGCGATGCCGATCAGCGCGAAGCCGGTTGCGAGCAGCCAGCGCGGCTCGATGCGCAAGCGCGCGAGTGAGATCACGGCGATTGGAATAAACGACGCGATTGCGAGCGCGCGTATGAGGACCTGATTGCCGCTCAGCGTTGCGGTGAAGCCGAGGATGCCCTGGTTGAACTGCGGTCCGAGCACGATGCCGATGAAGAGCGTGAATCCGAGCCCGAACGAGAGCACGCTGCCCATCGCGACGGCGGGCCGTCGTAGGATCTTTAGATCGACGATCGGATGTTTGGCACCGAACCATTCCCACACGCCGAACGCCGCGGTGCACGCGGCTGCGAGCGCGGCACACATCGCGATGCGAGCGTCGTCGAACCAATCGTAGCGCTCGCCATTCTCCAGAACGAATTGTAGCGATCCCAAACCTACGACGAGCAGCAGCAGTCCGATGCCGTCGGTCGAGACGCGCTCGCGCTTGGGTTCGCGTAACGCGAACCACAGCAACGTCGCAGAGACGATGCCGGGCACGAGGTTGATGAAGAAGATCCAACGCCACGAAAAGGCATCGGTGAGGATCCCGCCTACGGTCGGTCCGATGCTCGGTCCGACGACGGCTCCGAGTGAGAGCAGCGCCTGACTCTTCCCGAGATCCTCGGGCGGAAACGTATCGCGCAAGATCGAGCGCGCGACCGTGAGGATGCCGCCGCCGCACAGCCCTTGCAGCACGCGAAAAACCACGAGCGACTCGTACGATTGCGCCGCGCCGCAGGCGGCTGATGCGAGCGTGAAGCCGGCGATCGCATAGACGCAGTATCGTTTGCGCCCGAAGACGCTCTCGAGCCACGGCACGAGCGGCAAAGCGATGATGACGGCGATGAGATAACCCGTGACGATCCAGGACGCCTGATCGAAGTCGAGGCCCATGTTGCCCTGAAGCGTCGGCAGTGCGACGTTGACGATGGTGGTATCGAGAATCTCGAGCAAGACCGCGAGCATGATGGCGATGACGACGAGCGTGCGTCGCATACCGTATTCGACGAGCGATGCGGGCACGCTAGTCATCGTTTGCGACCGTTCGGTCGCATTTTCGGGCAAAGAAAAAGACGCGGGGTCATCCGCGGCAAGCGCGGTCATCGCGCGGCCACCGCGCGCGGCCGCGTTTCGAGCGATCGCAGAACGCCCTGAAGATGGTCGACCACGCGATGCAATTGCTGCGGATCGCGCAGCAGGCGGCTCGTCAGAATCGCACCTTCAAGTGCGCGGTCATGACCGACGCGAGTGCGCCTGCGTCGGCGTAGGCTGCGAGCGCGCCCTCGGCGCGCGCCTCGTCGATGAGTTCGGCAAGCAGCGCCTGCCACCGCTGCATTGCCGCACGCGCGCGTTCGCGGAGCGCCGCGTGTGTGTCGTCGGCATCGATCGCGGTGTTGAGCAACGGACAGCCGCCACGCAGCACCGGGTGCTTGATCGACGTGCGAAAGAGATCGATGCACGCGTAGAGCCGCCCGAGCGCCGTCGCGTGCGTTCCCAGCACCGCGTGTCGCCGCGTTTCGAGCAACTTCACGGCTTAGTCGAACGCGGCCACCGCGATCTCGTCCTTACTCGCGAAATGCCGATAGACGCCGCCCTTTTCCAAACCGGTCGCATCGAGGATGTCGTTCATCGACGTCCCCGCGAACCCGCGTACGTTGAAGAGCGGCGCCGCCGCCGCCACGATGTGCGCCTTTGTCTGCGCGCCTTTGGTTGGCATCGCCGGATCGATTGAAGAGACCGATCGGTCTCTCCTTTCAGTGGTCGAGTTCGGGAGTTTCGAGCGTGCTCAGCCCAGTTGCGTCATTTCCTCGGGCGTGAGGGCAATCTTCGCCGATGCCAGATTCTCGTCGAAGTGGGCGATCGACGACGTCCCGGCGATCGGGACCATCATGGGCGACCGCGCGAGCAACCACGCGATCGCGATCTGCATCGCCGATGCGCCGCGCGTTTTCGCGACCTTGTCGATCGCATCGTGCCGGAGCGAATTGCCGCCGCCGAGCGGAAACCATGGCAGGAAGGCGACGCCGTCGCGCTCGCATGTGCCGACGAGATCTTCCGAGCTGCGGTCGTCGATGTTGTACAGGTTCTGCACGGAGACGATCGTAGCGGTCTTCTTGCAACGTTCGTATTCTTCGACGCTCGTCTGCGAGATGCCGATGTGCTTGATCTTGCCTTCGCGCTGCAGGTCGACGAGCGCGCCGAGCGATTCTTCGACGGGCACCTTCGGGTCGATGCGATGTAATTGGTAGAGATCGATGCAGTCGAGCTCGAGCCGCTTCAGCGACGCTTCACAACATTCGCGTAGACGTTCGGGGCGCGCATCGATCGGCCACTCGCCCGGGCCGGTGCGCACGAGCGCGCCTTTGGTCGCGATCACGAGATCGTCCGGATACGGATGGAGCGCCTCGGCGATGAGTTCTTCGCTCACGGCGGGTCCGTACGAATCCGCGGTGTCGATGAAGTTCACACCGCTGGCCACGACGTGTTTGAGCAGCGCGATCGCGGCGTCGCGATCGCTCGGTGGCCCCCAAATGCCAGGCCCGGTGACGCGCATCGCGCCGAAGCCGAAGCGGTGGACGGTAAGATCGCCGCCGATCGTGATCGTGCCGCCGAGATCGGCGGTTGGCGTGCCGGTGGTCATTGCGTTCGAACCTTTCTTCGTTGAGGTCGCCGCGTCTCGAACGAGGGCGACGTGGCGTCGATACCCACAACGTTGGTCGCCGCGTCGCTCGACCCCCGGACGCACGGTCGAGGCGGTCGAGGCGATCGGCGAAGGCCGGTCGCGCGAGATTACTGGTTCGCGGGGGCCACGGGCATCGCGCCCATCGCCGAGCATTTCACGAACTTGCCAGCGGCATCGCGGCAATGTTTGTGGTGGCGGTGATGGCGATGATGCTTCATGTGATGACCCGGCATCGGCGACGCCATCATCATGCCGGGCGCCGCGGTCGCCATCTGCGCGAAGGCGGATGTCGGTGCGAGGACGGCGAGCGCCGCCGCGAGACCGAGAAGGCGAGCGAACATTGTATGCTCCTTTAAGAACAAAAAATAACGAATACGAATGAACTTGACGTGGTGCGTTCGCCGGACCTTCGACGCACGGACAAGAAATCAGTAAATAACCGACCGCCTCGGCTTTTGCAGCGGCGGCCTACTCGACGTAGACGGCCGGCTTTTTTGCGGTGTCGAGCTTAACGGCCGGCGAGGCGACGAACGCGCGTTTCTTGCGGTGCTTCGCGACCGCGACGGCCGCGGCTGGAACGCCGCGCCGCGGTGCGGTTGCCGTTTGGCGGAGGGCTTCGTTGGTCGCGTTGACACGGCCATTGAGCGCGCGCCCCAGATTGCCGAGACCGGCGAACTGGGCGTTGGCCGCGGCGGGCATGAGCGCGGCGAGAGCCGCGATGAGAGCGATGATGCGCATATGCGGTGTATCGTCACATCCGCGCTCGAAAGCGACCGGCCCGGAGAAAGGCGGCGTGCCGACCGTGCGAGGGCGCCTTTTTCTCGTGCCGAACGCGGCCCGTGTGAAGATTTTCACCGAGCGAGTCGAATCGCGACGCCGCGAGCTCGAGATCGCGGTCGATCGTTTCGTCGCCGTGTGCCGTCGGCGGCCGGATGTCCGCGCCGTCTACGCATTCGGTTCGTTTGCAACGGGAAAGATCGGGCCGCGCAGCGACCTCGATCTCCTGGTCGTTCGCATCACCGCCATCGTCGGCGTCGAACGCGGGACAGATCTCGCCGCAGAGGCCGACCTCGGCGTCGCGCTCGATCTCGTCGTCGTCACACCGGAAGAGTTTAGCGAGAAGCTGCCGACGACCACGTTCGGCCAAACGATCCTGTCGACGGCGCGGCCGCTGTATGCAGCCTGATCGTTTCGTTACCGCGCATCGTTGGCTCCGCGGCGCAAAGGCAGACCTCGACTTAGCGACGGTCATTGCCAAAGGGTTTCCTGCGCGCGCGGCATTCCATGCGCAACAGTCAGCCGAGATGGCGCTCAAAGCAATCCTCGTCGCCATAAGCGACGATCACCCGACGACCCACGCATCGAGCCAACTCGTGCGCGAACTTCGAACGTTGTCGTTCGAGGTTCCCGATGACGTTGCAAGCGCGGGTTCGAGTCTCGATTTGTATTATCTCGTGTCACGATATCCCGATGCGGTTGGCGACGCCGATCCACTCGATCTCGTATCTGCGGACGACGTCGCTCTCGCGCTGAAACGCGCGCGTTGCGTCGTGGATTTTGCGATCGCGACGATCGATGCGCTAAAAAGCGCATAGCCTCACGTTCGGCGTTCTGGCTCGCCTTACCGCGACGCCGCTTTTGGTGAGGCGGTCGGCCGCGGCGTTGGGAAGACGACGCCCGGGATCTCGCTCGGCGTCGCGATCGACCCTTCGATCGTTGCCGTCATACGCGCGTGAACGAGCAACGCGTTCGCGGCGATCTCGAAGTGCTCGCGTTCGACGAGCCAGTACGAGCCGACGCGATCGAAGTCGATGACGCCCGCCACGCGTCCGCTCGCGAGGACGTAATGTCCCGACACTTCGCCGCACGCCTCGCGCACAAGGAACGTCTCGGGATCGACGTAGAGATCCGTAAGCGGGTGCGTGTTCGGATCTCGATACGCACGCAGCTTGAGGTGATACACGTAAAGCGCGGCGCGCGCGCAACGTCGGAGCAGTCATGCAATTCCGCCGCTCCCGCCGCCGAGATTGAGCACGTACTTGATCGAGAAACGATTGAGCGTCGTCGGGCTCGCCGGGCCTCCGAAATTCACGTAGAGTTCGTCGAGGTTGCGGAAGCGCAGATGGATACCGGCGCTCACGTTGGTTCCGGGCGCGGCAAGCCGCCGTTGGTCAACGTTCGAAGCGCTTGTCCATCGGCGCCGCCGTCGAGGAGACTTCGTTCGCGAACGTCCGCGTACGAAATGCCGACGGTGTAGGCACCGCCGACCGCGCGCCGACGTCGCGAGCGAGCCTTGCTGCACGTACGATCGTTGCAGCGTCCCCGACGTTCGCGCGGGCAGGGCGAACGGACCGAAGGCGTACGAGGCGTCAGTCGGTGTCGGCGTTCCGTCGCGATAGCCGAGCGACAGCGTCGTCTGATCGAAACGAACGTCGTGCGGGCCCGCATAGGTCGGGTAGGCGACGTCGTACGTGCGTTGTTCGCTCGTGTTGCGCTGACACGGACGCGCCGATGAGGTTCTTCGTCGTGACCGCGAAGGCGGCGAGCGCGTCGGAAAGCGCCGCATCGCCGTGGTGATTGCGCAGGCGATCCGTCGCCATCGTTTGCAGCGAGCTGCGTGCCGTAATGTTTGGTGATCCCTTGCAGGCGGACGCGCGGCACGGCGGTCACGAGCGTTCCGCCTTGCGTTCTTCGTAGAGGGCGGCGAAGGCATCGTCGAAGAGTTCGCGCGCCGTTGTCGCATCGAGCCCGAGATCGCGCGCTTCTTTAAGAGCTGCGTGGAGGGCGGCCGCGACGGTCTCGCTTGCGGCGGTCGCCGCGACGGTGCGCGCGGCGTGTTGCGCGACGAACGAACCGCGGCCCGCGTGCGAAACGATCACGCCGAGGTGTTCGAGTTCGCGCATGGCTCGCGCGACCGTGCTCGGGTTGACGACGAGGTCGCTTGCAAATTGCTTCACGGTCGGGAGCTGCTCGCCCGGCGTGAGGATCCCGACCGCGACGGCGCGTTGAAGTTGCGCGACGATCTGCAAATAGATCGGATAGCCGCTCCGCGGATCGACGGAAATTCGAACACTCAACGTCTTTTTTGCATGTGGTTGTACTAGAAAACTAGCATAACCACATGCAGAGTGTCAATTGCGTACGCGCACCTCGATTCCAGACCTGGGGAGCGTCGCTTGACCATCACAAAGTCGCGTGATATGCTCCCTGCCTATGCCCGGGGGCGCTCCCCGGGCTCGATTTCCTTTGCGTCGCGCTTCGTATTGAGAGAACTACAAATTTAATGGCGAAATCGGTACTTCCCAAGTCTGCTGCCAAGGCGCCGTCGGCGAAGACGACTCGCTCGAAGCGCGCGACGAAGGGTGAAGATACCCCCTCGACGCCCTTCAGCACGCCCGCCGTCCAAGTTCTCGCCCCGGAAACCGAAGCGTTCACCGTCGAGCGCTATCCCGATCCCGGTGCGAAGCGCAAGCGTCACACCTTCGCGAAGATCTCGGACGTCCTCGACCTGCCCGACCTGATCGAACTGCAGAAGGCGTCCTTCAAGTGGTTCATCACGGACGGTTTAAAGGAAGCCTTCGAGTCGATCAGCCCGATCAAGGACTTCACGGGCAACCTCGTCCTCGAGTTCGGCGACCACAGCCTCGGCGAGCCGAAATACACGGTCGAAGAGTGCCGCGAACGCGACATGACGTACAGCGTGCCGCTGCGCGTCCGCGTCCGCCTCATCACCGCGGAGTCCGGCGAAATCAAGGGTATTCCCGACCAGGAAATCTTCATGGGCGATTTCCCGCTCATGACCGACAAGGGCACGTTCATGATCAACGGCGCGGAGCGCGTGATCGTGAGCCAGCTCGTGCGTTCGCCGGGCGTCTATTTCCTCAGCGACGTCGACACGAACAATCGCCCCACGTACAACGCGACGATCATCCCCAATCGCGGCGCGTGGATCGAGTTCGAGACCGACAACGGCACGAAGAACGATGAGACCGAGGGTACGGTCGGCGTTCGCATCGACAAGAATCGCAAGATCTACGTGTCGACGTTCGTGCGCGCTCTCTCGCGCCCCGACCTCGGCTGCAACTGGGAATCCGACGAAGCGATCCTCGCGCTCTTCGATAACAGCCCGCTCGTCGCGAACTCGATCGAAAAAGACAAAGACAACAAGACGCGTGAAGACGCGCTCAAGGAAATCTACAAGAAGTTGCGTCCGGGCGAACCCGAGAACGCCGAAAACGCCGAGAAGCTGCTCGAGTCGCTGTTCTTCGATGAGAAGCGCTACGATCTCGCGGGTGTCGGCCGCTACAAACTGAACGGCAAACTCAACGGCAACATCAACGCCGAACTGCGCGAGTACGAAACCGCCGGTCTCCCCGCGCCCAAGATCGAGAAGCGCGCTCTCACGCGTGCCGACATGATTGCGGTCATTCGTCGTTTGCTCAAAGTGCAGTCCGGCCGCGTCCATAAGGACGACATCGACCACCTCGGCAACCGCCGCATCCGTTCGGTCGGCGAACTGCTGCAGAATCAGTTCCGCGTCGGCTTGCTGCGTCTCGAGCGCGTCGTGCGCGAGCGCATGACGGTTCAGGATATCGAAACGGTCACGCCGCAGGCGCTGATCAATATTCGCCCTGTCGTCGCCGCAATCAAAGAGTTCTTCGGTTCCTCGCAGCTCTCGCAGTTCATGGACCAGACGAATTCGCTCGCGGAGCTCACGCACAAGCGTCGGCTGTCCGCACTCGGGCCGGGTGGTCTCTCGCGCGAACGCGCGGGCTTCGAAGTCCGCGACGTCCACCACAGCCACTACGGCCGCATCTGCCCGATCGAAACGCCGGAAGGCCCGAACATCGGTCTGATCGGTTCGCTCGCGAGCTACGCGCGCGTCAATAAGTACGGCTTCATCGAGACGCCGTACCGCATCGTCACGAACGGCATCGTCTCGAACGATCTCCGTTACTTGACCGCGGACCGCGAAGACGAATACATCATCGCGCAGGCCAACACGCCACTCGCTACCGACGGCACGATCACGGCCGACCAAGTCATCGCGCGCTACGCCGAAGAGTACGTCACGGAACCGCCCGCGGCCGTGCAACTCATGGACGTGTCGCCGAAGCAGATCGTCTCCGTCGCAACTGCGCTCATCCCGTTCCTCGAGCACGATGACGCGAATCGCGCCCTCATGGGCGCGAACATGCAGCGTCAGGCGGTGCCGTTGCTCCGTCCGCAGGCGCCGATCATCGGCACCGGCATGGAGTATCGCGCCGCGAAGGATTCCGGCGGTTGCGTTCTCGCATACGAGGGCGGCACGGTCATCGCCGTCGACTCGAAGTCCGTCATCGTCAAGGCCGACGAGAACGAACTCGAGCGCACGTATGATCTTCTGAAGTTCACGCGCTCGAACGCCGGCACGTGCATCAATCAGACCCCGATCGTCACGGTCGGCGAACACGTCGTGCGCGGCCAGATCCTCGCCGACGGTCCGTCGTCGGACCAGGGCGAAATGGCGCTCGGCCAAAACGTCTTGGTCGCGTTCATGCCGTGGGAAGGCTACAACTACGAAGACGCGATCCTGATCTCCGAGCGGATGGTCAAGGACGATCGCTTTACCTCGATTCACATCGAGGAGTACGAGTGCGAAGCCCGCGACACGAAGCTCGGGCCCGAAGAGATCACGCGCGATATTCCCAACGTCGGTGAAGACGCGCTCAAGGATCTCGACGAGAATGGCATCATCCGCATCGGCGCGGAAGTGCGCCCCGAGGACATCCTCGTCGGCAAGGTCACGCCCAAGGGCGAGACGGAGCTAACGGCGGAAGAGCGGCTGCTGCGCGCGATCTTCGGTGAGAAATCGCGTGAAGTGCGCGACACGTCGCTCAAAGTGCCGCACGGCGAAAAAGGCAAGATCATCGACGTCAAGATGTTCTCGCGTGAGAACGGCGACGAACTCTCGCCCGGCGTCTCGCACCTCGTACGCGTCTACGTCGCGCAGAAGCGCAAGATTCTGCAGGGCGACAAGATGGCCGGCCGTCACGGCAACAAGGGCGTCATCGCGAAGGTGCTGCCCGAAGAAGACATGCCGTACACTGAAGACGGTACGCCCGTCGACATCGTGCTCAACCCGCTCGGCGTTCCGTCGCGCATGAATCTCGGTCAGATCATGGAGACGCATCTCGGCTGGGCCGCAAAGATGCTCGACATGTTCATCGCGACGCCCGTGTTCGACGGCGCGCACGCCGAGGACATCAGCGAATGGCTGATGGACGCGGGTCTCCCAAGTGACGGCAAGACGTGGCTGCGCGACGGTCGCAGCGGCGAGCGGTTCAATCGTCCGATCACGGTCGGCATGATCTACATGCTCAAGCTCGCGCACTTGGTGGATGACAAGATCCACGCGCGTTCGACAGGCCCATACTCGATGATCACGCAGCAGCCCCTGGGCGGTAAAGCGCAGTTCGGCGGCCAGCGTTTCGGCGAGATGGAAGTCTGGGCGCTCGAGGCGTACGGCGCGGCGTACACGCTGCAAGAACTCCTCACGGTGAAGTCCGACGACGTGGTCGGCCGCGTGAAGACGTACGAAGCGATCGTCAAGGGCGAGAACGTGATGGAGCCCGGCGTTCCGGAATCGTTCAAGGTCCTTATCAAGGAACTCCAGAGCTTGGCGCTCGACGTCAAGGTGCTCACGGAGAACCGCGAAGAGATCGAGATCAAGATCCAAGACGACGACATGTCCGAGACGGCCAAGGACATTGGTTTGCTCGTCGGCGACGAGAGCGCGATGTCGCAAACGCTCGTCGCGCAGCGTGAAGCGGAATCCGCTCGCGCGGCGGCGGTCGTGGCGCCGGCGGGGATCGGCATGGAAGACGGCGCCGAGGGTGCGACCCTCGTCGACGAGGATGCCGAAGAAGAAGACGACACCGAAGCGAGCGATGAGGAAGTTGCGGCCGCACAAGCT
>JAABUQ010008271.1_pt1 | contig 14674 bp, 17 predicted proteins | sample 5560001 | NCBI WGS metagenome assembly JAABUQ01 (sample SAMN10711888, study PRJNA513371) | rock metagenome | isolation source: Antarctica rocks | place: Antarctica: Victoria Land, Finger Mt nord | collected 2015-12-18 | reverse complement strand
GTAGAAGCCTTCTACCAGGATCTTGCCTTCGGGACTGCGCAGCGAGTCCAGGATATGGACCAGCGCGTGGATGGGATTGGGGACAGCCCCGCCGTAGACGCCGGAGTGCAGATCGCTTTTGGCGCCGCGCACGTCGATCTGCTGGCCGCTGAGGCCCTTGGCGCCGATGCCCAGCAGCGGCTGGTCGGGCGCCCATTGGCCGCTGTCGGCGCTGACCACGAGGTCGCAGGCCAGCAGGTCGCGGTGGGCGGCAATGAACGCCGGCAGCTGTGGGCTGCCGATCTCCTCTTGCCCCTCGAAGATCACCTTGAGGTTGACCGGCAGGGCGCCCTCGGCGTCCAGCAGCGCCTCGACGGCAAAGATGGGCGTCAGCATGTTGCCCTTGTCGTCAGAGGCGCCGCGGGCATAGACGCGCCCCTCGCGCAACGTCGGCTCGAAGGGCGGCGTGGTCCACAGGTCGAGCGGGTCGGCCGGCTGCACGTCAAAGTGGCCGTAGATCAGGATGGTAGGTATGTTGCCCGCAGGTTTATCCGTGGGCGTTGTACCCTCATTAGAGGTAGAGTCCTGGGCGTGCAGCCAGTCGCCGTAGACGACGGGATGGCCGCCCGTGGGCAGGATCTGCACGTGCTCCAGTCCGGCCGTGGTGATGCGCTTTGCGACCCACTCGGCGGCGCGCTGCACATCGCCAGCGTGCTCGGGCAGCGCCGAGACGCTGGGGATACGCAGCAGGTCGAGGTACTCGTCCAGATACTGGCCACGGCGCGCATCGAGATAGCCATCCCACGTCTTGCTCGTCGTCATCGTGCCTATCTCCTAATTATTACATCGTCTATTGATCCAACTGACCCATGCGTTTGCAGTTAGGGTCTCATAAGCGATAAGCAGCGCGTGTCCAAGGGGGTGGATAATCTCCGCGTAGGATCGCGATGTGACGTGTGCCGAGTGGACCTTCGGCGCCTCCGGCATTGAAGTGCAAGCCGTTTGGCCCAGACGTTACTCGCCCGATCTCGCTCAGGCCCATGATGAACAGGTACCCGCTTGCTACAGGGAAGACAAAATGATCCGGCCAGTGGTCGTAGCGCGGGTCGAAGAAACGGATAGAACTATGCCCCTTACCGTGCGATACGCGCTTCCCCTTAACCTCAACCTCGTTGCAGAAGGTGCAGGACCATCCATAGTTGTCGATATGGTTCGGGCCACGCCGCTCCGAGTGCGGCAGCACACCCGGCCGGCGGCCGGCTTGATAGTCCTTCCAGAGGTGTGGGGGGACAATATGCTCAATGTTGAATCGACCCATCGTGGGGAGCAGGCAATACTCGCATGCGTCGCCCGCGCGTAGGCGCACCACATTGCGGACGTCAGGGTTGCGGGGGCTATGTGCGGCGCGCTGATTGAGGACGGATAGGCGCTCCGCGAGATTCGGAGGAGGGAGCACCATTATGCTTGGGTGACGTTATCCACCGACGGGGGCCCGCTGGTGCTCCCGCGCTTCATCGACGAGCGCCTGCAGCCGCGCCGGGTCGGCCTGTACCTCTTCCCACCACATGAGCCTCCGCTCGAAGTCGGCTGCGACCTCGGCCCGCACTTGTTCTAGGGGCAGGTTGCGTTCCAGGGCCAACTCACGTAGACCTTGCTCATGCGCGCGCCGGCCCCACTCGGCGACTAACGCCTGCATCTCGGCCTGCTCATCCGGTGTAAGGGACCGTCGACCTTGCAGGTTCCGGAGTGTCTCCAGGCGGCGGCTCTGCACTGGGTCGAGGACATCGCTCTCCGCATCTTTGGAGGAAACAGTCGCATCGTCGGCGATGGCGGGGGCGGCTTCTACAACGAAGATATCGTTCAGACTAACCCCGAGCACGTCCGCAGTGGCCGCAGCCACCTCTAAGTCCGGTCGCTGAACACGCCCGGCGCGCGCCAACCGCTCAAGCGTCCGCGTGTCCAGCGCCGGTCCGAAACGGGCAGCAATCCGATGTCGGAGGTCATGCACCGTCAGATTCCGCACGCGGAGCAGGTCGCCAAGCCGCGAGTAAACCATGATACTCATTGCGCACATCTCCTTTGTCGGCCGCTCTTGCATCGCACCTGTGATGCGTCCATAACGTACAGTATAGGATACTCCCGCTCGCGATACAGTGCTTCATCCCTGCGCGTCTGATCTCAATAGGAGCGGTAGAGGTAGAGGTATTGTGACGCGACGAGGGACGCACTACATCGGTATGGCTCCCTGCCGTAGCTCGTCGTACGCCTCCTCGATGTTGCGTCGCTCCCGCGCGTCGCGCACGGTGGCGGTCAGTGCCTCTAACGTCTCTCGCCAGCGTTGCTTGACCTCCCGTGCCAGCCGCGGCCAATCGGTGTGCCCCTCTAATCGACTGAGCCACGCGAGGTCGGCGCGCAAAAGCGCCAGTTGCAGCTCCGTCTCCGTGTAGCGGCAGGCCACCGCGGGCAGGCGCTCCGCTTTGACCTCGGGATAGTAGGTCCCCTCCACCAGTTCCAGCGGCTCCAGCTTGAAGAGCCCCGCCAATAAGGTGACGGTGCGCTCGCTGGGCAGCGAGCGGTCCATTTCGAGCAGCGACACGGCCACGCGCGACATCGCCAGCCGCTCGGCCAGGACCTGTTGCGTCCAGCCCCGTTGCGCCCGCAGACGCGCGATCCGCCGGCCCAGTTGGTCGAATTCATACTCAGGCATGCTAACCCACTTGGCAGACACCGCTGCCCTATCCCTGTATCATCGCAGGGTACCAATCCGCGCGATACCGGGACATAGCACGTAGGATACACGACTATGAAAGGAAAAGGACGACGATGGCCAAGCGGGCGTTGATTACTGGTATCACGGGGCAGGACGGCTCGTACCTGGCCGAGTTCCTGCTGGAGCAAGGATACACCGTGGTGGGCATGGTGCGCCGGTCGAGCACCGTCAACTTCGAGCGCCTGGAGCGCATCCAGGACCGCATCACGATCGCCTCGGGGGACCTCACGGATCAGTTCTCGCTGATCAACGTGCTGCGCGAACATCGCCCCACCGAGGTGTACAACCTTGCCGCGCAGTCGTTCGTGCCGGTCTCGTGGGTGCAGCCGGTCCTGACCGGCGAGGTGACGGGCGTGGGCGTCACGCGCATGCTCGACGCGGTGCGCATCGCCGACCCCGACATCCGCTTCTACCAGGCCAGCTCGTCGGAGGTGTTCGGCAAGGTGCGCCAGACGCCGCAGAACGAGTTGACCCCGTTCCACCCGCGCAGCCCCTACGGCGTGGCCAAGGTCTACGGCCACTACATCACCGTCAACTACCGCGAGAGCTACGGCATGTTCGCCTCGTCGGGCATCCTGTTCAACCACGTCAGCCCGCGCCACGGCCTGGAGTTCGCCCCGCGCAAGATCGCCAATGGGGTCGCCCGTATCCGGCTGGGCCTGCGGGATCGGCTGCCGCTGGGCAATCTCGACGCCCAGCGTGACTGGGGCTACGCCCCCGACTACGTGCGCGGCATGTGGCTGATGCTCCAGCACGACCAGCCGGACGACTTCGTGCTGGCGACGGGCCGCACGCACAGCGTGCGCTCGTTTTGCGAACTGGCCTTTGGCCACGTGGGTCTGGACTACCGCCAGTACGTCGAGACGGACGAGCAGTTTATCCGGCCGGCCGAGGTCGACCTGCTGATCGGCGACGCCAGCAAAGCGCGCCGGGCGCTGGGCTGGGAGCCGACGACCTCCTTCGAGTCCCTGGTGGCGATTATGGTGGACGCGGAGATGGAACGCCTTGCACAGCCTCAGACTCGCGCCCTGGTGTAAGTCCAGGACAGCGACGATGATACGCGACGGGGCGTGACAGAGCGTGCGACCAGGCGCGCGTCTACCAGATGATCGTGCGGCGAACCGATCATGAATCGCGTCCCGTACGGATGCCCTGACGTTGGACCTCGGCGTCCAGGTGCGCCCGTTGCTCCTCGGTCGCGACGCGGATGGCGGATGGATACGCCTGAGCCACGAAGTTCTGCCGGCTATCACGGCGCAGCAGCGGCAGGACGACTGCCGTAAACTCCTCGGGGGTCGTGGTGGCGGCGAGGGAGGTCAGGTAGGACGCCGTATACTCCTGCTCGTTGCCCGGAATCATCCAACTGCCAACCTCGTCGCCAAACACGATCTCGTCGCCTTGCTCCAGGCCGCCGATCAACTCATACAGCAGCCCGAAGCAGGTCACGGCGTGCTGATGCGCGCCCTGCGCGGTGAGTTGGCTACTCGCCGCGAGGAGATCGCCGAGCTGGCCAAACCACTCCTTGGTCTCTTCTGGGATGTGCATAAAGTTCCGCGAGTTGATAGCGAACGGCGCGTAGTACGCGCCGGCCAGCGACTGGGTGTGGAATAGCTCCACATCGTCCTGTAGCGTCGCCCCGTCAACCTCTCCCGGTGGCAGTGCCTCGGCGTACTGCCCAAAGACGACGTCGCGCTGGTCATAGGTCATCTCATCGTACGCCACGCCCAGGACCTCGAGCAGCATTGCTGCATCCTGGGTAAACAGACAGTCGAACAGGCGTTCTTTGTCCATGCTATCCCTCCTCTTGGCGCAAGGCCCTCGTTCCGGCTAGCCTCCATCCCCGTGACACCATCATCGCCTTCAAGGCAGAGAGAGAATAAGCCCGCGCCTAAATAGTTCCTGCAAGGCAGGGAGGGAACGAGCCCGCGCCTCAGCCTTGCTCGGCAAAGACCAGCGCGGATCGATGCGGCCAATCTTCAAGCTGTCCTGGATCACTTTGGCCTTGGCCGCGCCCGTGCTCTTGCTCAGGCCGAACAGGGCGCACAGCTCGGCCGCGCTCAGATGGGGTGTTTGACTCTTGTCGAATAGGAAGTTGATGCTGCCCAGGGTGTACACGATGCCGCAGGCCCAGGTCGCGACCCGGCCGTGCGCCAGCGGCGACGGCCGTTTACGGCTCAGGGTAGCCGCGAGGGACCGAGACAACTGGGCATACTCCTCTGTAAGGCGCTCCGTGCAGACCTCATCCGTGAGCCGGACCACCGCGTCATAGACGGGCTGCATCTGACGGGGAACAGATTCCTTGTCTTTCATGATATCCATGATATCATCCCCTACGATGCCGTATCATGACCATGGTTAGTGATTATAGAACGGAGCAGCGATGCGCTCGACAATCGAGGCAGGAGACTTCAAGGCGAGATGTCTGCAACTGCTGGACATGGTCGCGGAGCGGCATGAGGAGGTGATCATCACCAAGCGCGGCCGTCCCGTCGCCAGGCTCGTCCCCATACGGCCAGACGGGGCGCTGTTCGGGGCCATGGCCGGGTCCGTGGCGCTCCAGGACGATCTCGTCTCGCCGATCAATGAGCCATGGGAGGCCGATGCGTAGGTGGTATCTCCTACTCGCCAGTGAAGGTCGGCGTCCGCTTGTCGCGCTGCGCCGCCAGCGCCTCTTTATGGTCGGCCGTGTGGTGGGCCAGCGCCTGCATGGACGCGGACAGCTCGAGCAGGGTGTCCAGCGAGGTGTGCTGTCCTTCACGGATCAGGCGCTTGGCCAGACGCAGGGCTTGCGGCGGGTTGGCGGCAATGCGCGACGCCAGCCTATGGGCCTGACCCAATAACTCGTCGTCGGGCACAACTTTGGAGACCAGCCCGCAGGCCAGCGCCTCGGCGGCGTCGATAGCGTCGCCGGTGAAGGTCAACTCGCAGGCTTTGGACAGGCCAACGATGCGCGGGAGCAGCCAGGCGCCGCCGTCGCCGGGGATGATGCCCAGCCGCACGAAGCTCTCCGCGAAGCGGGCGCTCTCGGCCGCGATGCGGATGTCGCAGAGGCAGGCCAGATCGCAGCCCGCGCCGATGGCTGGGCCGTTGACCGCCGCGATCAGCGGAACCTCCAGGTCGTAGAGGGCGCGGGGGATGCGCTGGATGCCGCGACGGTAGGCGGCGCGGATGGCGGCCGGCGGCCCGTCGCCCAGGCCGCCCGGCCCGGCCATGCGCTTGACGTTGCCGCCCGAACAGAACGCCGGGCCGGCCCCAGTGAGGATGGCCGCGCGCACCTCGTCGTCGGCGTTGATGCGCGCCGCGGCATCCACCAGCCCGTCGATCATGTCGTCGTCAGAGATGGCGTTGCGCGTCTCCGGCCGGTTCAGCGTCAGGACGACGACGTGCCCTTCCTGCCCATAGAGCACCGCATCGGTCATCAGGCCCGCCTCTCCTTTTGGCCATTAGCCTTTATATATATTACAACGTGACGTTTATATATATTACAACGTGACGTTGACCTGCGACTGAAGTCGCATGGCACAGAACGACGACTAAAGTCGTGACAGCAACGCGCGGTGAGACACTTTAGTGTCCGTCGTTTACCATGCGACTTCAGTCGCAGGCTGGTCTGAACGTTGTAGTACTTTAGTGATTAGCCAAAGGGTCGGTCAGCTAACGGCTAATCACTAATAGCTAATTACTCATCGCTCGTCGCCGGATACCGCTCCAGGAAGGGCTTCAGCTCGTCGCCGGTCATGGTCTCGACGGCGACCAGGTGCTCGGCGATGGCGGAGATGGCGGCGCGGCGCGATCCCACGATGGCCCTGGCGCGGCGGTCGGCCTCGTCGACCAGCGCCCGCTGCTCGACGTCGATCTGGCCCGCCAGGTCGTGGCCCACGCGGTGCGCGTGCTCGATGGCCAGCGGCCCCAGCGCGCTCATGCCGAATTCAGTGACCATGCGCCGCGCGATGGCGTAGGCCTCGGCGATGTCTTTCTGCGCTCCCGTGGTCAACTGGCCGGTAAACTCCTGTTCCGCCGCGCGCCCGCCCATCAGCGCGGCCATGCGGTCGCGTAGCGCGTCGACGGAGAGCAGGTAACGGTCGTCGGCCGGGCCGGTCACGGTGATGCCCAGGGCATCGCCGCGCGGCAGCGCCTGGATCTGGCGCACGGGGTCGCAGTGTGGCAGCGAGGCCATGACCACGGCGTGGCCCACCTCGTGCACGGCGATGACGCGCTTGACGTCGTCGGGAATGATGCGGCCGCGCTGCTCCGGTCCCGCCGCCACGCGCAGCAATCCCTCGTTGAAGTCGGCCCTGGTGACGGATTTGGCCTTGCGCCGCGCCGCCAGCAGCGCGGACTCGTTGACGATGCCCGCCAGGTCGGCCGGCGTCATACCGCTGGACTGCGCCGCGACGGACCCAAGGTCGACGTCGGGGGCCAGGGGCACGTCGCGCGTGTGGATACCCAGGATGGCCTGGCGGGCGGCGCGGTCGGGCAGCGACAGCGTCACGCGGCGGTCGAAGCGGCCGGGGCGCACCAGGGCGTCGTCCAGGATGTCCGGGCGGTTGGTCGCGGCCAGGACGACCACGCCCGTGGCAGGGGCGAACCCGTCCATCTCGATCAGCAACTGGTTGAGCGTCTGGTCGCGCTCGGCGTTGTCGCGCCCGTTGCTGCGCGCGCCGCCGACGGCGTCGATCTCGTCGATGAAGACGATGCAGGGCGCCGACTTGCGCGCCTGGGCGAACAGAGCGCGCACCCGTGACGCGCCGACCCCGACGTACTTCTCCAGGAAGGCGGAGCCGGACATGCTGAAGAAGGGCACGCTGGCTTCGCCCGCCACGGCGCGCGCCAGCAGCGTCTTGCCGGTCCCTGGCGCGCCGACGAGCAGCACTCCGCGCGGGACGTGGGCGCCCAGACGGCGGTAGGACTGTGGCGATTTCAGGAAGCCGACGATGTCTTCCAGTTCGCGGCGCGCGTCTTCCGCTCCGGCGACATCCTTAAAGGTGACGCCGCCGTTCTCGGCGCGCTGGCCCACGCCCCGCTGTGAGCGGGCGTAGGCGTAGACGGCCAGGCCAAGGGAGAGTAACGGCAGCAGCGGCGGACGCGACCGCCGCGCGAGCGGCGAATCGGGGTCGAACGGGGACGGTGGGGGAGTGGACATAGCACATACCTTTCAAAGCCAGGGGCCAGTAGCTTTTCGCTAGCCGGAGGCCGTGCCAGATCCGCCGCCGGTGACGACTGGCCGCACCGCGCGGCCAACCCCGCGGGGCTCGCGCGCGGCAGGCGACTGGCTAGGCGCCGGCAGCGATGGTCACTCTGGCTACCATCACCGTGCGCGTGTCCCTCTGCTCGGAGCATAGCACATCGCCCAGTAGCCGGTTAGCTATTGACTAGACCGATGGCCAGGGCATGGAGTGGTACGACGTTGGCTGGGGATAGCTGCCGTGCTCGAGCAGCCGTTCGGCGCGGCGTCGCAGCGCATCGCACTCGCGCCCGCTCAGCAGAGTCTTGAGTTCCGCCACCGACTCCGCGTCTTTGTCCAGCAAGGGCAGCAGCGCGCGCACATCGCGCGCTAAACGGGGGGGGAACGGCTCGCCGGCGAAATCCCAGATGACCGTGCGCAGCTTGGGCGTGGCGCTGAAGGTCAGGCCGTGGTCGATGGCCCAGACCCGGCCGTCGGTGGCCAACAGGATATGCCCGGCCTTGCGGTCGGTGTTGTTGATGATGCAGTCGAACAGGCAGATGCGCCGCGCCACATCGGGGGTCCCCTCGCCGAAAGTGAAGTAGTGCGCGTTGGTGTCGGCGTCGACGAAGAGTTGCACCGTGCCCACGCCGTAGGGACCGTCGCGGATCACCGTCGGCGGGACCAGATCCCAACCCAGGGCCGCGCTCATGATATAGGCCGCGCGCTCGCGCTTGTAGAGGGTGCCCTCCGGAAAATCGTAGAGGGGCGCCTCCCCACGGCGCGGCTTGTAGACGGCATAGCTGCAGCCCTCGGTGGGGTGCCGCAGCGTCACCAGGAAGGTGTAGTTCGAGCCCCAGGGGATGAGGCCGAACGAGTCGATCTCTGCCTCGTCGATCAGGGTCATGATGTCGGCGCGGCCGGCGTCCCATGACGTCATGGCCCCCGGCTCCCAGCGCACCGGCTCACTATCACGAAGACGTCGTCTGGACATACGTGGCGCCCGCCCTTCTATTAGACTCTCTCCTACCCATATGATACCAGTGCGTCCCGACCCAAAGCCTGGATACGGCGCACGGTATGCACGGGGCGCGGCCGGCCGAGACCGGATACACTGGAGCATGCATCATGAGGAGGAACGTGTGACCAGGCGCTACATACTGACGATCGACAGCGGCGGCATCCGCGGCATCATCCCATTGACCCTGCTGGCCGCCCTAGAGCGTGACACTGCGCGCCCCGTCCGCGAGACTTTCTCGTTCGTCGCCGGTACCTCGACCGGCGCGGTCATCGCCGTCCTCCTGGCGGCCGGTATCCCCGCCGCCCGCGTCCTGGACCTCTACCTCAACCGCGCGGGGGAGGTCTTCACGCAACGGCCGTGGAGCCAACTGGCGCGCCTGTTCACCGGCGCCCTCTACTCCACGCAACGGCTGCACGACCTCATCGCCCAGGAACTTGGCCCCGCAGGGGGATGGACGCTCGACGACGCCCCGATCGACCTGCTGATCACGGCGACGGGGCTGCGCGACGGCATGCCCTGGTATTTCGTGCGCGACTCGCCCGCCAACGCGCGGCGGACGGGCCGTCTGCGCCTGGCCGATTGCGCCACGGCCTCGTCGGCCGCCCCGACCTACTTCCAACCCTGGACGGTCCGCGAGGATTCGGCGACGAGGCCGCCCGGCGCGGCGCCGATCGGCCCGTTGGTCGACGGCAGCGTTGGCGTGGCCGGCAACCCCGTCTACCAGGCCTGTGTCGAGGCGTTCTACTACACCGAGACCGGCCGCTACAGGCCAGAGGAGACAACGGTTGTCTCCCTGGGGACGGGCCGCTACATCGCGCCGGATCGGCCGCGCTGGCTGGGCGCATGGCTGAGCTGGGTGCTGGATCAATTGTTGCGCTCGCCGGGCGAGCAGCAGACGGCGCTGGTGCAGCGTCACTTCTCGCAGGCCGCGCTCTACCGCCTGGACTTGCGCCTGCCCCGCAATATCGGGCTCGACGACAGTGGCAGCGCCCGCGAGTTGCACAGCCTCGGCGAGGCGCTGGCCGCGCGGGTCTCCTGGCCGGCTATCCTGGACGGGACCGACACCACGTTCCGCGTCGGCCCGCACAAGACGCTCTGGACGCAGTACAGCCGCTAGCCGTTGGTCTAAGAGGGATCGGGTCCGACGCGCACGACCATCTTGCCGATGTTCTCGCCGCGCAGCATGGCCAGGAACGCCTCGGGCGCGCGCTCCACGCCCTCGACCACGGTCTCGCGAGAAACGATGCGGCCCTCGGCCACGTACCCGCCGACCTCGCGCAGAAACGCCGGCATGCGATCCATGTGGTCGGAGACGATGAAGCCGCGCATGGTGAGGCGCTTACCAACCATCAGCGCCAGGTTACTGGGGCCGGGCGTCGGCGCGGTGTCGTTGTACTGCGAGATCATGCCGCAGAGCGGGATGCGCCCAAAATTGTTCATCGCGGAGAGGGCCGCCTGCAGATGGCCGCCGCCGACGTTGTCGAAGTAGATGTCGATGCCGTCGGGCGCCAGCTCACGCAAGGCCTCGGACGGGCGCGTCGTCTTGTAGTTGAAGGCGCCGTCGAAGCCAAGCTCGTCGCGCAGTACGCGCACCTTCTCGTCCGAGCCCGCGCTGCCGATGACCTTGCAGCCCTTGATCCGGGCCAACTGCCCGACCACGCTGCCGACCGCGCCGGAGGCCGCCGAGACGAAGACCGTCTCGCCCTCCTTGGGTTGGCCGATGTCGAGTAGCCCCACGTAGGCGGTCATACCAGGCATGCCCAGGGCGCCCAGGTAGGCCGAGAGCGGCGCCGCGACGGGGCTGATCGTCTGCAGGCCGTGGCCGTCGGAGACGAAGTACTCGCGCCAGCCGTTCATCGAGCTCACCACGTCGCCCTCTTTGAGCGTGGGCGAGCGCGAGGCCACCACGCGGCCGATAGCCCCGCCCTGCATCACCTTGCCCAGTTGGAAGGGCGGCGTGTACGATTTGACGTCGTTCATGCGGCCGCGCATATAGGGATCGACCGACATGAAGACGTTACGCACCAGCGCCTGGCCCTCGGCTGGCTCCGGGATAGGCGCCTCCACGACCGCGAAGTCGTCGAGGGTGGGCCAGCCGTCGGGCCGCTTCGCCAGGTGAACCTCGTGCTGGACGCCGCTACCAATCGTGCTCTGAGTCACGGACCACTCCTCTTTTTCTGTTTTTTCTGTAGTAACTACAAGCTCGTGCGACGAGCGTGGAGTCTAACCAACTTGCGTTTCATGAGATCAACGATGTCGCCACTCGTGCGGACCGCTTCGATCTCTGATCGTGTTATCACCACGATGTCGCGTCGCTCACGCAGGGCTGCGGCTATAATCTGATGGGCACTGCTCAACTGATTAGCATCGCCAGTAATCCCGTTCATCGCCGCAATGATGCCAAAGTCGAGTCCATGGTCCTGTAATTTGCGATCAAACAGGCTAACCTCAGCACTCCCCACGGGCGATGCCCAATTCTTGCACTCGGCAAAGAACATGCGAGGCAGGAAGTTCAATCCTCTCGGGTGTTGATCGTTCCAGAACATCAGATCAATCTCTTGTGCATGGAAGACATCGAGCCGATCCTGATCCGTCAATAACAGTCCTGGAACGGTCTCAAAAAAGTAGCGGATGAGCGCCTCGAGAGCAGCTCCCTGTTGCCGGGTTGTTTGAGCATTCTCCCCATCGCGAATAAAGCGGCTGATTCGCGCCTGGGAAACTATTGCCATTAGAGATCGATTCCGTAAGCCGCCCTATTACGCAATCGCGATATGATGTCGCCGAAACTCTTCGTTGCTAGCTCGTCGACCAATGCTCTCAAGGATAGAAATAGGACAGGAAACGAGTCGGTGGGAAGTGTTTGAGGTCCTTTGATATAGAGGATGAGTCCTAGATGCGAGTTGGTACTATTGATGTAATCCTGCATCTCCTCTTTGGTCTGCTCGACCTGATGATCGTTGAGATCGAGTCTGATGTTGACCGGTAAGGGATTCTCGCCCCATGCGTCGAGTTCATCAACCCAAGCAACGAGGTCAGCGCCTGTGTCCATCTCCTGAGAGCGAACAACAACAGACATCTCACTATCGTGGAGCGCCTGAGCTACGAGCGAGCGAACATTGGCTGCAGTAATACGATCCCCGTACGATGCAAGTTCCTGTGTCAATCGGTATGCCTGTAGGCCATCAGGCTGGTCCGACGGTATAGACTTGGTTGGTTTGCTACGGTGTGAGTTGGGCGCCGCGAGAACCTGATCGAGAGCGAAACCAATAATCTCCCGATTCGTTGCCTCGGCGATGACATACGGCGCACTAGCGACTTCAGGGGCTAACGCAAGACCGGGTGGCGCTATCACCAGCAAGCGTTTGTACAATGCCTGAGCGTAGCCAATGTCGTAGTAGACGCTAGCGTTGGCATCGACTGCTTTCAAGACCGCTACAACCAGGTCGGATTGTGCCATGCCATCGGCAACTCGGTCGACAATCGATGCGCCTCTAAGAGTACTGGAAAGGAGCGATAGCTTGATGCCACGCTCCTCCAGGACCTCTCTAAGGACAGCAAGCGGCACGCCGGGCGGAGCAGATACAAGGCACGCTCGCCAGTGCGACCGTTCCGAGCCCGGTTGCTGATGAGTGGTTGAGAAAGCCGTGACCATACGCTATCCTGCCTCACTATGCATTATGCCTCTATTATAACGACACAAAGGCTGCCGTCGCGTTGCACTGATGCGGAGACGGCATGTAGCTATGCCGTCGATTCTGCAAGACGGGACAGAGAATGCAGGTGACCGTACTGGACTGGCGAAGCACGGCCGGAGAGGTTACGCGCCGCCGATATGCTGCATCAGGCAGCCGTCAACGTAGTAGGTGCTGCCCGTGACGTAGCTGGCGTCGTCCGAGGCGAGCAGCAGGGCGATGTTAGCGACCTCCTGGGGCTGGCCGGGCCGGCCCATCGGGATCTGGCCGGTCGCTTGCTTGGCCTGCTCGGGGTCGTCCAGCGCGCTGGCGGTCATCGGCGTGGCGATCATGCCGGGCGCGATGTTGTTGATGCGCACGCCCTTGCCGGCCAATTCCAAGGCCAGGGTGCGCGTGACGCTGCGCAGACCCGCCTTGGCCGCGTCGTAGGCCACGCCGCCGGGCGAGGGGATCTCCTCGTGTACGGAGGTGATGTTGACGATGGCGCCGCCGCGTTCCGTCATGTGCGTGCCCGCGGCCTGGCAGAGCGCCCAGGGGCTGATCAGGTCGATTGTCAGCACCCGTGTGAAGTCGTCCAGCGGCGTCTCCAGCGAGGCCTCGACCTGCGAACCGGTACCCGCGTCGTTGACCAGGATGTCCACGTGGCCCAACGCCTCGACGGCTTGTTGGAAGAGGCGTTGCGCCTGCGCGGGGTCGGACAAATCGGCCCGCGCAATCTCGGCGTGCCCGCCTTGCTGCTCGATCTGCTTTTTGGTGGCGCGCGCGCCCTGCTCGTCAGTACCGTAATGCACCATTACCCGCGCGCCCTCGCGGGCGAACGTCGTCGCAATGGCCTGCCCGATCCCGCTATCGGAGCCCGTCACTAGCGCCGTCTTGCCCTGCAGTTTCATGTTGCCCTCTCCCTTTCTTACTCTTGCACTATGCTCGATACCCGGTATCAGTCGTGCCAAACGACGCAAGCGCCATGCCATTGTCTGAATACCCTTCCACAAGTCGAGACCGCTGGGACTGGTTGCGCCAAGCGACGCAAAGTTGACGCCACCATCTCGGCAACGGACGGTCGTTCACAAGCGAGAGGATCGCGCACGCCGATACTGGGAGCGCGGGCGTCTCGCCCGCTTGGCTTGCTATCCAAGACGGTCCAGCGTACCCAGCTCTCCAACTGCGAATAGGAGGCGTGATGGCGATGTTCCTGCTGCATCCGCACCACACACATTAGCTGAGGCTATCTGATCGCTGACCATGGAAGCGAGACGGCGGCGCGACAGGGGTATGATGAGGATGAACAGATAGAGCCCAAGGAGGAGATCGACGTGCGGGCATTCGCCTGGTACGACCACCTGACACGCAAGATCGGCTTCGGCGACGGCGAGGAGGAGCCCGTCGAGGCCGTTGAGGTTCGCATCCTCCTGTGCGACATCTTGAACGCCGCCCTGGCAAAGATCGATCCCGCCAAGGCGCGGCGAGCCAGACTCGTGCCCTACGACCGCATGGGCGCCCACAACCGGCTGATGGTCGAATGGTCCGACCCCACGACCGGCCAGTCCGTCCCGCCGCCCGCCTACATCCATGATCTGCTCGACAGGTTGGATGACGACGGGGCGAACCTGATCGATCGGTGCGTTGAGATCCGCGTGACGCGCCACCCGCACGCCACTGAGTACATCGCCAATTGGGTGTCCAACCTCGACGCCGACAGCGACCAGGAGTAGCATCATGCCTGTCACACGCGACGAGATCGCGGCCATCCGAGTGGCAGGCTACAGCCTCTACCACATGGCCGATCAGGACCTTATCGCGCAAGCTCATTACTGGGTCAAGGTTAAGCGCAACCGCCGCGATGACGGCCTGAGATGGGCCGCGCTTAGGCGGCGCTCGCCCTGAGTGACACCAGGACATCTGGCCGCTACGTATACACCATAATACAACTAACAACTCGATTGGAGACAGTGATGTTCGTGGCTATGAACAGGTTGGTCGCGCTGGCAGCGTTCGCCGGGCGCATCGAGCAGGGTTTTGCCCAGCGGGCGCCCGAGATGGCGGCCGTG